>Ga0070741_10003794_pt1 | contig 36451 bp, 35 predicted proteins | sample Coa_R1_4_FD_66440 | JGI IMG/M metagenome (GOLD analysis project Ga0070741, IMG submission 66440) | Surface soil microbial communities from Centralia Pennsylvania, which are recovering from an underground coalmine fire - Coalmine... | ecosystem: Environmental > Terrestrial > Soil > Unclassified ... | reverse complement strand
AACCGGTGCGCTGCCCCAGTACCGAAAAGGTCATTTGTCTGCTCATGCGATGTCCTCTTGAAGCATAAGCAATTCTACTTTAATGCCATTGGGCTATAAAGCAACTTAATCAGTATTTCCCTAGCTAACACTCCATCCGACAGGACGATCGGAGTAGGCAAAAGGCAAAAAGCGAGGCCGTGACCCGAGGCCAGGCTCGAATATTCAAACAGCTCGCCAAGCGCTTGGATGAACTCGAGGCACGAATCGAGAAGAAGCTCGCCGCCCATGACCACGCCATCGCCGGCATCCTCGCCGCGATCCGCCAACTGATGACGCCACTCGAACCAAAGAAGCGGCCCATCGGATTCGTCACACCGAAAGAGGAAGTAGCCGCTGAAGCAGAACGCCCACGACAAGGCTCGGCGTTGGCTAAACTTTCAAGCTCTATCGAGCCTGCTCCTTTGATACGTTAACCGCTAGGATTGTTGAACCATACGATATCTGCGACGCTGGGATCATGCCCTAACGCATCCCACTCGGATGAGATACGTTTAATCACCTCATCTGTTTCCTGTTCGTTCCAAGGTGTACATCCTGGTCCCGACGAGTGCAACGTCACAGCCTGCAAACCAGAAGCAAGCATTCTTCGGATGACCTGGAACACAAGCTCTCGTAGTTGCTGCGGGTTCGTTGAATTGAATTCTTTGCGTACTCTGATGCATATTTGCCAAAGCCCTACGTAATCAGTCTTCGCCTCATTGACGTAGCCTTCGGCGATCTCGTCTATCTTTGCATTAATGATCGACATTGTCTTTCTCTCACGGGAAATGAAGTTTGCCGATATCAATACCCGGGATATTCACGTCGATCGCTGGCACGCCGCTCTTCGAATTTGAAGCAGACCGATAGCCAACGAAGCCTCCTCCAGGGATTATCACGCCAGTGCCGGGGTAGTCAGGTTTGTTCGCAGGAACGCCGCCCTGCGTCAGCTGACCAAATATCGCTAGTGCCGCCTGTTCTCCGCCCTGAACGTTTCGAGTAGTCTCGTCTCGGCGATTCGACGTCCCGATAGGAACACCGCCAGGCATCAGAATTTCAGCCGGTGACTTCGCTTCGTTAAAGATTAATCCAAGGTTGTTGATGAACTGCCGAACCGTATCAACAGGATTGGCGAGGCCGTTCAGGACTCCACCGAGCACTTGCTGTGCTGTTGAATGTGGCGGACCAGTTCGCGTGTCCGTGATTCCTTCGAAGCCGCCCGCATCCTGCCTCGGCTGCGGCAATCCTTGATAGCCCGGTGTGCCGCTGCTTGCCGCAGGTGGAGGCGTGAGGCCCTGAACACCTAGCGGCGGGCAGGCAGGCGCGCACGCAACCTGTATGGGGCCACCGAAGTATTGCTGGTTATTTTGCGCCAGTTGATTCGATAATGGATCTGCCGGCGTCAATCCGAGCGGATCGACGAGATTGACCGGATTATTCCCCACATACGCATACAGATTGATCCCGCCTTGCAGCCCAATCGGATCGCGCTGGGTGAAGCGGCGCATGCTCGGGTCGTAGTATCTCGCGCGGTAGTAGATCAGCCCCGAGGCGTCGGGCTCTCTGCCGCTGTAGCCGTAGGTGGCAACCGCCGTCCCGCTTACCGTGGTCTTGTTGCCCCAGGCATCGAAGCGCTGTGTGCCATCGATGGCGCCCGCCGCACTCGACTGCGCCACCACGCTGCCCAAGCCGTCTTGGTGGTAGTACTTAACCACGGCGCTCGGTCCTGCTCCCACGATGCGCGCGATCGGATCGTCGCTGTCGGGCCCATGGACGTAGAGCGCCGCGGGCTGACGAAGCTGCTGCTGTACTCGGCGTAGAGATCGGCGGCGTCGTACAGGTACTGGGAGGTCAGCCCGCCGGAGAACTTCCTGATGTGCCGCCCCGCGTGGTCGTAGTCGAAGCTCTCCGCGCTGCTTGGCGCGCTCACCCGCAGCAGCCGATTCAAGCTGTCGTAGAACAGCAGCGTGGGGTTCGTCCCGCTGCAGCTGGTAGCGCTGCGCGTGACGCTGCCGCCTTCGCACTTGTTCGTGAGGCTGCCGTTGGCGTCATAGACGTAAGCAGCGGTGATGGCACTGTCGTGGACGTACGCGGTGGTGCTCGCGATGGGGGTGCCGAGGCTGCGCGTTTTGAGGTTGCCCAAGGGGTCGTAGCTGTAGGTCTCATCGAGCGCGGCGTTGCCGTTTTTGGCGCTGAGCAGCCGATCGAGCGCATCGTAGCTGTAGGTGAGCGTGAGGCTGCTGGCGCCGATCGTCTCGGTGTGCCGGCGCCGGTTGGCAAACGCATCGTAGAGATAGTCGTGCTGGCTTACGATGGTCGCGCTGCTTGCGCGGTTGACCACTTGCGCGAGGCTGCCATCGGCGTTGTAGGCGTATTGGGTGTTGACGCCGTTGGGCAGCCACTTTTCGGTGCGCCGCCCGCCCGCATCGTAGCGGTACGCCACGCTGCCGTAGTTGGGCGCCCACAGTCCCGCGAGCCGCCCTACCGCGTCGTAGAGGTAATTGGTTTCGTTGCCGTGGCCGTCTTTGAGCTTGTTCAACCGCCCGCCGGGCGAGAAGTCGTAGTCGAGCAGCGGGCCGCGGCTGTCGGCGATGGTGTTCAGCTGATTGAGCGCATCGTAGCTGTAGGTGTATTGCACGCCGCCCGAGGCGGCCGTTTGCACCAGCCCGACAGCGTTGTAGGTGAGCGTGGCCGTGGCCGCGGCGTTTGTGCGGCTCGCCAGCCGATGGCCGTAGGCCCAGGCGAAGGTGGTGGGCTGACCCAGCGCGTCGGTGAAGCTCGCGAGGTTGTTGTTGATGTCGTAGGTGTAGCTCGCGAACTTGCCATTGGCATCGGTTTGGCGGATCTTGCGCCCGAAGTCGTCCGACACGATGCTCTGCTGGGTGGTAAGCACCGCGGCCGCCGCGCAGCCGCTCGCGCTCGCCGCGCAGTAGCCCGCTTGCACTTGGGTCACAGCGCCAAGTAGGTTGTAGGTGAGTTGCGTGACCGGACGAATCGAGCCCAAGGTGGCGTCGCTGTACTGCGGGCCGATTTGCTGCAGGGGGCGGTTCAACTCATCGTAGGTGGTGAAGCTCGTGCGGGTAGTGCCATCGCTGCCAATTTGGGTGAGCGAAATGACATTGCCGTTGGCGTCGTAGTCGTATTCGGTGGCGCGCACGCCCGAGGCCGGCGCACTGCCAGGGCACGCCCCGCTCGTTGGCGCGTAGACGCGCCGCAGCCGCCCGTCGCGGGTTTTGTCCCAGTAGGTGTAGAAGACGACGTTGCCGTTGGGATCCTTGGCGCACTTGGGCCGCCCGTCGACATCGCGGTAGGTGAACACGCTGTTGCCCGCTTGGTCGAAGGCGCGCACCACACGGTTGACCGCGTCGTAGTCGAAGTTGATCGCGAAGCCGTCGGGGCCGGTGATCTTAGTCGCGTTGCCCGCGGCATCGAAGACGGTGGCGGCCGTCGCGTTGCCGCTGCCGTTGCCTTGCGCGGTGGTCAGTTCGCGCCGATCGGATGGGTCGTAGCCGTAGACGGTCTTGTCATAGACCGTAGCGCCCACTTGCAGCTTGTTTTCGATCAGGTTGCCGTTAACGTCGTAGGCGAAGCTGCGCTGCGCGCCCACCGCGTCGGTGCCGCTGATCGGCCGATCGAGCACATCGTAGCTAAAGCTCTGCGTCTGCCAATCGGCATCGATGCCGCTGGTGAGCCGCCCCAGCGTGTCGTAGACCAAGCTCCTCGAGTCGGCCGCATCGTCAATGCCATCGCCGTTTTTGTCGCCGCTGCGGTTCACGCCTGTTCGGTACAGGCCGTTGGCATCGTAGCTGTAGGTCAACACCGGCGCTTGGCCGGCGGGCAAAGCAGCGTTATTCTTACGTCCGCCGTAAAGATCGTTCAACCAATCTTCCGTTCGGGCGTTTCTAAGTTCCATTCAACGCACTTCCAACAATTCCAATACGAGGAGACTTTCATGCCCCATGCCATCCGCTTGATCGCCGCCGGGCTGACGCTATGTGCATCGACCGCTTTCGCCGGCCCGCTCGCCTATGTACCAAACGAGAACAGCGGCACGATATCGGTGATCGACACCTCGACCGACGAAGTGATCAAGACCATCAAGGCGGGCAAGAAGCCGCGCGGATTGGCCGCAGTGGGCGAAACGCTGTACGTGAGCGACCAGCCGAACAATGCGCTGCTGCTGATCGATTTGCAGAAGAACGAAGTCGCCGGCACGATCGCGCTCGACGAATCGCCGGAAGGCGTGGGCGCCTCGAAGGACGGCCAATGGGTCGTGGTCGCAAGCGAGATCGCCAACGGCGTGACCTTCATCGATGCCAAGACCGGCAAGAAGATGTCCTCGGTCAAGACCAAGGGCAAGAACCCCGAGCACGCGGTGTTCAGTCCAGATGGCAAGTGGCTGTACGTCAGCGCCGAGGAAGCGGATCAGGTCGACATCGTCGATGTCGCCGCGGGCAAGGAAGTCAAGGCGGTCACGGTGGCCAAGCGCCCGCGCGGCATCGGCTTCCTGCCCGATGGCTCGCGCGCTTACGTCGCGTGCGAGTTCGACAGCAAGGTGTTCGCGATCGACACCGCCAAGCAGGAAGTGATCGCCGAGATCAAGGCGGGCAATTTCTCGAACGGCGTCACCGTTCATCCTTCCGGCAAGCGCGTCTACATCTCCAACGGCAAGGACGCGAGCGTGTCGGTGATCGACACCGAAACGAACAAGGTCGTCGCCACCATCTCGGTGGGCAAGCGGCCCTGGAACATGGCGATCACACCGGATGGCAAGAAGCTCTACGTCGCCGCGGGGCGCAGCAACGCAGTCTCAGTCATCGATACCGAGACGAATCAGAAGATCAAGGACGTGTCGGTGGGCGAGCTGCCTTGGGGCGTGTTTATTCATTAGACTGCACCGGAGCGCGCGAACAACTGCGGAACGCCTTGAAAGACGCGTGGGTTGGTGACCAGTCTGCGAAACCCAAGGATGCTCTCCCACGGCAGCCCAACCGGAGCGTCGCCGTTGAGCTGTTCATCGAGCCACTGTCTGACCCGTTCGTGCTGCGGAAAGGACTGCACATGAGCGTAAACCAGGAGGTTGGCATCGACGAGAATCACTTGAAGGATTCGCCTTCCGCCACCGCCAAAACCTCGGCGACATTGTCGACATTGGCAATCAAGCAAGGACCGAGATCGACACCGCCGGTACGAAGATGGTTGCGCTTCTTCGCCGGTGTCGCCATCTGTTTCAAACCCTCTCGCAGCGCTTGGTTGATCAAGCTTTTGAAGGAATCACCACGCACCTTGCGAAGCCGCTCCAGGGCCTTGGCAACATCATCGTCCAGTGTCAGTGTCGTACGCATGCACCAAAGCATAATATTTCTTGATGGCTTGATGTGAATCGCGAGTAGGGCCGCCTTCACGGCTTCAATTTCCCTAGCTGCTGGCGGAGTGACTTCGCGCTTTCGCCCTCTGCCACGGGTTAGAATCTGGCGCGATGCGGCACCATCCCCAGCCGATCGACCGACGTTACCGCACCAATTCGCCTTCATGTGCGAGACCTTCTCGATCTCCCGGCGCCACATCAAAACCTAAGCATGCTCCGATTGGATCCGTGACCGTTCCGCCGTTCGTCTGGCGTCCGTGCCTCGCCGTTCTCGTGCTGCTCCTCACCGGCTGCGCAACCTTCCGTAACTACGACGAGGAGATGCGCCAGCCGCTCTCGCTCGCCTCAGAAGGCAACGTCGACGCGGCGATCGGCGTGCTCAACCGGCACAATCGAGCGAAGAAGAAAGACATGCTCTACTACATGGAGCTGGGCGAGCTGCGACGGCTGGGAGAGCAGTATGTAGCGAGCAATTCCGCTTGGGCGAGCGCCGACCGCGGCGTGCGCGAGTGGGAGTCCGCGGCCAAGCTCGATCCGGCCCGTACCGCAGGCGCCTTGATGTCCTACGCCGTCAACGACAAGGTGCGGCCCTACGAAGGTCACGACTACGAGAAAGTGATGCTGACCACGCGCATCGCGCTTAACTACTTGGCCGAAGGCGATTGGGACAATGCTCGTGTCGCGATCAAGCAGACGCACGAACGCGAAGCGGTCATTGCTCAGGTGCACGAGAAGCAAACTCAGCAGCTCGAGCAACAGGCGCGTAAAAGCGGCGCGCGGACAAGCGTGCGCGAACTCAACGGCTACCCGGTCGAGACGATCGACAACCCGGCAGTCAATGCGCTGCGCAACAGCTATCAAAGTGCGTTCAGCCATTATCTCGCCGGCTTTGTCTACGAAGCGCTGGGTGAGCCGAGTCTGGCCGCGGCCGGCTATCGACAAGCAATCGAGCTGCAACCAGGGCTGCCGCTGCTCGAGGACGCGCTCGCCGGCCTCGATACGCGGGTGGCTGCGCGCGATGAGGGCACGACCGACCTTTTGATTGCAGTCGAAACGGGGCTGGTGCCGGCGCGGGTCTCCCAGCAGTTTCCGTTGCCCATCCCCGTCAACGACCGCTTGATTCTGATTCCGGTCTCTTTCCCTATTCTGCAAGATACCGAACCGGGCCGTCCGCCCGATTCCGTTCGCATCGACGGGATCGAAACCCACGCCGTTCCAATCACCAGCGTCGACGCGATGGTGCGACGCGCGCTACAGGACGAGATGCCGGCGATCATGCTCAGGAGCTTCGTGCGCTCGACCGGCAAAGCGGTCGCGCAATATCAAACGCAGCGACAGGCCGACATTAATCGACGGCGCGGGAACGGCGGCGCAGCGGCGGCGCTGGATATCGCTACGATCGCTTTGATGCTGGGCTCGGTGGTGACCGAATCGGCGGACGAGCGCGGCTGGCGCTCGTTGCCGGCCACCATCTCGATCGCCCGTGTTAAATTGCCGCCCGGTGCGCATCGCATCAGCCTGAGCACTTGGCGCGGCGATGCTTCGACCGAAATCGAGCTGAGGGGACGCTACGCTTTCGTCGGACTGCGGCTGCTGGGGGATGCCTTGTATTCGTTCGGGCGGCGACCTCATGCACCACTCCCCGCGGAGGCCAAGCGCATGCATGCCATGAACGAGCGGAACTAGCGAATATCCGGGAGCACGCGATGAGATGGAGCACGATGGTGGTGGCATGCGCAGTCAGTCTCGCTGTGCTCGGCTGCGGCACCAAAAAAGGCTTCGAAAAGGAAGGCTTCGCCTACGGCTGTCCGATCGGCCCGAGCAAGGTCGGCAGCATGGAGGATCTGATCAAGTCGAAGGTGTCGCAAGAAGGCAAGCGCACCACGGTCGGAGTGACCGAGCTGCGTTGTACGACCACCGGCGATCTGCTCAAGATCGAGGCGAACCTCAACAACGACGCCTCGCGCGTGCAGCGCGTCGCCTATAAGTTTCGTTGGATCGATCGCGAGGGCATGCGTGCGGCGGAAGAGGAATCGTGGAAGCCGGTGCTGCTGTACGAGCGCTCGAGCAGCGTGATCTCGGCGGTCGCGCCGAGCAACAAGGCGTCGGATTTCCACCTGATCGTGATGGGCCAGGATCAATGAGAGGGCGAGGGCAATGATCGAAGCAGTCGGTGGCAAACGCATCCTGATCCGAAGCATTCCGCTGGCCGCCGCGGTGGCCGCCGCGCTCGGCATCGCGGGTTGCGCCAAAGACACGGTGCGCTACGGCGACGCGCGCGGCGTCGAAACGGTAACCAACCAATTCGGCTCGACGGACCTGCAGATGATCGCGGAATCGATGACGCGCTCGATGCTGCAATCCAACGCCGTGGCTGCAAGCAATCTGCCCATCGTGACCGTTCAGGAAGTCAAGAACAAGACGAGCGAGTACATCGACACGCGGGCGATCACCGACTCCATTCGCGCGGAACTGCAGAAGAGCGGCAAGGTGCGCTTTGCGGTCGATGCGGCGGGCATGGAAAACCAGAAGGAGGAGATCAACCGCCAGCAGGACGACCGTTATTACGATCGCTCACAGACCGCGGAAAAGGGCCGCATGATCGGCGCGCAATATCGCCTCGAGGGCAACATCACCTCGATCGTCAAGCAGGCAAAGGACGTCAAGGACGTCTACTACAAGTTCAACCTGCAGATGTGGAATATCCAGAACGGCCTGCTCGAGTGGACCGACGAGAAGGAGATCAGGAAGACGACGACGAAGGGGTAACTAACGCCGCGTGCGCGGCACCGCGGAAGTCCGCCGGCACCGGCACGCCTTGCTTGCTCGCCTTCTCTCGAGCCCGGGCGTGATTCATGTCCGCCGCGATGAAGACCACTGGGATACCAAGCTCACGCGCGCGCAGCATCTCATCTCGCGCAATCTCGCCACCCCCGATGCCGACGATTCTGCTGCTGTTCTCGACGATCGCGGCCGAGGTGGGGGATAACTCGCTCGAATCGGCAAGGCAGCCTCCCCAACTGTCGTCCGGCACGTAGAACACGTAATCCACGCAGGGCGACAACTTAAGCTGCTCATCGCGGGCACGCGTCGACACAATGCCCATCGTAGTGAAGCCAGCTTGCTTGGCCAAGGCGTACACCGCTCCGATGCCTTCTTCGGTCGCGCCGATGTTCACCAGCGTCTTCCTCGGATCGCATCGGCTCAGGATGCTGCGCGCGTGATCGAGCATCGCGGAATGGTCTTCGTATCCGGCGCTCGAATAGCCGGTGAAGGTAAGCACGTCCATGCCTCGACTCTGAACGAACTCGCGGATCTCCGCAGGCGTTGCTTCGCGGACTTCTCGAGGCGGCTGGCAGGCGCGAGCAGGCATGGCGGCAGGATGCCTAGCTCGCTTTTTCGTAAGTGCCGATCAGTTGTGCTTCCTCCAGCACATGCCCCTTCATCGCCTCGAGCAGCTGCGCCTTGGTGGGCGCCTTCAAATCGGGAAGCACCCGATCGAGTGCGTACAGCTTGAAAAAGTAACGATGGCGGCCGATCGGTGGGCAGGGGCCGCCGTATCCGGTGCGGCCCCAGTCGTTCTTGCCCTGCAAGGTGCCGCGCGGCAGCTCGTTGGGGCGAATCGCAGTCGTGAGTCCCTTGGCATTCGCCGGGATGTTGTAGAGCACCCAGTGCACCCACGTCATTCTCGGGGAGGCCGGATTCGGCGCATCGGGATCGTCGACGATCAACGCGAGACTCTCCGCAGCAGCCGGCACATTGGTCCACTCAAGCGGCGGCGACTTGTCCTCGCCTTGGCAGGTGTACTCGACAGGAATGGGACTGTTTGGCGAAAACGCTTTGGAGCCGATGGTCATGCTCATTGCTCACCTCCATTGGCGTGTGCTGATTTGCTTTGCGCATGGCGCCCCAACGCCCACTCGACATGCTCGCGCACGAGCGCCGAAGGATGGGCGCGACGCGCTTCGAGCGCGGACACGATGTCGCGTGACGCCGGCGCGTTACCCAGCGCGACTGCGATGTTGCGCAACCAGCGCTCGTGGCCGATGCGGCGGATGGGACTTCCCGCGAGACGCGCCTCGAATTCGTCCGCGCTCCACCCGAACAGCGCGGCAAGCGACGCGCCGTCCAAGCCGTTGCGCACGGCGAAGTCATCGATCGACGCCGTGCTGGCGAACTTGTTCCAGGGACAGACGAGCTGACAATCGTCGCAGCCGTAGATGCGATTGCCGAGCAGCGGGCGCAAGGGCTCGGGAATGCTGCCCGGATGCTCGATCGTGAGATACGAGATGCAGCGACGCGCATCGAGCAAGTAAGGCTCGACGATCGCGCCGGTGGGGCAGACCTCGATGCAGCGGCTGCAGCTGCCGCAGTGATCGCTTAGCGGCGCATCGATCGGCAACGGCAGATCGGTGTAGATCTCACCGAGAAAGAACCACGATCCTGCGCCGCGATCCAGCAGCAAGCTGTGCTTGCCGCGCCAGCCCAGTCCCGCCATGCGCGCCAGCTCGACTTCCATCACTGGTGCGCTGTCGGTGAACACGCGATAGTTGAACGCCCCGATCTCCTCCTGCATGCGCGCGGCGAGCTGCTGCAACCGTGTACGCACGACCTTGTGATAGTCGCGGCCGAGCGCATAGCGGGATACATAAGCGAGCGTGCCGTCGTCGAGTACATCTTGCGCCTCGCGAACGTCTTGCGGCAGGTAGTTCATGCGCACCGACACCACGCGCAAGGTGCCGGGGATCAACTCGGCGGGGCGGCTGCGCCGCGTGCCGTGCCGGGCGAGATAGGCCATCTCTCCGGCGAAACCACGGTCGAGCCACTGCAGCAGGCGTGCCTCGGCTTCGCCGAGGTCGACGCCCGCCACGCCGAGCTGTTGAAAGCCCAGCTCGCGCGCCCACCCGCGCATGCGCGCTTTCAGCGCATGCAAGTCCGCTGTAACAGGCAGATCCATCGACGAACCGACCTCACCTCGCCGTCACGCGGCAAGCTTGCGCTCCACCGCTCGCGCGAAAAACGCAGAGCCCAGCGGCAAGGCGGCATCGTTGAAATCGTAGAAGGGATTGTGCACTTCGCACGCACCTTCGCCCTCGCCGTTGCCGATGTTGATGTAGCAGCCGGGCACTTTGTTGAGCATGAACGAGAAGTCCTCCGAGGCCATGATCAGGGATGGGTTGCGCACCACGTTCTCGCTGCCGACCAGCTCGCTGCACACCGCAGCTGCGAACTCGGCCTGCTCGGCATCGTTGATCACCGGATCGAAGTTGACCCGAAAATCGACCCGGGCGCGCGCGCCCATCGCCTGCGCGACGCCCTCGGCGATGCGCGTCATGTTCGTGCCGATCAGCTTCATGACTTCATTCGAGAAGGCGCGGGCCGTGCCCGAGAGCCGTGCGGTTTGCGGAATGACGTTGTAGGCGTCGCCCGCATGGATCTGCGTGACGGAGAGCACGGCAGTGTCGACCGGGCGCACGTTGCGCGACACGATGGTCTGCAACGCGGAGGCGATCTGCACTGCCACCATCACCGGATCGACGCCCGCCTCCGGCCGCGCGCCGTGACTGCCGAGGCCGGTGATATCGACGTCGAAGAAGGCTCCGCCGGCCATCATTGCCCCCGAACGAACAGCGAACCGTCCTAGCGCGAGCTTGGGTCGGTTGTGCATGCCGAAAACAGCGTCACAGGGAAAGCGCTCGAACAAGCCGTCGTCGAGCATGGCCAGCGCGCCGCCCAGTCCTTCCTCGGCAGGTTGGAAGATGAAGTTGACCGTGCCTTCGAAGTTGCGCGTCTGCGCCAAGTACTTCGCCGCGCCGAGCAGGATCGCGGTGTGGCCGTCGTGGCCGCAAGCATGCATGCGGCCTTCGTTGCGCGATCGATGCGGGAAGGTATTGGCTTCGGCGATCGGCAGCGCGTCCATGTCGGCACGCAAACCGATCCTGCGCCCCACTTCGGACGCTCGCCGCCCGTTGCGCAGCACACCGACGACGCCGGTGCGGCCGATGCCTCGGTGCACCTCGATGCCGAACGAGGCGAGCAAACTCGCCACCATTTCCGAAGTACGCGTTTCGGCGAAGCCGATCTCTGGATGCGCGTGCAAATCGTGGCGCCAGCTCGTGATCTCGGGATGAAGGTCACGGAAGTGGGTCGGAATGTTCATTGTTCGAATTGCTCCTCTTGCGGTACGCGATATCGGGTCCAACTCCATCGTAGCGCAAGAGAACGACAAGCCGCTCGACGCCGTCGTCCTGGGATCGGTCGTCTCCGCGTAAGCGAAGACCCAGTGTTGATGTTCGAGCGGTTCCCGCTTCCCCGGGCACTGACCCGCATCTGCGCCCAGCGACGTAGCCCGGATGAAGGCCGCAGAGGCGGAATCCGGGGCCTTTCCTGTTGCCCGATGAAGGCCGCAGGCCGGATCCGGGGGCCTTTCCTGTTGCCCGATGAAAGCCGCAGGCGCGGCTGTTCCGTTCCCGAATTGCGCTGCGCTCCCACCGGGCTACCAAGCCGCCATGAAGGAACCTGTCCTGGGCACGCCAGTCGCACAACTGTCTCACGAGATATTGCGAGGCGCGTGGCCTACGGCCTACCGCCTCATGCCATCCATCTTGACCTAAAGGACTAGCGCGATGAAAACCGTAGGAGACAAACTCGAGCCTTTCAGCGTCTTGGGCGTGAAGCCGGGCTTCAACCGACACGAAGAGAACGGGCAATCGGCACGCATCGCCGCGGTCATCGCCGCCACCGCCAACGGGGAGCCCATCCGCTGCGCACGCCGTACACGCGTCGCCAGCTGTTCTCGCTCGCGGTCGAGCGGGATGCGCTGATCGTATGCCCGCACGCCCTGCACCCCGGACTCGGACGATTGCAGGCACGCGGCGAGGGCTGGCTTTGGCGAGCAGCGGAAGCGGGCTAAGGAAGTGCTCAATCGGTCTCATCCGGCTCGCATCGAAACGACGCGGATGGTGAGGCGCAAAGCGTGGGTGCGTGGGCGATCAAATCTTAAGCCTCCGCACCCGATCGGCTGGACAGCAGAGCCAGAGGTACATCGATTGCTCGACTGTTGTTTTATCCATATGGGAGAACGACATGGCGAGCACCTTAGATCGTACCGGCGAATCCAGGCCCAATGTCGGGCGCGGGCATGGCACTGAGGCGCTGGGACCGAGTGACTCGTCCGATACGGGCAGCGATATCGTGGGCGGCCCGGGACTGAAAGAAGTGGAACCTCTCGACCTCGGTCGCGGCACGACCTCCGACCCCAATCGCAGCGGCAACACCGCAGGCCCCGACATCGGAGACTCCGACCTCGATAGCGACAGCGATGCTGCCGGAACGGGGGAGAACATCACGGCCGGGCGAGACCCGCTCGACACCAACCAGGACCGGGAGCCCAATCGCATCGATTACTACCCGGAACTGAGCGAAGAGCCGGCGGAAAGCCTCGATGAGATCGAGCATGAGCGGACCGGCCCGGACATCGCGCGAGGCGGCGAAGACGGAGTCCCGAGCATGGATCATCCTCCGCCTCTGCGCAAGGGCGACATCCCGGTTGCCGATCGTGATGTCGAACCGCCGCCTCCGAGTGACATGGACGCCCGGCGGGAGATCTGAAGTCGACGGCTATGCCGTCAATGGCCAATGCGCACCGGCCGACGATCTCTTCTCGCCAAGGCGTGAACACTTGGCACGAGAGCGCCGCGCGGCAGGGACGCGGCGCTACCCGCGATACCGGCTACTTGACGTCGAGCCGGCGCGCTTGGCTCTGCTGACGCTTGGGCATCGGAATGGTGACCTCGAGAACCCCGTCTTGAAACTTTGCTTGCGCTTCGTCGGCGTTTATCCCTTCGGGTAGGGGAATGGCGCGATAGAAGTTTCCGTAGAAGCGCTCGCTGTAGCCCTGACCCGTCTGCTCCCCGCGCCGCTCGCCTTGGATGGTGAGCGCGTCCTGAGTGACCTCGACCTTGACGTCTTCCTTACGCAATCCCGGCAGGTCGGCGCACACGACCAATTGGCCGTCACGCTCGCTGACTTCGATCTGCGGGGTCCATGTCACCCGACTACGCGTGTCTTCGAGCAGATCGCGAGTCAGGCGTGAAAGGCGACTGGGCCGAAAACCAAAGCCCTCGAACAGCCTGTCCATGTCCTCCATCATGCGATTCATCATGGAAAACGGCGACGACCACGGCCAGCCGACCGCACCGCCTTCGCCGCGCCGCATGAGCTCGCCGCCTTGGCCGGACTGCCCCTGCTGCTGCCCGCTGCTGCTTTGTGATTGAGCGCCCTGCTGTCCGGAGGTGGCTACATTCGTTGACTGGTTCTGCGAGGAGGCGCTCTGCCCGCTGCTCGATTGATTACCTTGGACGTCGGATCCTGCTTGCTGCTCGTACTGGGTTGCCATTTGTTCCTCCTAAGCATGTAAGGATTGGATACTCGATGGCCCGAATAGGCCTCGTCCGCGCGTCCCGTCGCTGTGGGAAGTGCGTGACGTTCTCGGGCGGCAACTGGCGTTCCGATGCAATTATGCTGCATGCATCTTTGGTCGACGCGGCATGTCGGTTGCCGCCTCCGAGCAAACCGTACTGGAGGTAGGCATGGCACAGGATCTCGATCAAGGGCGCGTTCAATTCGAGCAGCAGCCCAGAAACACGGACGAACGCGAGCTGCAAACCGGAACGTGCGAAGTCTGCGGCAACGAGTACGAAGGCGCTTTCTACGTGATTGCTGCCGGGCAACGCCACGTGTTCGACAGTTTCGAATGTGCGATCCACCGCCTGGCACCCGTGTGCGAGCACTGCAACTGCAAGATCATCGGCCATGGTGTGGAAAGCGGGGGACACTTTTTCTGCTGCGCCAACTGCGCGCGGCATGCCGGGGTCAGCACCGTCGCCGATCACGTGTAGACCTTTGGGAATTGGCTATAGCGCCGACGGGTAGGTCTCAGGCGGCTCCTCTGAGTGCACGAGTTCCCACCGCTCGAGCATCGGGTCAATCGGTCAATCGCTATGCCCTCACCGGGCCTCGCGCTCTCCGGACGCGCGCGCCGCTCAGCCGCTTGCCGTGCCTTGCCGCTCCACGGCTTCGATCGCCTCGACCAATTCGTGCTTGGATACACTGCGCTCGAAGTTGCGCACATGGGGTGCGGTCATGGTCGCGTCCGCGATCGCCGCGATTTCCTGCGCACCGGGGCGCTGCAAACCGAGATCCGCCAGCGTGACCGGCAGATCGACTTCGCGCAAAAACTGGCGGATGTCTTCGAGAAAGGACGCGGACCGATTCTCCAGCGTCAACTGCACCAGCAGCGCATAAGCGACTTGGTGCCCGTGCAATGCATCGCGTGCGCCGCGCACCGCGCTCAGGCCGCGCGTCATCGCATGCGAAATCGACAGTCCGCCGCTCTCGAAACCGAGTCCGCTGTGCAAGACGGTGGCTTCGACGACACCCTCGACATCTTCCGTCACTCGCCGTGCGCGCACGTCGGCGAGCGCCTGGACTGCCCGCTCGCGCAGCGTGTCGTAGCATAAGTCGGCCAGCGCGACGGCGGCCCGGCAGGCACGCGCGCCGAACATGTTCGGGCCGTTCGCGTTGACGCACTGCGCCACCTCGAACTTCTTGACGACGGCATCACCGATACCAGCCGTGAACATGGCAATTGGCGCAGTCACGATGATCTCGGTGTCGACCACGACCACGTCCGGATTCGCAGGCAAGTGCTCGACGCGCAACAAGCGATGCGAACGGTCGTATAGCACATAGTTCTTGCTGGTGGGCGCGTCGTTGGATGCGGCGGTTGGTATCGTAACGACACGCAAACCCAGCCGATGCGCCACGCCCTTTCCCGCATCGATACCTTTGCCGCCGCCGCAACCGATCACGAAGCCGACCCCGGTGGGTTGTACAACGTCGGCCAGGCGTTCGATCTCCTCAGGAGTGATATCGCCGGAGAACTCGACCGGGGTACAGTGCACGCCCGCTTGCGCGCAAGCGGCAACGATCCGCTCTCCAAAGAGGCTCAGAACGACGCGATCGGCCACGAGAACGGCACTCGATCCGACCCGCGCCAGGTGCTCGCCCATCTGCGCGAGCGCGCCAGCACCTTGCAGGTAACGCCCTGGTGCGCCGAATATCCGAATAGCATGCATGATCCATCCTCCGCATTCTCAGTATGGATCGTAGCGCAGCGCTATGGTCGGATGCAGCAATCGCTAAATCGCGGCACGCGGCCACCCGTGCGGCGGTGCAAGCACACCTGCTCTGCGGATCGGCCAAGCCGGCTATCCCCTCTACCACCTCAGCTGGCGCTTTCCACGGGCGCCGCATCTCGGTGCGATCGGCCCGCCGCAGCCTCCAACACCGATGCCAGCACCGATGAATCGGCGATTTGGTTGGCGAGGATGAAGACCAGCCGCACGTTGAGCCCAGCCCCGTTCTGCGCGCTTTCTTCCTCGCTCGTTTCGCCGTGCGCATCGAAAAGCGCCTGGTAAAAGCGGTTTGCATCGCACATAGGATTGTCAGATGGAGTTCGCATAGGTTTTTCATCCATTCGAGCAACACGTCGACGCGAGATCGGCGCTGCCGAAGCAGCGGCCTCGATCCGCGCCGCGCGACCGCGCCGCGATCGCACTCGCATGACTTCGGGCGGACCCGTACAGGCCACGACGGCCGCATCGAAAACGACGATGGCAGTTTAGAGGCGAAGCATTGCGGTGCAGTATCAGCGCAGTACTGCAATTGTTGTAGGGGTTATCTGACAGTGCGTGCGTCTCGGCCGACACGCCAGCAACGCCCCGCTGATCTCGTCCGAGCTCCATTCGCGCTGCCGCCGCAATCGCATGGCTGGCACATGAACGACGGGCGCGCTACAGTGAACCGGTACTGCACGTCGAGGAGCCTATGACCGGACGCGAGGTTTTATCCAACAAGCAGTTTCAAGGTCTTCTCGCGACCTTGGCGGTCATGCTCGGTCTGTTCCTGTGGGCGATATTTTTCGACCCGCACTATCGCTTCAGCATCGGGTTGTACGTGCCGCTGCACACCGCCATGCACGTGTTCTCCATGGTGGTCGCCTGCCTGGTGTTCGCCGTCGGCTGGAATACACACGATCCGCATCGCTCGGCCAGCATCACCTTGCTCGCATGTGGATTCCTCGGCGTGGCGCTCGTCGATTTCGGCCATACCTTGTCGTACAAGGGAATGCCCGATCTCGTCACTGCCGCCTCTCCCCAAAAAGCGATCAACTTCTCGTTCGTCAGCCGGGCCTTGGCAGCATTGGCGCTGCTCGCGCTCGCCTTCACGTCGCCGCGCCCGATCGTCACGAAACAGTCGCGATACGGCTACTTGTTCGCGACCCTGATACTCGTCATCCTCGTTTATTGGGTGGTGCTGTTTCGGCCCGATCTGTTGCCGGCGACCTACGTCGCCGGCGAGGGACTGACACCGTTCAAAGTGATCGTCGAGTACGTGCTCGCGGGCTTGCATGCACTCGCCGCGGGCGGTTTCTGGACACGGTTGCAGCAACGCTACGCGACGCAAACGGCTTATTTGTTCGCCGCTTCTCTGGCGATGGTGCTCAGCCAAGCGCTGCTCTCGGTCTACTTCGACCCGTATGACATTCATAACGCGCTGAGCCATGCTTTCCGAGTGGTGGGCTACGTCATGATCTATCGCGGTATCTTCATCAGCGAGATCCGTGAGCCCTATGAAATCGCCGAGCGGCTGCAAACGGAGTTGCGCCAAACCGCGATGCGCCTGCGCGAGATGAGCGCGCGCACGCAGAATGACGTCGAGCAGGAGCGCAAGCGCATCGCGCAGTCCTTGCACGATGAGATGGGCCAGAACCTCACCGCATTGCGCCTCGATGCTGACTGGATTCAACGCCACGCGACGGACAACGCCGAAATTCTAGAGGCGTTGGAGCGAATTCAGCGCAGCATCGACGAGAGCGCCACCGCGATCCGCCGGATCGTGGCCGATCTGCGGCCACGCATCCTCGACGACCTAGGAATCGCGGCCGCTGCATCCAGTCTGATTCAAGACGTCGTCACCCGCACCGGCCTCGTCATCCGCTTCGAGAAGGACGGCGAATTCGAGGATCTGCCCGAACTCGCACAGACCGCGCTGTATCGCATGCTGCAGGAGTCGCTCACGAATGTTGCGCGCCATGCGCAGGCGAGCACCGTTCACGTCTGCCTGGCACGCGATCATTCCGCCGTGTGTCTGCGCGTGCGCGATGACGGCATCGGATTCGATGCGGATGCGAAAGCGCGGACCGGCTCGTTCGGCTTGCTCGGGTTGACGGAGCGCGCGGCACAACTCGGCGGCAGCCTGACTGTGCGCAGCGCGAAGACACAGGGCACCACGATCGAGCTTCGACTCCCCGCCAAGCTGCAGGCGGACGCGCCGCCGCTCTAGAGGAGGACGTAATGAATCGCGCACAAATCCTCATCGTCGACGATCACGTGGTGGTAAGAGAGGGGTTGAAGCGGATCCTGCAGGAAGAGGGTGAATTCAGCGTAGCCGCAGAAGCAGGCGACGTGGCCGATGCTCTGCTGTTCCTGCGCAGACAGCCGTTCGACTTGATGATCCTCGACATCTCCTTGCCAAGGCGCAGCGGTTTGGAGCTGCTCAAGCTGGCCAAGATCGAGTTTCCGCAGCTGCCCATCTTGGTTCTGAGCGCGTATGCAGAAGATCACTACGCAGTGCGCGCTTTCAAAGATGGCGCGGACGGCTATTTGAACAAGGAGAGCGCGCCCGAGCTTCTGGTTCAGGCCATTCGCAAGCTGCTCGCCGGTGGCAAATATCTCTCTCCGGCGCTGGCCGAGCGGATTGCCTCCGAAATCGGCAGCAAGGGAGATCGCCCTGCTTACGAAAGCTTGTCCGATCGTGAGTTTCAGATTCTCAAGATGTTGGCCAACGGCGCGAGCATCAAGCTCATTGCAGAGCAGCTCAACATCAGCCCGAAGACGGTGAGCACCTATCGCGCACGCATCGTCGAGAAGACCGGGTTGCACAGCAACGCCGAGCTGGCGCGCTATGTTCTGGAAAACAATTTGTTGAAGTAGGGCGCGGCTGCCAAACGCCTCCTTGATTGAGGTGCATGCCGCCGTCTTCCCCTCCTCTCAAGAGGGGTCGGCCGAAGGCGCATGCTGACGTCTTCCCCTCCTCTCAGGAGGAGGGATCGGCCGAAGGCCGGGGGTGGTGTGGGGTCGGCGCATGGGTGATGAGTAAAGCTACGATGGTCGAACCACCCCGGCGCCTGCGGCGCCACCCCTCCTTGGCCAAGGAGGGGGGAAAACCACCCCGGCGCCTTCGGCGCCACCCCTCCTTGGCCAAGGAGGGGGAAAAAACCCGATCGTGCCAAACGCCTCCTTGATTGATGCACATGCCGCCGTCTTCCCCTCCGCTCAAGAGGGTCGGCCGAAGGCGCATGCCGCCCTCTTCCCCTCCTCTCAGGAGGAGGGGTCGGCCGAAGGCCGGGGGTGGTGTGGGGTCGGCGCATGGGTGATGAGTAAAAGCTAGGATGGTCGAACCACCCCGGCGCCTTCGGCGCCATCCCTCCTTGGCCAAGGAGGGGGGAAAACCACCCCGGCGCCTTCGGCGCCACCCCTCCTTGACCAAGGAGGGGGAAAAACCACCCGGCGCCTTCGAGCGCTAGTCTCCTTGGAAACGAGGGGAAGAACGTATCGCTCTGCGTGCATCACGCCCCTAAACCTGCGCTCAAACTGCCGGCGCAGCCTCGCGGCCTCGGTATAGTCGCAACGCGAGCGCCCCGAGGCCTGCACATAGCGCGATGAAGCTGACCAACGGGCCAAGGAAGGGGATGGCGCCGAGCAAGGCGATAACCAGAACGCCGAGCACCGCGGCGCCAATGCGCCGGCCCCTCACCTCGCTCCACTGCTGCTGCCCTCGCCTGATGGCGCTGTTACCCAGCGCGATGCCGGCAGAGATATAGCCGACCATCAGCGCGGCCCAATAAGCAAGCCCCACCAGCACCGCCAGCGGCGCGCCGATCATCGTGACGAGCAGCAGCAACACCGCGACGGGCACGCATACCAAGACCACGAAACCCAGCAGCACGCTCAAGGGGAGGCGCTCGCGCAGTGTCTGCGTCAAACTAGCGAAGAAGCCGGGCAGTGCGGCCACCAGCACCGCGGCGAGGATCAACAAACCGATCATCCAGATCCACCAAGCGGCGACGGCAAAGGCGGTCACTCTCTTCGCGGTCTCCCACGGCACCGTCTGCGCGGTGCGTTGGATGCCGCCCTGCACTTGGGCCGCGGGGTCGCGCTTGAGCTCGCGATTCGCCGCGTAGCGTAATGTGCCGCTGATGCGAGCCTGCGGCCCCAGCTCGACCTCGCCGGCGCTTGCCCGCACGTTGCCGCCCACCGGGCCGTTTATGTATACATATCCAGAGCTGACCTGAAGATACCCGTCGATGTGACCTCGAATATCCACTCGCCCTGCCGCCACACTCAGATTGCCCATAATGCGCGCGTCGGGCGTTATCTCCACCGTGCCCCCGGCAAGCCGCGCGTTGCGCGATACTGCTGCATTCACCAGCACCCGTCCGCCAGCGGCATAAAGATCCTGACCGGCATTCGCGTCGACGCGCACTTCGCCGGCAGCAGCGATTAGATCGCCGCTCACCAGTGCACGCACGTCCACGGTTCCCCCAGCGGCTATCAAATCTCCCGCGACCGGCTGAGTGACATACGCGACCGACCCAGCAACGAAACGATCGGTGCCGGCCGTGTACTGCCGAACCGGTTCGTCAGCGTGAGCGGTCAAACCAGCGAGGAACACGAGGAATGCGACCACTACTGGATATCCGTTCATCAACGGCCTCCTTCATCAGCGACCTCGCAGAACCACGTTTTCATTTGCGCAACCGGCGCGCCGGGCTCACGCAGCGCGATCGGCATCGTGGATCCTAACGGATGCGCGGAGTCAATATGCTGCTCGCTCTCTTGCACCTCGGCCTTAAACGTGTATAACTCTTCGGGCTCGCAACTGGGGATAGCGCAGAGCAACAGCATGGCAGGTTTTCCGCAATGCCGCATAAGTGGAGGGTTGAGATGGAAGACGCGAAACTGGAACTCGATCGGCGAAACTTCATGGGACTCACCGCGGCCGCAGCCGTACTCGGACTCGGCGCTGCATTGCCCGCCGCGACCGCCACGGCCGCGACACAGGGGCCATCCACCGATTTCACGCGTTGGCTCGACAGCATCCCCGGCAAGCACCGCATCTTGCTCGACGTGCGTGAACCCAACGGGGGGTTGGCAATGGCGTGGGCCTGGGTCTATCTGTTCACTGCGCCGCAAGCCTACGGCGTGCCGGAGAGCGATGTCGGCGTTGCCATGGTGCTGCGTCACAACGGCATTCCTTTGGCGCTCAACGATTCGGCTTGGGAGAAGTACAAGCTCGGCCAGTTCTTCAATATCGAGGATCCGGAGACGAAAGCGCCGGCCGTGCGAAACCCCTACTACGCGCGGATGTACGAGCCTTTCCTGCCCGACATGGCGTTGCAGAAGTTGATCGATCGCGGCGTCAAAGTGGTGGCGTGCGACATGGCCATCCATTTCTACACGGGTCTGCTCGCGAAGCAGATGGGCTTGAAGCATGACGATGTAAAGGCCGACTGGAATGCAGCGGTCCTGCCTGGTGTGGCGCATGCGCCGTCCGGCGTCGTCGCCTGTCAAGGCGCAGTCGCGCGCGGCTGCGGTTACGTCTTCGCGGGCTGAGGTCGTAAGAAACGTGTATAGGACGGCGAGCGGTACGACGCTGCGTCGTGCCGCTCCGATGCTTGCATCGAACTTGTTCTACATCATGATTGCAAGAGCCTTGCTCGCGCTCGGCCTGCTCGCCATCTCGTCGACAGCTATCGCTCGCCCCACGATCGAGGAGCTGAAGTCGCGCGCGGTGCTCGACGACTACGAGAGCAACGTCGTGTTCGGCTACAACATCGTGATGGAGACGAACAAGTACGCGCCACGCTATGCGGGCAACGGCTTGAGCTGCACCAGCTGCCACTTGAAAGGGGGAACACAGCCAGAAGGATTTCCGCTCAATGTCGAGGGCGTCTATCCGAAGTGGCGTTCGAAGAACGGGGTGCGCAACGGCTTGGGGACGCGCATCCGGGACTGCTTCCTATATAGCTTGAACGGCATCATGCCTCCAGAAGAAGCGCCGGAGGTGCAAGCAGTGGCCGCCTACATTCATTACCTGTCCGAGGGCGAGCTGATCGGCCGCCCGCCGAAAGGTTGGGGCGTTCCCACTTTGCCCGACACCGGGGCCGACCCGAACCCGCCGCGAGGACAAGCGGTGTACAAGCGCGCATGCGCGATTTGCCACGGCGACGACGGCGAAGGCAAAGGCGCCATCCCGCCGGTATGGGGCATCAACTCTTACAACGCCGGGGCTGGAATGATCCAGACGCAGCGCTTGGCCGGTTTTATCTGGGCCAATATGCCGATGGGTAAGGAGCGCACCCTCACGCACCAAGAGGCGCTCGACGTGGCGGCGTTCATCAACCTTCAGCATCGTCCGTTCGATCCGCGCGAAGGCACGTTGAAGAAGCTCGCCGAGCGCATCTACCACCGCCTGTTCGCGAGCACGAAAGAACAGCGTTGATGGATCCCGGCGAGACGAGGCGCCCGATGCGGTTGTTACGCGAGGCACTGCCCGATCTGAGTTGGTCGCGCGCCGTCGATGTTCGGCGCGAAGCGGTGGCGGGAGCGATCGGCGCGCTGCTCGTCATTCCGCAAGCGATCACGTTCGCTTATCTGGCCGGCGTCGCGCCCGAGATGGGCCTGTACTGCGCCATCTTCGTGGGGCTGCTTGCGAGCTTGTTCGGCAATTCGCCGATGGTAGGCGGGCCCAACACCGCGGTTTCGATTCTCATCGGCGCGACGGTCTTGCCCTTCGCGGGCCGCGGCAGCCCGTTGTACACCGAATTCGTCCTCGCACTAAGCCTGACGGTCGGTTTGGTTCAGCTGTGCATTTGGTTACTGCGCGGGGCTGCGCTGTTTCGCTACTTCAGTCCGGCTGCCATCACGGGCATCAAAGTGGGGGTGGGCATCTGGCTGATCACCTCCGCCGTCGAGGGGGCCTTGGGGCTCTCCCCGATCCAGAGCAAGTTCTTCTACGAGAAGTTCTACATCGCCTTCGCCGGGTGGAGCGAGCTGGTGAATCCCTTTGCAGCGGCGACCGCTGGGGTGACGATCGGCGCCGGCCTGTTGTTCAAGCTCTTCTGGCGCCGCACCTACATCGTTGCCGCCGTGGTCGTCGGCAGCATCGTCGGCGCGCTGGTCTACGGATGGGTGGGGCCGGTTGCATCTCAACTCGAGTTGCTCGGTCACGTCGCGTTGCGCGCGCTTCCGTTCCATTTGCCCCATCTGGGGCCACAGCAGTGGTTGTTCCTGGAGCAAGTATTCCCGTCGGCAGTGGCAATCGCGGTCCTCGGGCTCGCACAATCGCTCGTCATCGCCCGTGACCTGAAAGCGACCTTCGCCAACGATCTGGACTTGCACAAGGAGGTGTTTGCGCAAGGCATCGCCAACGCCTTGTCGCCGTTCTTCTCGACCTTCGCCGGATCCGGCAGCTTCAATCGCACCAGCGTCAACGTTGAGATGGGTGGACGCACGCCGCTTTCCGGAGTGATCGCGTCGGTCGGCGTCATCCTCATCGCTTGGGCGTTGGGCCCGCTGCTCACCTTTCTGCCCATGCCCGTGATTGCCGGCGTCATGGTGCTCGTGGGGATCGGCATGATCCAAGTTCGCGAGATCCGCCTTTTCCTAAACTGGGTGGATGGCGCGATATTGGCGATCACGGTCCTGACCGTCACGTTCGCGGGATTGGAATTGGGCATTCTGGTCGCTGTCCTCGCCTCCCTCGCGTTCTTCGTCGCCAGCACGTCGAAAGTCAGGCTTTCGATCTCTCATGTCGGCGAGGAAGAGCACATCGCGGTGAGCGGCAACTTGTTCTATGGCTCGCTCGACCGGCTCGCGCGCCATCTCCACGACAATCCCAAAGCGCGCACCCGCCTGGATCTGACCCAGGTGCCCTATTGCGACGCCGCGGCGCGCACCATGATCAAGCGCGTCCAAGCAGAACGCGAGCGACAAGGCGGACGGCTCGACATCGTCCCGGCGCGATCGGGCTGAGGCCATGGTAGCCGGGATGCAGCGAGGAAAGCCGTAGATCCACACCAACCACCCCGTCGGCTTCGCCGACACCCCTCCTTGAAAAAAGGAGGGGAAGAGCATCCCGACCTCGCAGTCGTCTTCCCCTCCTCTCAGCATCCCGACCTCGCAGTCGTTTTCCCCTCCTCTCAGCATCCCGACCTCGCAGTCGTTTCCCCCTCCTTGAAAAAGGAGGGGAAGAGCATCTCGACCTCGCAGTCGTTTTCCCCTCCTCTCAGCATCCCGACCTCGCAGTCGTTTTCCCCTCCTCTCAGCATCCCGACTTCGCAGCCGTTTTCCCCTCCTCTCATGAGGAGGGGTCGGCCGAAGGCCGGGGGTGGTGTGGGTACCGTAGCCCAGCGTAGCCCGGATGCAGCGAGGAAAGCCACCGTAGCCCGGATGCAGCGAAACGGAATCCGGGAAAAACATCCCATCCCCGATGCAGCGAAGCGGACTGCGAGTCCGGTGCAGATCGCACCCGGCGGACACCTTCCCCCGGATTGCGGCCTTCGGCCTCCATCCGGGCTACGAGGCGCTACGAGGCGCTCGCGCGTAGCCCGGATGCAGTGAAGCGGAATCCGGGAAAACCATCGCATCCCCGATGCAGCGAAGCGGAATCCGGGGTCCAGAATCGCACCCGGCGCACACGTTCCCTGAATTGCGGCCTTGGGCCTGCGTGCGGGCTACGAATGAGGCAACGAGCTCAACCGCTGAAGCACACTGAGCGGATGCCGCGCGGCAGCCTCTGTTTTCAACGGATGTAAGCCTCGCTCACATATCGCCGCATCATACGGTGACTGTTGAAATAGGACGCGTTCTTCGAGATCGCCCCTTTCATCACCTTGATCCATCCGGCGCGGTCGTCGTGAAAAAGCGGCAGCACGGTCCGCTCGAGTTTCTTGTATAGGACTTCATGATCCTGGCTCGACGACTGATCGGAAGATTCGCCGACCGCCCAGCCGGTCACGCCCTCGATACAGCCCTCCACCCACCAGCCGTCCAACACGCTCAAGCTCGGCACACCGTTGAATGCTGCTTTCATGCCGCTGGTACCGGACGCTTCCAACGGGATCAAGGGCGTATTCAGCCATAGGTCCGAGCCCGAAACCATCGCCAGGGCGATGTCCATGTTGTAGTTGGGCAAGTACGCCATGGAGATCGTGGGCGACAGCTCACGCATATGCGTATGCAGATCCGCGATCAGCCGCTTGCCCGCGTCGTCGCGCGGATGTGCCTTGCCCGCAAGCACGATCTGAAAGGGCTGATTCCGGGCGATGCTGCGCAGCCGGTTCCGATCGGTGAACAGCAGATCGGGTCGTTTATACGCCGTCATCCGGCGCGCGAAGCCGATGATCGGAACGGCAGGATCGAGCGCAACGCCGGTCACGGACTTAACCAATTGGACGAGCGCCAGTTTTCGTGCCTGATGCGCCTGCCAGACCGCTTCATCGGGCAGCAGGTCCGCACGGATCAGCAGCTGAGGCTCGTGCCGCCAGCGCGGCAGGTGCCGCGTGTACAGATCCGCGAATTCTCTGCTGGTCCAGGTGAGCGCGTGCACGCCGTTGGTGATCGCGTGGACCGGTTGCTCCGGGAACATCTTGCGCGAGACTTCGGCGTGCCGCTCCGCCACGCCGTTGACGAACTCGCTCAGCTTGAGCGCAAGCTGCGTCATGTTCATGACATCCGGGCCGCTCAAATGCTGAATCGCCGGCAAGTCCAAGTGCTCGCCCAAGATGCGTAGCACCAAATCATAGGGAAACTTGTCTTGCGCAACTTCGACCGGCGTGTGCGTGGTGAACAGACAGCGCTCGCGCACACGAGGTAGATCACAAGCGGGCTCGTTGGGACGCAGGTCCTCGGGCGGATAGGCGAAGCGGCGCATCAGCTCCACCGCGAGCAGAGCCGAGTGGCCCTCGTTCATGTGGTATTTGCGGATGGTGAAACCCAGCGCCTGCAGCATGCGCAAGCCGCCGATGCCGAGCACCACTTCCTGTTTCAAGCGGTAGGCTTGATCTCCCCCGTAGAGGTAGTGCGCGATCTGCCGGTCGGCCTCGCTATTGTTAGGAATGTCGGTCTCGAGCAGAACGATCGGCACGCGCGCTCCCGTGTAGCCACGCTGGATATAGAGCCAGGCCGCAACCCACACCGTGCGCTGCTCGATCTGAATCGACACGGCCGCGTCGAGGAGCGTGGCATGGTTGCGCGGATCCCACCAGTCGGGTTTCTCGATCTGATGACCCGAGGCGTCGATCTCCTGGCGGAAGTAGCCCGCTCGACTGACCAGCGTCACCCCTACCATCGGCAGTTCGAGGTCGGCCGCGGAGCGCATCGTATCCCCCGCCAGCACGCCCAGGCCACCACTATAGGTCGGCACATCAGACTGCAGCGCGATCTCCATGGAGAAATAAGCGATGCGCGGTTCTCTGATGAATTCTTCGATCAAGCTCATAGCGCTGTTCTCGTTCGTTTCGGCGCGGCCGCGTCGCTGCCGATTTGTTCAGCTCCGGTCGAAGCGGCATCCATCAAGCGGGCCGCCCTCGCGGTGTTCAACCACGCTATCCTAGCGGTGAGCGTTCGTGTTTGCGCTTGATCAAGCTCCGAGCAACCGGGCCAGGGCATGCTTCCCTATTGGAAAAGGAAGAGCCGGCGACAACCGCTACGCGCGGGGCACGCGCATGATCGCGCGCCTTCGGGAGCCGAACACACGCGATTGCTATTCTGCGAGTCTGTCGACGATCGACACGGAGCGCTTTCATGGATGCCAAGACAAAGAGTTTCATCCTCGACATCATCAACAGCCGCAACGACCTCACGCTCGCTACCCTGAGGCCCGACGGCTTTCCACAGGCGAACACCTTGAGCTATGCGAACGACGGCATGGTGCTCTACTTCGGCACCGGGCGCGACAGCCAGAAGGTGCGCAACATTCAATACTGCAAAAAGGTGTCGCTGACGATCGACGTGCCTTACGCCGATTGGAACGAGATCCGCGGGCTCTCCATGGGCGCGCTCGCTGAAGTCCTCCCGGATGACTCCGCCGAGAGCGCACACGCCACCCAGGTGTTGACGAAGAAGTATCCGGCCGTCTGGGACATGCCGCCGCCCGATCTCGCGTCGATCCTGTTCGTCAAGATCGTGCCGAAGGTGATCTCCGTGCTCGACTATCGGAAGGGGTTCGGGCATACGGAGCTGGTCGAGGTGCAGGCGGGCGATCTATCGGCCTGAAACGAAACGGTTCAGCCATTGCGCTGGCAAGCTTCTGGTCTTGGCCATAGAGGTCCGGCCGGAACGCGATCGTGCCGTCTTCGTCCACATCCACGGTGAGATAGAGCGCGATGACCGGCACCGGCAGTATGACGGGCAATTTGCGCGTCTCACCGCTCGCGATCAGCGCGCTCAGCGCTCGCATTCCCCATTGCCGAGGGTCGCCGATGTCGAGTAGAAGGACGGCCAGGGCATGCGCCTGTTCGAGCCGAATGCAACCCGAGCTGAACGCGCGCTCCCTGCGCTGGAATAGTTGCTTGGCCGGCGTGTCGTGCAGGTACACGCCATACGGATTGGGAAAGTCGAACTTGATCTGTCCGAGAGGATTCGCAGGCCCCGGCGGTTGGACGATGCGGTAGGGGAACTTGGCCCCACGGTAGCGCGCCCAATCGATGTTGGAAGGATCGACGCGCCGCCCGACGTCGTCGAGTACGTACATCTCGTTCTTCTGAAGGTAATTCGGATCCTTGAGCAGCCGAGGCAACACGTCTTCGCGCAGAATCGTGGGCGGTACCACCCAAGAGGGATTAAGCACGATCGACTGCATCGTCGCGCGGAAGGCGGGCGTCTTACGATACGGCCGGCCGATCACCACACGCGACGTCCAGACCACCTTTCCGTTCAGAACCAGGCGCGCCGAAAACGCCGCGATATCCACCAGCAGGTAGTCATCCCGTAGGTCCTGTGCGACCCAGCGTAAACGTTCGAGGTTGACGCGGAGTTGCTCGATTCGGGCAGCGATCGGCACGTTGAGCGCTTTCAGCGTGGCTGCGCCGACGACACCATCATCCTCGAGTCCGTGTTGCCGCTGAAAGCCTCTTACCGCCGACTCCAACGCTTCATCGAAAAGTTCAGCCTCGGCGTTCTGCTCGGCCGCCAGTCTGTCCGTTGCCGCGAGCCGTGCGCGGAGCGCGCCCACGCGTACATCGCGCATGCCGCGCTTGAGCGGGGTTCCAGATGAAATCGCCCTCCATCCACCTGCGGCCTCGATCGCACGATACCGCATCAAGGCCTCGCGCAAACGTGGGTAAAGGGGGAGCTGCCGTGCATAGCGCTCGACCGCCTCGGCCAAATCCTCGCTGGCGATCAAGGTCTCGAATGCTTGGATGGGGTCGATCAGGCCCAGCGTACGGGAGAAGCGCCAGTCCGGATAGAGATCGCGCGGATCGGTCTTACCGAAGCGCAGGTGATAGACCAACCGCGCGAGCGCATCGCTGAGCAGAAGATCCAGATCGGCCAGCCTGTCCGCCTCGCCGGCTCGCCCAGCCACTTGCGCGAGGTCGCGCCGCAATGCTCGGATCGCCTGCGGATGATAGTCGCGCGGATCGAGCCCATGACGAGCGCTCGCCTCGACCACCGCGAGGAGTTGCTCTTGGCGCTGCGCACTGCGCCACGCCGGATTGAACTCACGGCTGCGGTAGAAATCGGACAGGAACCTGCGTGCGGCGATGGCATCACCTGCGACCTGCAGCCGATCTCCTGATGCCAGGCTCTCGATTCTCGATTTCAGCGCGCTAGAGACATCTTGATCGGCCGCGCACCCAACTAGAGGTACACCAAGCGCAAGTAGCGTTGCGGCCCACTGCAACCTGATAGGCAGTCGCAGGCATCCCAAAACGGGCCAGCACCTTATCATGCGCGGCTATTGATCGAGCCAGAATGCCGAGCGTTGCGCTTCGCGCTGTCTGCGCCAAATCAACTCTACCGTCCTTTCCGAGCCCTTCCTCTCAACGCTCGTTTCGCTCATGTCGCTTGTCCTGCTCTCCCATGGACTTGCCGTCGGACGCCGTTGTGCTAGGCAGCTGCCATCCGACTAGGAAACCGGTCACGATCAGCGCCGCGATGAGCACTGTTACGACTCGGGTTGCGCTGACCGTTGCACCTTCCAGAATCTGGGCTTGGTCGGGCACTCGCTTCCTGCCGGTGAACATCGCTTTGACCAGTTTGTCGCGGGTCAGGAGCTGATCGATGACAACGCCAGCGACGTGGATTGCGATGAGGCCAAGCAGGACATTAAAGAGAACCTCGTGGATCTCGTACCATTGCCTGGCGCTCACACCAATAGCAGAGCTCGCCCACGGGCCCGCCAAGCCCTCTTCTCCTTCGGCGAACAGCCCACTTACCACCATCAGTGCGAGCACCAACAGAAGGGCGATGATCATCCATGCGCCCAGCGGATTGTGTCCCACAAAGCGCGGAGGCCGAAGCCGGATCAACTGTTTCACGTAGGACGCGGTAACCGAAGCTGGTTGCAGGAAGCTCGAGAAGCGCGCATACGCACCCCCAGCGAATCCCCAGACGATTCTAAACAACAGCGCGGCGAGCACGGCATATCCCGCCAACGCATGAATCGCGAACCAGACACCCTCTTCCTCGCCTGTAGCCCAAGCGAGGGCGACCAGCACTACCATCAGCCAATGAAATGCCCGCGTGGGAACGTCCCACACTTTCACTTCACGTTCCGCGGCGCGCGCATCCTGCTGCGGATTCGATATCGCGGTTGTAGTGGGCGAGATACTCATTCTGATCTCCCGAGTCCTTACAGCATCTCATTCTGTTCCGTTGCTCTTGAACCACTTTGATCGGGATCAAGGCGAAACCAATCCGCCTTGTACTCATGTAGTGTGCTCGAGGATGGGAAGTCTCTATACCTGATGAAAATGCTCCCGATTCAGGATCTGCTGCACCGGATTCAATGGGACCGCGCTTTCGGCGATGCCCAATTCGTGATCGGCTACCGTGATCGCGTCACCAAGCAACTCGTCAAGGTACCTTTCAAGCGGGTGCGTTTCCCATCCGGAGAGCACTTCGCTTTCGAAGCCGTCGAGGACGACGGCAGCGTGCACAGCGTGCCGCTGCATCGGGTGCGTAAGGTGTGGCGCAATGGCGAGCTGATCTGGGATCGTGATGCGGCCGGGTCGCGACCGCCTTAGTCTTCACCACGCGCTTCGCGTGTTTGGCTTCATTGAGCATTCACCTCCGAGGTGACCGACAAAGGGTCGCCGAGCATCGCTGCTGACACTGTGCCCATGACTGAGGACCTCGATCTCACCCCCGACAACGACGAAGCGATGCGCCGCACGCACATACGCGCACGTGTGATCGACATCCTCAGTCGGATCATGCCCGGCTTCGATCCGACGCGGCTTGCCCCTGGCGCGAGTCTCAGCAAGACGCTCGCGGCCGATTCGATGGACATTTTGAACCTGGCGATCGCCTTTCACGACGAATTCGGCGTCGAGATTGCGGAGCGGGACTATGCGCACCTCGACACTCTTGAAGGCTGCGTCGATCTCATTGCGGCAGCCCGATCGAGCAGGGCTGACGCGACGATGGATTTCGGCGCGGCGAAGCGCAAGTCCTTCGATGCAAGCCCGGTTCGTCGACATCGTTTGCTCGACGGCCGCACCGTGACCATTCGACCGCTCGGCGCCGAAGATCGCGATCGGGAGAGAGATTTCATCGCCGGTCTGAGCGGCGAAAGCCGCTATCTACGCTTCCAACGTTGGATCGCCGCATCCTCCGAGGAGCTGATCCATTTCCTCACCGATGTCGATCCCCAACGGCATGTCGCGCTCGTGTGCACCGCGCCGAGCGAGCACGGGGAGGACGTCGTCGGCGAAGCCCGTTACGTGCTGAACCCGGATGGCGAGAGTTGCGAGTTCGGCGTTGTTCTCGCCGATGCGTGGCGCAACAGCGGCATCGCCGCGCTGTTGATGAGCGCCTTGATCAACGCGGCACGCAGCCGCGGCCTGAAGCGAATGGAAGGACTGGTGTTGAGCAGCAACCGCACGATGTTGCACTTCGCGCGCGCGATGGGCTTCGACGTCCAGGTCATGCCCGAAGAGCCCACGACGACGAGAATCGTCAAGAGGCTCTAGTCGCTTCCTCGCAGTGTCAGCCTAAACGCGCGCGCTGTTCCACGCAGGATGCAGAGCACAGCGTGAGACTCGAGGCGCCTCGCTCGCCTCAATCCTCGAGATCCGCCTCACCGCAGCGCTTCAACACTTCCTTGCGTGCCGCATCTCTTAGGACAACTGCGGCGGCGAACGGCGTTGCTGCCTCGCGGCTCGGTGCAACCGGCGCGGCGACGGAAACGCTGATCGGGCCGCGACGCGGGAACCACTGATCGGCACGCAATATATTGCGTGTCCCGCGGATCGCGATCGGCACCACCGCGACCCCCGCCGTTGCTGCAGCGACGAATCCGCCGAGATGAAACGGCAACAAGCCGGGTGTACGACGCAGTGTTCCCTCGGGAAACACGACGAGCGCATCGCCTCGGCGCAGTCGACCGATCGCGGTTTCGATCTCGCTGACGCTGCGCTCGATGTCGGCGCGCTCGACGAACAGAGAACCGAGGCGTTGGAGCACGACGCGCATAGCCCAGCGCGCCGCCAGCTCGCGCTTCGCCATGAAGCTATAAGGGAATCCGAGGGGGAGCGCCGCGATCAGCGCGACGGCGTCGGCGTAGCTCGCATGGTTGCAAACCACGACGCATGCCCCGCCGACCGGCAAATGTTCCGGCCCATTCACCCTCAGCGGGAGGCGGGCCAGGCGGACCAGCACGCGAGCCAATCGCTGAGCCGCGCTGCGGCGCCGGGCGAGTCCGGGCAGGACGAGCACGCACAACAAGGTCAGTGTGCCGATGACGCCGAATAGCACCCAAGCATACGCGGCGTAGAGCAAAGCTGCGAAGGCGCGAGAGGATCGGCGTACGAGGGGCAATGCAGCGCCGGCTGCGAACCGTATCGCCTGCCAGCGCGCGCTGCGCACGGGGCGATCGATGCCTCCGCTTTCATAGAGCGCCCGGCTCGCCTGGCGCCTGAGCTTACCGCTGGAGGTCTTGGGCACCACATGCGGCGCAACCAAGGCGACATCGTCGGGCGGTTCGCCGATCAGCGCGAGCACGGCCTCGCTGATCCTCGCGCGCAACGCCTGCAACGGCTGTGCGTCCCGCTCGCGAGTCTCGGCGAGGATGACCAATCGCTCGGTTCCATGGCGCGCATCGTGGCTGCCGAATACCGCCACACAGCCGCGTCGAACACCCGGAATCTCGCCGACCGCACGCTCGATCTCTTCCGGATGCAAATGGCGGCCGGCCCGAATGATGATGTCCTTGGTTCGACCCGTGATGTAGATCTCGCCGTTCACCGTATAAGCCAAATCGCCGGAATCCAACCAGTCTCCGCGCAGCAGATCGCGTGTGGCTTCCGGGTTGCGAAAATAGCCTTGCGTCGCCGACGGCCCTTTGAATTGGAGCCGGCCTTCCATGCGATCACCTAGCTCGTGTCCGGTTTCGTCCACGATGCGAATCTCGTGCTCCGGCATGGGCCGGCCGCAGGCGACAGTGCGCAGCACGCGCGGGTCCCCGAGCGGCAAAGGCTGCGCGCGCCCAACGCGTAGCAAAACCTCGCGATCGATGCTGTCTACCACCGGGCCACGACCGAGCGGCGGGAACGCGAGCCCCACGCAGCACTCCGCTAACCCATAGACAGGCGCCATAGTCGAACGGGCGAAACCGTAGCGCGAGAAACGCGTGGTGAATGCAGTGATGGTGTCCGGGCTCACCGCTTCTGCGCCGTTGAAAGCCAGGCGCCAGGACGAGAGGTCCAAGCCTTCGATCTGCTCATCGGCAATCTTGCGTAGGCACAACTCATAAGCGGAGTTGGGTGCCGCGCTCAGCGTGCCACGATGGCGGTGGATCGCACGGAGCCACTGCGCCGGCCGGCTCAGGAAGGTGAGCGGAGACATCGCAACCAGCCGCATGCCGTAGTACAGGCTGCCTAGCCATGCGCCGATCAGCCCCATGTCGTGATACAGCGGCAGCCAACTCACGAACACGTCGGCGCTGCTCGCCTGCACGACTCGACCCATCGCGCGGAGGTTGGCGAGCAGATTGGCATGCGTCAACATCACCCCCTTGGGATTACCCGTGCTGCCGGAGGTGTACTGCAATAACGCGAGCGCGTCCGAGCCGATTGGGGGACGCTGGAAGCTCGTGGCGTGCTCCGGATTCGAGTCGGCTTGCTGCAGCTCATCCGCAGTGAGCACGTGCTTCAAGCTCGGAACGTGAGCCATCAGCAAGCGAGCGGCGGGTCTGACTTCAGCGGTCGTCACCAGCATCCGCGCCTGGCAGTTCGACAAGATCCCGACCTGGCGCTGCAGGTGGTCTTCCAATTGAGAGGCGCGCAGCGGTGGGTAAAGCGGCACCGGTACTGCACCCGCGAGCAGGATGCCGCAGAACACCGCGAAGTAATCGCTGCTTGTCGGCAGCATGACCGCGATGGCGTCACCCGGCTGCACCTCTCGTGCCGTCAGTACACCAGCCACCGTGCGGGCGGAGTGCAGAAGCGAACCGTAGGTGATGTGCTGCTCGGCTCCCTGCTCCTGGACGAGAACGATATGCAGCTGCTCGGGGTGCAAGCGCGCATGCCATTCAAGCACCTCGACTAAGGTCGTGGCGTCAGATGGATAGGTGGCGCCAGAAATAGATTCGCTCGCAGAAGGCGCGCTCGCCGGCGGCGTAATAGCAGGCAGAGGGCGGGCCTGCCGCCCGCTCGAGAGCGCGTCGAGGAGGTCGCGCGGTGTCTCTGCGCGCGCAAGGATCTCCTCCGGCAAGCTGCGCCCGGTCGCCTGCTCCACGCGCGACATCAACTCGACGCGCGCAAGACTGTCGAATCCGAGATCGCGGTCCAGCCGCGTGTCGAGGGTGACGGGCGGCAGCGGCCTGTCCGGATGCAGCTCGCGCGCGAGCGCTTCGACCACCGCAAGAACAGACTCGACGGGCTCGCTGGCGACGGCGCTGCGCTGATTCATAACCGCTTCGATGCGGTCGTCATTTCCGAACTTCCGAGCTGCGCGGATCTTTGCGCCGCCCGGCGCATGGCCGCCCGCGCGCTCGACAGCGCCCGACCCCGGGCGCCGCACCGTTCAGTAATTGTGCTTGCCCACGCTGATCCGTTTGGCCTGTGGGCCCTCCGCACCCATCTCTTCGATGAATTGTACGCTTGCACCCGTCTCCAACTGCTCGAAGCGCGGATGGACGACGTTGTCTCTGCTGAAGTACAACTCGCGCCCGTCCGCGGTGCGAATGAAACCAATTCCTTCCTCGCGGGATAGGCGGGCAACCTGCCCGTGCTGAGTCGGCGCATGCTCTTTGACAGCGCCGCGCTGCAGTCGTGCCGCCTCCTCGAGCTGCCGCTTCACGGCGTCGAACGCATCGCGCAGCGCCACATAGACATCCTCGCTGTGGTCGCGATTCGCCACGATTTCCCTGCCTGGCACGCGCACATCCACCGTGACACGGAACTGGCGACCTTGCTGTCGATGCTGCGCGAGCTGCTCGACCGTGACACGGCAACTCGTAATCCGCTCGTGAAACTCCTCGAGCTTCGCCGCCTTTTGCCGGATGTGGGTTTCCAGCGCCTCGGAACGAGGCATTTCGCGAATGGTAATTTGAACGGGAACTTGCATTGCCGCACCTTTATTGATTGCGTGACTGCTCGGGCTTCATCGCCCGACTCGTTGCTTCGAATTGCGCGTGGGCCGTGAGCATTGAAAGATTCAGTCGAGTCTGTTTCACCTTGGCATCGCCGGCGAGCGTGGCCACTTTTCCTTCTCTGGCCTCGCATCACCCCGAAGCCCGGTCCCTCTCCACACCGAGCGTCGCCCTCATTCGGCGGCAGTTCGCTCGCTATTCGAGCCCGCGCCGGCGCGCCCATTCGTGGGCGCGCGCGATCGCGACCCGAATGCAAAAGCCCTCGTCGTGCCCGGCCTCCAGCAATGCGTTGGCGATCTCGATTGCCTTGGCACGCACGAGCGGCGACAGATGTGCCATCGCCGGCGGATAGGTGTCCTCGCTCCAAGGCATGACGAAGAGGGACTAGCGGCTCCAACGCACCCGCACCTGGTACTCGTCGCGCGCGTACTTCGTCTCCGATTCACCGCGATAGGCCCGATGCAAGGCATCGCCGATGCGGCGCGGCAGGTGAACGTCGGTCGTGGTGATCACGGCCCTGCCATCCTGCTCCTCGATGCCGATGATGCGCTCGAGCGGATGCTCGGCTTGTGCCCGCGCCGCTTCGTTGTGCACGAGACCCATGATCTCGTCGCGATGCGCTCGAAAGAATTCGCCCTCGAGCGTCAAGTAACCGGCCGGGTAGCGGTCGGCGATGCGCCGGCAAGCCGGACAAACGTGCTCCTGAGCCCCTTCCGGCCGCGGCTTCCAATGATAAGCGCCGTGCTCGTATACTACCGCGCAGGTGGGACAGACCGCGGGCTCTGGCGGATGATACCGCTCGCGGTACGCGTCGTGGACGACGTCTTCGATTTGGCGGTCCTGGCGGTGCCGCTCGTGCCCTCGCCGGTTCTCGGCAGCGTTCATTGCGTTCTCCTCATCACACGGTGCGCACTTGCGCCTCGCGTCGTTGCTCGTTTGCCATCATTCGAGCAAGGCCAGACAATTCCTCGGCAAGCAGATCGAGGAAGTCATCGGCGGTGACGATGCCGACTAGCTCCCCGCGCGCATCGATCACCGGCACGCGCCGCACGGCTTTCGCGCGCATCTTCGCGATGCATTCGGAGATACCTTCGGTCTCGACCGCCGTGACCAAGTCCGTGCTCATCACTTCCTCCACGCGCAACCCATCCGCGTCCACCTCCTTCGCCACGATGGCGATGACGATGTCACGGTCCGTGATGATGCCGACCGGAATCCGTCTCCCGTTGCGCTCCTCGACGATCACCAGCGCGCCGACGTGATGCTCGCGCATCAGCCGCGCGGCGGTGCGCACCGATTCGCCCTTGCGAGCGAAGACGACTTCGCGGCTACAAATTTCGCCTACTGCCATGCTCGATCTCCGAAAATGACACAGATGCAGTATGGAGGGCAGCCTTCTTTCTGGTTTGATGCAAGTCAAAGCGGCTCAGCGCGGTGCTCGTGCTTGCGTGCGATCCACCTCGTCAGCGAGCGCCTTCAGCCCTTCGCTGACGGTCACGGGATACGCAGCGCTGGCAGGGTTCAGCGTGCGCAGGCACTCCGGGAGGCGCGCGAGCTCGCGCTTGCAGTGCGCACGAGCGTCCTGGAGCGAAGGGCTGGGTTCGACGCGCCGGCCCTCGCGCATGACGCAACGGATCAGCGGCTCACCATCGATGGCTTCGCCCTCCAAGCCCAGCACATCCTCCGCCATACGGCCAGCCTCGTCATAGCGGCGAAAGACCTGCTTGCGCCCGGGCCAAGTCGCCTTTCCTTCCGAACGTTTGCGCCTTGCACGGCCCGCATACTCCTGCAGCTTGTAGGCGCAATCGAGGCTCGGCAAGTCCTGCGAAGTATCGAGCGCGCTGCCGATGCCGAAGCCGTCGATCGGCGCGTGCTTCACCGCGAGCAGATCGTGCAACGCAAACTCGTCGAGCCCGCTGCTCGCGAAGATCCGCACGCCCCGCAGCCCTGCTCGGTCGAGGATCTCGCGTACCTTGAACGCATGATCGGCCAAGTCGCCGCTGTCGAGCCGCACAGCGTTGATGACAATGCCATCGGCGACCAATCGCGGAGCGATTTCCGCCAGCTTGCGCGCGGCTGCTTCGGTGTCGTAAGTATCGAGCAGCAGCGTCGTCCCCT
>Ga0070741_10003793_pt1 | contig 36479 bp, 34 predicted proteins | sample Coa_R1_4_FD_66440 | JGI IMG/M metagenome (GOLD analysis project Ga0070741, IMG submission 66440) | Surface soil microbial communities from Centralia Pennsylvania, which are recovering from an underground coalmine fire - Coalmine... | ecosystem: Environmental > Terrestrial > Soil > Unclassified ... | reverse complement strand
TCACCCGCACGCGCCTGCAGGAGCTTGGGACGATGCGGGGCACAGTGTTCTTCCCGCCCTACTCACTCACGATCATCACTACGTGACCGGATTCAAGCTGCTTCACTTCGCAGGCTTTGCCGAGCCGCATGGATTAGTGCTCGACATTGGCGAGTGGAATCCGGCGCATCCATTGCATCTGTTGCTTGATGGCTTCACCGAGTACTTCACCGCGAATTCGATGTATGCGGCGAGCCAGGCGAATATCAGCGTTCAACCGCCTTATCTCGAAGCGCAGCTGTCCAATGGAACGTGGCAGCGCGTAATCGAGGACATGGGATTTCCCGCCGGCCTGCCGCGCACGATCACGGTGGATCTCACCGGCAAATTGAAGCCGGGCACGCGCAAGATTCGCATCGTCACCAATCTCCAGATCTACTGGGACGAGGCTCTCGTTGACAACAGCGTTCCCGAAACGGACCTGCAGATTCGCGAAGCTCCTCTCGCCGCCGCGCGACTGCATTTTCACGGCTACCCTCGCGCAGACGAAAGCCGCTTCCCCGGTGATCTGAATTACACGTATGACAACGTGAGTCTCACCGGCCCGTATGCGCGCCACATCGGCTCATACACGAAGTACGGAAATGTGCTGCCGCTGCTCAAAGCAGCCGATGACAAGTTCGTTATCTTTGGCTCTGGTGAAGAGGTCATGATGGACTTCGACGTCGCGATCTTACCGCCAGTACCTGTCGGGTGGAAGCGCGACTATTTGTTCTACGCCAATGGGTTCGTGAAAGACATGGACTTCTATGCAGCCGATGCGTTCACTGTGGCCCCGCTGCCTTTCCACAGAATGGGCACCTATCCGACTCCGCCACAATCAGAGTATCCATTAAACAAGGCTTCGCTGGACTATTTACTGGAATACAACACGCGTTACCAATCCGGGAATGGAGTGAGCGAGTACAAATACGCGTACCCGAGGTGAACGATTGATGGTCTCGCCCCCTCGTTCCGCAGTCCTGATAGCGCAGAGCACAGCGGTGAAACAGCCAGCCGCGAGATCTATCGAAGGATTCTCCCTTCTACATTGCCATGCGCTGCGGCTGAATACCGCGTCGACCAGACAGGCGCTCCAGGTCTTCCTGATGCACTTCATGCACGCGCACGTCGCAGTCGCGTACCCCACGCGTCTTCTGCAGGCGCTCACGAATTCTGTGAGCCTCGCCTCGCAGCACTGGGCCTTCGACCACTACACAGCCGTTCTCAACGCGGAAATCGAGCATGCGCAGGTGGCGAACATCGCGGCCGAGTTGCGCGCGAACACGGTCAAGAAGAATGTCATCTGAGACTTCATTCGAACGATCGCGAATAGAAGAACGCAATTCGTGGATGCGGCCGATCAGGTGATTGCCTGCGTTGCGGATCTGCTTGTTGCCTTCGCGTCGAAGCAGATGCAGTCCCCGAACCGCTTTGTCGCGCAGACGCACTCGGCGAGAGCGGCCGCGATCCGGATCAAACAGATACATGAGCCTCGCGCCTATAATCGCGCCGCCCGCGAATAACCCTATGCTGCTCAGTTTTGGTGCACGCATTTGCTCTTCCTCCCCATGCTTGGGTAGTGAGACGCGTGCGAGAGGTTGCCTTCAATTGTTGTAGTCGGGTGCGAGCACGGAGGACGCATCATTCCAACAGAGCGGGCGGGATTGGCGACGGGCCGACAGCTTGCTCCAGAACCCGAGCGACCTTCAGAATCAGCTCCTCACTGTTCGGCTGTCCGACAACTTGCACACCGATAGGAAGTCCTTCCGGAGAGACTCCAACGGGCACGACGACTGCTGGATTCCCAAGCAGATTGAACCATTGCGTGTAGCTCATCGCATCCATGTAGGAGACACTCTGGCCGCCGATCCGCCACTCTCGTTCTCTGTGACGGAACGCCGGAACCGAACACACCGGGCAAATCAGAACAGGAATGTCATTCATCTGACGCATCACACAGAGCCGCAGTTCGTCACGTCGGAACCATGCCGCCAGCAGGTCTTCTTTCGTCGGCGGACGATCAGAATAGTTGAGGATGCTGCTGATTTCGTCTTCACGACCTTTGAACTCTGGCGTGAGCAATTCGGCAGCGAGTCGAACGAACAGTGTCCACCAATGTTCGCGAGCTTCATCGAGGACATCGGGCACGAACGGCTTTATGCGGAATCCGGAATGTTGCAGCGCAACAATCGCAGCCTGAACAGCCGCGCGGGTTTCCGGAGTGACGGGAGCGGACGGATGCTCCTCGAAATATCCGATGGTAATTCTCCGCAGATCCTCGTCCGAAACCTGAGCTAAGGGCATGGGGAAAGCCATGGGATCGCCAGTGTCAAATCCGGCGATCACACGAAAGAGGATTTCCAGATCTTCGACGGTGCGCGCCATGGGCCCTACGACGCCGAGCAAAGCAAACGGTCCGCCGCTCTCGGGCCAATGTCCCGTCATGGGAATACGGCCTGGGGTAGGCTTCAGTCCGCAGATTCCGCTGAAGTGCGCGGGAACGCGAATCGATCCGCCGCCATCACTGCCAATCCCTGCGGCAGATAGTCCAGCTGAGATCGCTGCAGCTTCGCCGCCGCTGGAGCCTCCCGGAGTTCGCGAGAGATCCCACGCGCTGTTTGTGCGTCCATATAGCGGGTTATTGGTTTCATACGCCATTAACATTTCGGGAACATTCGTGTTTCCCAAAATGATTGCTCCGGCCTGCTTGAGCCGCCGCACCAGAACAGCATCTTCGCTCGCGATGATTCCTCTGCGGGTTGGGCTGCCGCATTCAAATTTGAATCCGGCAACAGCGATCGAACTCTTAATGCTGACGGGAACTCCATGCAAGGCTCCGAGTTTCGCGTTGCGGCCCACTGCTTCTTCCGCGGCTCGCGCCTCCGCGAGAGCATCTTCTTGCCGGAGTTCGATGAATGCATTCAGCCTCGGATTCAGCCGCTCAATTCGTGCGTAGTGCGCGCGTAGAAGTTCCACTGGCGAGAGCTTCTGCTCGCGAATCAACTGACTCATGTGTGCGATGGAAATCCGATGAAGGGAAGAAGTATGCAGAGACGTAGAGCTCATAAAGATCTTACGGACTGAGTAGCTCTCAGCCCGAACTACATTCGAAAGTATTATTGAAGAAAGTTTCGGATGAGCTTGGCACCATCCGGCGTCAATACGCTTTCAGGATGGAACTGCACTCCTTCAATAGGAAGTTCTCGGTGGCGCAAACCCATAATCACCGTCTTGCCGTTCTCTTCGCTGTGCGCGGAAATCTCGAGTTCATCAGGAAGGCTCTTCTCTTCCACAATAAGTGAGTGATAGCGATTCGCGACCATTGGAGAGCCCAGCCCTTTGAATATGGTGCGGCCGTCGTGCTCCACCATGCTGGTCTTGCCATGCATGATGCGCTCGGAGCGAATCACGCGCCCGCCAAATGCTGCGCCGATGGCCTGATGCCCGAGACATACTCCCAAAATGGGAATCTGTCCGGCGAGCTTCTGAATCAGTTCAATCGTGATTCCTGCTTCATTCGGCGTGCAGGGGCCAGGAGAAATGACGATCTTGCGAGGCTGCAGCTCCCGTATTTCTTCAACGGTAACCTGGTCGTTGCGGCGAACCTGCACCTCCTCTCCGGTCTCGCCAATGTACTGCACGAGATTGAAGGTGAAGGAATCGTAGTTGTCGAGAACGAAAACCATAAACAGAAGCTGCTGAGCTTCTCAGCTTCTAAGCTGCTGAGCCTAATTGTCCCTGATTCAGAGCAGTCCTTTTAGCTTAACAGCTCAGGAGCTTAAGAGCTCAGAAGCTAGCTATTCGTAATTCCTTGCCATCCCTACAGCGCGAAGCAGCGCTTTGGCTTTATTCAGGCATTCCTGGTATTCCGTTTCGGGAACGGAGTCAGCGACAATCCCCGCGCCTGCCTGGAGATAAGCCCGCCTGCCTTGCACCCACATGGTGCGGATGGCGATGCAGGAGTCGAGATTTCCGGCAAAATCCGCGTAGAGGACCGCGCCGCCATAAATCCCTCGTCGCACAGGCTCAAGTTCTTCGATGATCTCCATCGCGCGCACTTTGGGCGCCCCACTCAAGGTTCCGGCAGGAAAGGCAGCTGCAAAAGCATCGATTGCCTGATATTCGGGTCGCAGCTTCCCTTCAATCGCGGAGACCAGATGCATCACGTGCGAATAGCGCTCCACGAACATGAAATCCTTCACCTGCACGCTGCCGTATTCGCTCACGCGCCCCAGGTCGTTGCGTCCGAGATCGACCAGCATTACGTGTTCTGCACGCTCTTTTTCGTCTTCTCGCAACTCCTGCTCCCAACGGCGGTCCTCTTCCGGGTCCGAACTGCGCGGACGCGTTCCCGCAATGGGACGATATTCAAGTTTTCGACCCGTCACTCGTACCAGCATCTCCGGCGATGACCCAAGCACCTGAAATTTTCGACTCTGCAGAAAATAAAGATACGGAGACGGGTTGATCATGCGCAGGGCGCGATAGATTTCGAACGGAGGCACTCCAGGCTCGAGCTCCATTCGCTGTGAAAGTACGATCTGAAAAGCATCTCCGGCACCAATGTATTCCTTGGCCTTAAGAATGCTTTTCAAAAAAGCGCTGCGGCCGGTGGTTTCTTTGAGCTTGTAGTCTTCTTTGCGCGGCCGGGCGCGGTTTGCCGCACTAATCCCGCGCGCAAGCTTTCGTTCAAGCGCTGCAATATCGCGCTGAGCTTTCTCGTACACCTGCTTCGGCGACCCGCTTCTAACCTCGGCGACCGCGATGATGTGAATCTGTTTGCGGAGATGATCGAAGGCCAGCACGCGATCGAAGAACATGAGAAAGCAGTCTGGCGCCTTCAGATCGTCGCGCGCTCTGTTGGGCAGCTTCTCGAGCTGTCGAACGGCGTCATAGGCGATGAACCCGACCGCTCCGCAGCTAAATGGAGGCAGATCCACAAGCGTGGCAACGCGGTGGTCTCGCAGAAGTCTCGAAATCGTTTCGAACACCTTGCCCCGGCTGCGTTCGACATTTCGGCCCTTGCGGATGCTGATTTGCTCGCCCCGAGCCTCAAGCACCATATAAGGACGCACTCCCAAAAAGGTGTAACGCCCAATACGCTCGCCTCCCTCGACCGATTCCAAAAGAAAAGCCTCCGGCTCGCCTCGCGCGATGCTCAGGAAGGCTGAAACCGGCGTGAGCAGATCGGCCATGATCGTCTTAACGACTGGAACCAGGGTCGCAGTGCGCGAGAGCTCTTCAAATTCTTTGAGTTGCGGACGCAGCATGAAGATGGGAAAAGAGCAGATTATACGCGGTGGATCGAAGATGTGACCGAAGTAATCTTGCGCGCCAGGCGGCAGCGCTTACAATTTTGTCGGCAGGTTTCTGTCCCCGTGAAAGCCTATTTAGAGGAACAAGTCGGTCCATTGATTTCCGCCGCAGGCGTCGGCTGGGCCGTGTATCACGGGACCTATGTTGCCCACAATATCGCTCAGGGATTCACGGCTGTGTACCTCAAATCTGGTCCACTCGAGGTGGCCGCGATAGGCATTCTCATCTGGCTGCACGGAAAATATCGCCGCGCAACCAACATGAACCGCTGACCCACTGAACACGCCTCCGGAAGTTCTCCTCTCTTCGATCGCAGTGATATCGTTGCAGTTCAACGCTCATGGACTGTGATCTTCTAATCGAAAACGCCGAGATCTTTGACGGCAGCGGCTCGAAGCCGTACCGCGGAAGCGTCGCCATTCGCGCCGGCAAGATCGCAGCAGTCGGCGAGACTTCATGCATAGCCAAAACGGTTATTGATGGTCGTGGGCACGCGCTGGCGCCAGGCTTTATCGACGTGCATACGCACGATGATCTTTATCTCTTACGCAGTCCGCAGATGCTCCCGAAGCTTTCGCAGGGTGTAACCACCGTCGTAACCGGCAACTGCGGAATCAGCGCCGGACCAGCCACGCTCAACCGCGGATTCCCCGATCCAATGAACCTGCTCGGGCAGGCGAGGGAGTTTCGTTATCCCAAGTTTCGTGACTATGTAGAAGCACTTGAATTGGCCAGACCGGCAGTGAATTTCGCCGCGTTGCTCGGTCACACTACGCTTCGAAATAACCACCTTGACCGTCTCGACCGTGTTGCCAATGCTCGCGAAATCGAGGAGATGAAGCGAGAATTGAGCGAGGCTCTCAAAGATGGTGCGCTGGGCCTAAGCACAGGGTTGGCTTATCTCTCGGCGAATTCGGCTTCTACTGAAGAGGTAATCGGTCTCGCGGAAACTCTCACCGGCGCTGATGCTATTTACGCCACGCACCTGCGCAGCGAAACTGACGCCGTGCTCACAGCTTTTGACGAAGCTTGCAGTATCGGCAAAGAAGTCAGAGCACCAGTTGTGGTCTCTCATCTCAAGTGCGCCGGCATGGATAACTGGAACCGCAGCGCCGAATTATTGGCTGCGCTTGACCGGGCGCAAGAGCAGCAGCCAATCGCGTGCGATTGCTACCCCTATGTTGCCAGCTCGAGCACACTTGACCTCCGCCAAGTGGACGAACGCGTGAAGATCACAATCACGTGGTCCGATCCACACCCTGAGATGGCGGGCAAGAATCTCGACGAAATTGCGCAGCACTGGAGCATCACTCAACGGGAAGCCGCGTGCCGCCTGCAGCCCGCCGGAGCTGTCTATCACTGCATTGCAGAAAGCGATATGCGCAGCATCCTGCGACACCCCGCGATCATGATCGGCTCAGATGGCCTGCCAAGCGACCCGCGCCCGCATCCGCGACTGTGGGGAACCTTTCCTCGCGTGCTGGGCAAGTATGCGCGCGAGGAGAAGTTGTTCTCGCTCAGCGAAGCCATCCGCAAGATGACGAGCCTGCCTGCTGAGCGCTTCGGATTCAAGCACCGCGGACGCATTCGCGAGGGCTTCTGCGCTGATCTCGTGTTGTTCGACCCTGACAGGGTGCGGGATACTGCCACCTTCTCCGATCCGGTAAGAGCTGCCGTAGGCATAGAAGCTGTGTGGGTCAACGGCGTTTTGTCGTACCAGAACGGGAATGCCACCGGGAATCGCGAAGGTCGATTCTTAAAACGCTGCGGCGCATGCCCGAACTGAAAGTAAGATGTCGAGACGTGAAGGAACTATGACGCTTCGCCATTTTCTATGACCGACCACCACGGCGCCTATCTGCTGGTCCTTGCCCTCGTCGCGATCATCGCCCTGATAGTCCTCATCGCGCGCTTCAAAATCAATCCTTTCATCGCGCTGATGACGATCTCGCTCGTGCTCGCGGGCGCCAGCGGGATGCCGCTGCAGACGATCGTGAAATCGTTTGAGAACGGCGTAGGCGGAATTCTCGGCCACATTGCCATCATCGTCGCTTTAGGCACAATGATCGGAAAGATGATGGCCGAATCCGGCGGCGCCGACCAAATAGCGCAAACCATGATTCGCGTCTTTGGCGAGAAACGCGTGCCATGGGCGATGGTCATCATTGGATTGATCGTCGGCTTGCCTGTCTTTTTCGAAGTAGGATTCGTGCTGCTCGTTCCCATCGCGTTCAACGTGGCTCGTCGGACCGGGACTTCGCTCGTCATGATCGGCCTGCCGATGGTCACGGGACTCTCTGTTGTCCATGGCCTTGTTCCACCGCATCCGGCAGCGATGCTCGCGGTTACGACCTACAACGCCGACATCGGTCGCACGATCTTCTACGCAATGCTGATCGGCATCCCCACCGCAATCATCGCTGGCCCTCTATACGCAAAGGTAATCGCTCCGCGCATTCACCTTGACGAGTACAACCCCATCGCCCAGCAGTTCCTGGAGGAGAATCCTAGAACCGATCTTCCCAGCTTCGGAATTACAGTGAGCACGATTTTGCTTCCTATCGTGCTCATGCTGATCGGGAGTTGGGCGGACATTCTGTCCACCCCGCATACCAAACTAAATGAGGTTCTGCACATGCTCGGCGGAGCGGACATGGCTCTGCTCATCGCGACCATCGTCAGCTTTATCACATTGGGAACGATGCGCGATTTCTCGCGGCAGGCGATTTTGAAATTTACCAATGAATGCTTGGCTCCGACTGCCACGATCACGCTCCTGGTTGGTGCGGGCGGAGGCCTCGGACGCATCCTTCAGGACAGTGGGACATCGCAGGCAATCGTCGATCTGGCTCTGCGCGCACACATCTCGATTCTCTTCTCTGCATGGTTGGTGGCCGCATTAGTGCGACTCGCGACCGGATCGGCAACGGTCGCAATGTCGATGGCGGCCGCCATCATTGCGCCCATCGCTGTCCACACCGGAGCCCGTCCCGAACTCCTCACGATTGCAACCGGAGCAGGGTCGCTGATCTTCTCTCACGTAAATGACGGCGGATTCTGGCTGGTGAAGGAGTACTTCAATATGAGCGTCGCGCAAACAATCAAGAGCTGGTCTATCTGCGAGACCATCATCTCCGTCGTCGCTCTGGTGTTGACATTGGGCCTTGCGTCAGTGCTTTAGCCGAAAGCGGGAGAGAGATTAACCTGCTCAGTCGAGACGATGCAGAGAAGCAAGAGATCGACCCGCTTTGCTCTCAAAGCGCTCCTGCAGGGAGGGAATTTCGCCGTTTCTCGCGTCGCTCTCGATGCGTTCGATACGGTGCATGGGGAAGAACACAAGATTAGCGTGAACTTCGTCGCCTGCTCGAATTTGCCGAGCGAAATCGTCGAGCGAGTTCAGATCGATACCGCGCAGGCTCGCGCCCGCAGGAGTAAGGGCGAGAATACTCCCCCAGAATTTTTCCCGCGGCATATTCAAGGTGACAATCACCACATTTCCGGGGCTGAACGGATCGAGCATGGCTGTCCTGCGGAGGTGATTATCTCACGGCTCAGCAGCTATGAAATGCTCCTTGAACCTCGCGACACTCGTAAATGCCCGCCCTTGCCTTCGTCCTGAGTGAAAACACCTCTGCTGCCACATTCGTCCCGATGTGCTACAAACGTGCGTTCTAGGAAAAGGAGCGCGCGTGGATCGAAGACGATTTATCTCGAGAACGTCACTCGGCATTTTGGCTGCGGCGGTGGGGGCACAGGGGCAATCGCAGCAAACACCGGACCAGCCACCCGGAGCACCGCCGGCCTTCGGAACCGCGCCAGCGGTCGGACCGGAGGTCACGCCGGAGACCTTTGCAGAAGCGGAAAAGCTGCTTCAAGTGCAGCTGACACCTGCCGAGCGAGTTGAGGCCGCCGGCGATTGGCGCAGCGCGATGGCGCCGATCTATGAACGCCGCACCGGCCCGCACAAGGTCGATCTCGAACCAATGCTCGCTCCCTATTCCAATTGGAACCCGGTGCTGCCAGGAGAGCACGACGGACCGGAGCAAAACCGGTTTCTCTGGAGCCGTCCCGATCCGGGACCGCTTCCGGCTAATGATGAAGACATTGCCTTCTCACCAGTCACGCACCTTGCGCGATGGATCGAGACGCATCGCCTCACGTCGGAGCGGCTAACCCAGATCTACCTTGATCGGCTGAAGAACTTTGATCCGAAGCTGCGCTGCGTGATCACTCTCACTCCCGATCTGGCCTTGGAGCAGGCGCGCCAAGCCGATGCGGAAATTGGGGCCGGCAAATATCGCGGGCCACTGCACGGAATCCCATGGGGTGCCAAGGACCTGGTGGACACCGCAGGGATTCGCACTACCTACGGCGCAGAACCGTTTCGGGATCGCGTTCCGCAAGCCGATGCAGCCGTCGTAAAACGGCTAAACGATGCGGGAGCGGTGCTGGTTGCAAAACTGAGCCTTGGCGCACTCGCCCTAAACGACATCTGGTTCGGTGGACAAACGATGAATCCGTGGCTGCTTGAAGAAGGGTCGTCGGGCTCAAGCGCCGGGCCAGGAGCAGCGACTTCGGCGGGATTGGTCGCATTCGCGATCGGGAGCGAGACCGGTGGAAGCATCGTTTCTCCGAGCATGCGCTGTGGTATCACCGGATTGCGTCCAACCTACGGCCGCGTGCCGCGCACAGGAGCCATGACGCTCTGCTGGTCACTCGACAAACTTGGCCCCATGGCTCGTTACGTCGAAGACACCATGCTGGTACTTCACACAATCTCCGGTCCCGATTCGGGAGACCTCTCCAGCCTTTCCAGCAAACTCGATTTCAATGCCAACGCGCCAGTAAAAGGCCTGCGCGTTGGCTATTTCCCAAAATGGATGACAGAAGTGCCCGCAACCGAGGTCGATCGCATGGCTCTGGAAACTGTACAGAAGGTCGGCATGACTCCGGTCGAAGTTTCAATTCCTGACTGGCCTTACGACTCCCTCGATCTCATCCTGTTCTCCGAAGCCGCCGCTTCGTTCGAAAACCTGACGTTGAGCCATAAGGTTGACGAACTCAAAATGCAGGTCCCCGACGCCTGGCCAAATCTCTTCCGCCAGTCACGGTTCTTGTCTGCGGTGGATTTCGTACAGACCGATCGCTTCCGCCGCAAGGTCGCGCGTGAGATGGCGCGCGTGATGTTGCAGGTGGATCTGCTTCTCGTGCCATCGCTGCGCGATGAAATGCTCACGATCACGAACTTCACCGGACATCCTTCGCTTACATTCCGCGCAGGATTCGTCGAGGTCTCGGAAGCGCGCAGCGATTGGGCTCCCGATCCCGCGCACCCGCTGCCCAAGTTCTCGCCTCCACGACGCGTGCCGCATGGCGTGACGCTGATCGGGCGCTTGTTTGATGAGGGCACGATGGTGCGGGCGGGCATGGCGCTTGAGCGCAGCTTTGGGGTCGCGGGAGAGAGGCCTCCGGCCTTTTGAGGATTGAATGCCTGTCGCCTGAGAAGGTTCTACTCTGCCATTATGCAATCGGTACACCTAAAAACATTGTCATCCCTCTCAGCGCCGCGAAGCGTACAAGGATTTCGATAAGTTGCTGTGCGCTGAGGGGGATCTGCTGTTCCTCACCGCAGCGCCAAAAGCAGATCCCCGCGAGCGCAAAACAATATTCAAAAACCCATAGTGACATCGCTGCGCTCGCAGGGATGACAGTGCTTGAAGGGAAGCGTGAGGATAGGAATCACGGGGCCGCAACATGCAAAGCCCGGTGTTAAGTCTCGATGGCGACATGGCAGACGCGCCCAACAATCACCTCTGCCGGATCGTGTCCTTCGAGCGGAAGAACGCTGACCGGATGTAGCTGGTTGTGCGGGCGCAAGACAAGATGGTCGCCGTCGCGCTCGACGTATTTGATCGTGCAGCCCCGATTCTTGCGCACTGCGTAGATATTGGTTTCGTTACGCCGGTACGGTTGCAGCAGATTGTAGTGACGGTCGATGAGCACCGTCGCGCCGGGCAGCAGCCGCGGATACATGCTGCTGGCTTCGTGCGCGTCGATTTTCGTCAGAACAAAGCGTTGCCAGCTTTCACGCCCTTTGGACAGCGCAGGACGCAACCGCTTCAGGAATGACTTCTTGAATTTGAGGATGTCGCGAATGGCGTCGCGCTGAATCGTCGGTTGCGTTGCCGCGACCGCAGCATCGGTAAGCACGACGTTTTCAAAATTTCCCTCACCCGCAGGAATGCTGCTCGCGCGTCGATTCAGCTCGTCGCGACTCAGGAGATCGAAAACCGAAAGATTCTGGGCAGCAAGTAATCGGTCCATTCCTTCGAGACTGAGCGACCGCTTCCGATTCAGGAAATTCGAAATGTATGCCTGCTCAAAACCAGTCTGCTTTGCAAGCCCGAGGCCAGTAAGCTTCTTCTGGCGAATTCGTTCCCACAGCACGCGGCGAAGCTCTTCCTGCAACCCTGTTGCATTCACACGCGGAGTATATCAGTTGGATATATCGAGTCTTCGAGGAATAACTAGAATGCCCACCGGATGGGCGACATCTGGTTATTGGCCGCCCAGTCGAAGCCCTTCGATTCACCTGCTACATTGAGCATCTGGTACTCCCTCACGGCATAATTCAAAGTCACACGAGTGTTTGGCTGGTAGTCGTTGACCCTAAAGACAAGCAATCCGCGCAGATCGCGTGTATTGATCAACAGAGCGTACGTGTGGTGCGACTGTACCAGCGCCACTTGCGAAAACCTCGAATACAGATCGAGAGAATGAACGCGTTTGAAATTGAACGCGCGTGAGCTACTGACTTCATCGAGGGGAACATCTCCCAGATCGGCCACTAAAGACATCCCGTCACCAGCCCTCGGACCTTCGAAGTAGTCTTCGGACTTACAAGCGCCGTTGAATAGCAAGTCGGGAGAGTTTCTTTCGCGAGAGTACTCGGAGAGGAAGAGCGCGGTTCCTGCATATCCCTGGCGAAAAGCGGCTTCAGAGCGGCAGCTGTAGTTAGGCGACAGCTCAGCGGTCTTGATCACGTTCAGCTCGGGAAGGCCGAAGTCATGTTTGTGTTGGCTAGAAGCGCTGATGCTCAGAACGAGCAGCGAAGCAAGCAAAAGAACAGCTTTCATCTTGACCCTCCGATATTCAGGAGGACTGAAATTATACGACTGGCGAGCACGGAGTCTCGCGCTCACCGCGCAGTAAACTGGCTTCATGCCGGAGCTGCCTGAGGTGGAAACAATCGCGCGCGGACTCGATGAACGCGTTCGCGGAGATCTGATCGAATCCGTGTGGTTGGGCACGCATACGGAGCCGCTGAAATCGACGCCACAGGAGATCGTTGCGGCGCTGACTCGGTCGCGCATCGCCCAAGTTCGGCGAGTCGGCAAGCACATTGTGTTTGACCTGGAATCAACGCGTTCCCAGAATGGAAATGCGAAGAGACAATGGATCGTTCACCTGGGAATGACCGGACGAATGCTGGTAGCCTCTCCTGAAGAACAAACACCGAAGCACACGCACGCAGTCGCTTCACTCGCCTCCGGACGCGAGCTGCGCTTCGTCGATCCTCGCCGCTTCGGGCGACTCAGCGTTATTGCCGAAGCCGGATTTACAGGTCCTGGAAGCGAGCCGCTAACGATCGCCGCGGAAGAGTTCGCAAACCTATTTCGAGGACGCAAGACGCCGATCAAAGCCGCTCTGCTCAACCAGAAGCTCCTGCACGGAGTGGGAAATATCTACGCCGATGAGTCGCTATTTCGCGCAGGTATTCGCCCGCGACGACAGGCAGGGAGGCTCACACGCGAGGAACTCGGCCGTCTTGATGTAGCCATCAAGGAAGTCCTGAAAGAAGCCATCAAACTCGGCGGCTCATCAGTTTCCGACTACGTGGACGCGGAAGGCCGCGAGGGCTTTTTCCAGCTTCAACACCGTGTCTACTTGCGCACTGGCCAACCCTGTCTCGTCTGCAGCACGCCGGTTAAGCGCATCGTGATTGGCGGGCGCGGTACACATTATTGTCCCAAGTGCCAGCATTAATTACCGCTTTTACCAGGAAGACACAGGGAGCACGGAGGTCGGTACCGTCCGCGGTACCGCGAACGGTACTGACCTCCGCAGCTCCGTGGTGAAAAACATCTTTCCCTTACAATTGCAGTTCGTCCCCAGGCCAAAAATGACTGATAACTCAAAGCGTTTTGCCATAGGCGTCGATTTGGGCGGCACCAACATGCGGATCGCTGCGCTCGACGCCAATGGCAAGCAACTCGAACTCATCACCACCAGCACCGAAGTGAAACGCGGACGCGATCTCGTCGTCGGCGACATCTGCGACGCGATCCGCGCGCTGCGCAAGAAGTTCGACGGGCAGCTCCAGTTCGCGGGCACAGGCATCGGCGTGCCTGGAATTATCGAGATGGAAACTGGCACCGTAATGCAGTCACCCAACCTGCCAGACTGGACGAATTATCCGGTGCGCGACGAAATCCAGCGTCGCGTGGAGGGCAGTGTCACGTTGGAAAATGACGCCAACGTGGCCGCGCTCGGCGAGAAGTGGATGGGCGCCGGGCGCGATGTCGATTCCATGTGCATGTTCACGCTCGGCACCGGAGTAGGCGCGGGCATCGTCCTCCAAGGCAAAATCTGGCATGGTCTGATGGGCATGGCCGGCGAATGCGGTCACATCACCGTCGTTCCCGAAGGAGTGCAGTGCGGCTGCGGCAATCGCGGATGCGTCGAACAATACGCCTCCGCCACAGCAGTCAAGCGCATGGCCATTGAAGCGATTGCCACAGGTAAGGCTCCCGAGCTAGCGCGCGCCATGAGCGAGAACCCCGAGTTCAGTTCCAAAGTGGTATTTCAATACGCCATGCAGGGAGACGCAGCCGCAAAAGAAATCTTTGAGGTAGTCGGACGCACAATGGGCCTCGTGCTTGGGGCGATGGTCAATGCGTTGAATCTACCCATGTACGTTCTAGGTGGTGGACTCACTAGCGGCTGGGAAGCCTTCGCGCCCACGATGTTCGCCGTCTTGCGCAAGTGCTCATACGTGTACGCCGCCACCGAACCCGATCGGACCTTACCCGCCCGCAAACACACGCTGATTACACGCGCGTTGCTGGGGAGCGACGCAGGATTGGTGGGAGCTGCCCGCCTCGCATTGATGTGAGAGCGAGCAGTCCTCCTAGAGTTTTGTTCGGGGCCGCCGCGTTCCTTACTCCGGCTGCACGGGCCGGGTGCAGACTTGTCCTTCGTAGCGCAGGATCAACTGTTGCTTGTTCAGATCGACGGCGCCGAATATGGCCAGCTTTCCAGAGGCCCCGGCATAGCGGCCGGTACCACCGGTGAGATTTACGCCGTCCAGGTAGCTCACGGCGAGCAGAGCCGGAGCTGCCGGGGACATGGCGGGAAAGGCCGTTGCGTCGGCGTCGGCAAACAGAATGGTCTCGCCTGATTCCGTGACCCACTGATGATGATTATGAAAGACTAAGCTCCCGTTTGGTCCGGCGCTGGGCGGAGCAAGAATATTCACGCCCAGTCCTCCCCTCAGATCACCCGTAGCCGAACCCAACGTGTGGGACTGGTCGAGAAAGTTCGTTAGAATGGAGCCGCCAACGTGGTGGCAATTGGCTCCGCCCTGCGCAAACAGTGACGGAACAAGCAAAAGAAACGACAGCAACGTCGAGCGCATAATCCCCCCAAAGAATTAGCAGTTGAAGTTTTCGGGACAGACTGAGCCCAGGCCCTTTGCTCCTCGCTCTCAGATCGAAGCCAAGAGGCGACCAGACGCCGGTTCTAATCCCGTTCTGCTGCGGAAAAGGTAGTTCCGATGGCGGCGAGAAGTCCTAAGGAAAATCTCCTTTTTTTTCAGGCGTCGGGTAGTGCCGCCCACGCGCAGACCGCTCCTGCTTGTCGCGAGACCCGCTGCGCCTTCGGCCCCTTCCGCCTGGACTCCTCCGAGCGCCTGCTCACGCGAGATGGAAGCGCAGTGCCGCTTTCGCCAAAGTGCTTCGATCTGCTTCTCCTGTTAGTAGGGAGTGCGGGGCGGCTGCTGGAGAAGGAGACGATCATTGAATCGCTCTGGCGGAACACATTTGTTGAAGAAGCAAATATCTCAAACCTGATCGGCGCGCTGAGGAAAGCTCTCGGAGACACCACGCGAACGCCACAGTACATCCAGACGGTTTCAAAGCGCGGGTATCGGTTCATTGCGGCGCTGAGCCAATCCGAGCGCCAGGATGTCAGCAGCCGAGTAGTGGCCGCCGGCACTAGCGCAATTCGCATCATTGCTTTTCCTTTTCGCTGCCAGGATTCCGAGCAGGATTTGCCGTTCCTCAGTCACTCTCTGCCGGAAGCGATCTCTGCTTCCTTAGCGGAACTCAACGCTTTCACGGTTCGGCCCTGTCAGCTTGCCTCGCGATTCGATCCGGTGCGCTGGGATCCCAAAGCGGTCGCTGCGGAGTTGGACGTAGACGCAATTTTGACCGGAACACTCGCCCGTTCGCAGGGCCGTCTGCTGATCACGACGCAACTGATCGACGCTGCTGAGGCCGAGGTCTCGTGGTCGAAGGTATGGGACATCGCCTCCGACGATCTGCTCCAGTTCCATAATGGAATTGTGCAACTCTTGGTCCGCACTATGCTTCGGAGGACGCCGGGGGCCACTCAGCTTCCATTAGCGAAACATACTCCGTCGAATTCTGCCGCGTATGAGCTTTATTTGCGGGCGAACCACTTGATGCGCACACGCATGCCGGCGAACGTGGCATTGTCGAGGGACTTATATCTCGCCTGCACGCAAAAGGACCCGGACTTCGCTCCTGCATGGGCGTCGCTGGGCAGGTGCCACCGGTTCTTGCAAAAGTTTCGTGCTGAGCAGGGGGCGCATGCTCAAGAAGTAGCGGAGACAGCTTTTCAGCAAGCTTTCCGGCTTAATCCGCATCTGGCGATTGCCCATTGCGCCTACACGACTTTCGAATGCGACAACGGTCATGCGGTCGATACGATGGTCCGCCTGCTGCGCGAGGTTGAACTTAACCCAAACAATCCCGAACTATTCGCCGGACTCGTACACGCGTGCCGCTACTGTGGACAGCTCGAGGCTTCGCTCGCAGCGCATGAACGCGCTCGTAAGCTCGATCGCAATGCCGTTACCAGCGTCGCTCATACGTATTTCTTGCTGGGCGAGTATGAGAAGGCGGTTTACTGGTACGGTGCCGGAGCCGGTCTTTACCTCGATGCTCTGGCTCTAGCCTGTTCCGGTCGCAACGCCGAGGCTTCCACGTTGGTGTGGACTCGTCGCGATCGTTTCAGCATGCAGCCTGCACTGATGATTCCGCTTGAGGCTCATCTGATTGGAGATTCCAGTGCAGGAATCGCGGCCTTGCGCGACGCAATGAACGACCCTCAGGACCCGGAAATCACGTTCTACATGGCACGCCACGCGGCGGCATTCGGAAATATAGACCTGGCGAATGCGCTCTTGTCTCAATCTATCGAGCGGGGATACTTCAGCTGTTTCGCGATGATGAATGACCCGTGGCTCGCGTCTCTGCGCGAAACGCGAAAATTCCAGCAGATCCTCTCACTCGCACAGAGCCTTGAAGATCGCGCACGGCTAGCCTTTGACGATGCGAACGGTCGCAGAATCCTCGGCATTGGCTCAAAATAGAAGAGCATCTTGCCGGAGGTGTTGATGTCGCGCAGCATCCTCTCTCAGGACACCCGCTACGCCATTCGCCTGCTGAAGCAGACGCCGGGATTCACCGCCGTCGCAATCATCACGCTAGCCGTCGGTATTGGCGCGAACACTGCGATTTTCAGTCTGATCAACGCAGTTCTGCTTCGCCCCCTGCCAGTGCGCGACGCAAGACAGCTTGTGGTCTTGCGCTGGAGCGCGCACAAGCAACCAAAAATTCGCTGGCTGTCGAGTTATGGCGACACAGCGCCGAGCCGCGACCGCAGTAAGCCGGAAGGCGATTCATTCTCACATCCATTCTTTCAGCAAGTTGAGAACTCGAAGGTGTTTGCCGGCGTAGGAGCATTCGCCGGCGCCGGTCCGATGGCCTTGAGCGGAAATGGACCGGCAACAACCGTACGCGGACAAGTAGTCTCTGGAGACTTTTTCAATACGCTTGGTATTCAGCCCGCGCTGGGACGTTTGCTGCAGCCGAGCGATGACCGTCGTTCTGCGCCGCCTGCGATCGTGCTCAATTACGCCTATTGGCAAAAAGCATTTGGAGAGTCGCCGTCGGTAATCGGAAGAGTTGTCAAACTGAATGGATTGCCATTCACCATCGTCGGCGTAGCCGAGCGCAAGTTTCTGAGTCTCAGCTTTGACGCGATCTATGACGTTTGGCTCCCGATGAGCTTCAAGCCAGCCGTCAATCCGGGCACATTCGATCGTCCTTATAACGATCCCACTGCATGGTGGCTCTTGATGGTGGCGCGTCTCAAACCCGGTGTTCCGGTTTCCCAAACGAGCGCTGCTATCGACCTTCTGTTTCGTAATGAGGTGCTGCACGGCGCGAAGCCGCTGATCGAGGAGAAGGACGCGCCAAAGATCTCTCTCATACCCGCGCAGGACGCCCTGGTTGGCCATAGCGGGTACTTTAAAGATCCACTCCGGGTGCTGATGGTGGGTGTGGCCTTGGTGCTGCTGATCGCTTGCGCCAACGTAGCCGGCCTTGTGCTCGGTCGTGCAACCGCACGACGGCGCGAGATCGCGGTACGACTGGCTCTAGGAGCAACGCGCAGCAGGCTGATGCGGCAACTGCTCACTGAGAGTGTGATCCTCGCGCTCGCCGGCGGCACACTCGGAATTCTGGTGGCGTGGTGGGGAGCGCATGCGATTGCGGCGCAAATTGCGAGTGGGCAGGATAGTCCGACATGGTTCACGTCGGCACTAGACTTTCGCGTACTAGGATTTACGCTGCTCGTTTCCCTATTCACCGGAATCATTTCCGGACTTGCACCTGCGTTCCGATCGCTGCGGCTTGATCTGACGCCTGCGCTGAAACAAGATTCGCAATCGTCGTGGTCCGCGCAACAGGGCCGCAGCCGCTTGCTGCACATGGGAAACCTGCTTGTAGCGTTGCAATCGGCGCTGGCGATTGTTGTGCTCGTCGGCGCAGGTCTGTTTGTTCACACGCTGCGCAATCTAAGAAATCTTGATCCCGGCTTTGATACTCGCAATGTTCTCACGTTTGAACTGAGCCCCAAACTCTCGGGCTACAAACCCGATCAGATTGATGAGCTTTACCGAGACCTTCACGAACAATTCTCGGCATTGCCTGGCGTTCTATCAGTGAGCTACAGCCAAGCTGCTTTGCTGGGAGGAAGTCTGATGCGCGGCAGCTTTAAATATCTTCCGCCCGGGCAGTCAACTCCCGTTGAAAAAAATGCAGACTGGATGCCCGTGAGCGCCGACTTTTTTAGCACCATGAAGATTCCTCTGCTTGCCGGTAGGAAGTTCACATCCGGCGAGTACGAGCAGGCGGCGAAAAATAGCAGCCTCGAAATGGCGATGGTTCCGGGGGAAAAGGGAGGTCCGCCGGATACGCGCGCACCGCTTGCGGCGGTGGTAAACGAGGCATTCGTGAAGCAGTACTATCCGGGAGTAAATCCACTGGGCCAGCACTTTGGCGAAGATGATGGCAGCGACGTTGATCGTCCACGGAGAGAGCCGGGATATTACATCGTGGGAGTGGCGGGCGACGCGAAATACAACAGCTTGCGGCGCGATATCGAACCGACGTTATATGTTCCACTGACGCACTCTCAGGCTGTCTTCGAGATACGGACAGCGAACGATCCGAAATCACTGATCGCGCCAGTTCGGGAATTGATCAACAAACGCGATTCCAATCTGCCGATGATGGACGTTAAGACCGAGTCCGAGCACATTGACATGCTGCTGGGACAGGAGCGCATGGTGGCGCAGCTCTCCAGCTACTTCGGAGTCGTCGCGCTGCTTCTAGCGTGCATCGGCCTGTATGGCCTGCTCTCTTACGAGGTAACGCGGCGCACGCGAGAGATCGGCATCCGCATGGCCTTGGGCGCACGGCGCGCAAACCTCATCCGCGTTGTGGTCGTACAGGGAATCGCGGTCGCGCTGATTGGCGCGGCGGTGGGAGTTGCGGCCGCGCTAGCAGTCAGTCGATTGCTTACCAAACTGTTGTTTGGCGTTAAGCCCGGCGATCCTGCAACGCTGATTGCAGTCATGCTCCTGCTGCTGACCGTCGCGCTCCTGGCTGCGTTCTTGCCGGCACGACGCGCCACACAAGTTGACCCGATGATTGCGCTGCGCTGCGAATAGAGCAGGGAAGATGGTTCGTCCTAAGCTCTCTTACTTGTTTTTCCAGACCGGCTTTCGTTTTTCCAGCACTGCGCGCAGGCCTTCCTGAACGTCCTGCAGGTTCATCAGCTCATTCAAGTAGATGTTCTGCGACTTCTTCATTGCCTCATCGAGCGGCAGGCCGATCGAGCCGCCAATGACCTTTTTTGTGACTTCAAGTACCGGGCCGCTGAATTCTGCGATTTTGGCGAGAATTACTTTTACCGCGCTATCGAGTTCCGATTCGGGAACTACCTTGTTCACGAATCCGAGGCGTAATGCCTCTTCTGCGCTGAGAGCTTCGCCGGTCAGAATTAGTTCGTAGGTTTTCTTCGGACCGATGAGTTGGGGAAGCATGACGGCAGCGAACGGCGGGAACACACCCAATTTGACTTCGGGCTGAGCGAACTTCGCGGCTGGCGTGGCGATGACCATGTCGCCAAAGGCGACCAGCTCCGAACCGGCTCCGATTGCCGGCCCATTCACCACCATGATGAGCGGCTTCGAGATCTCACGAATGGCGGAGAAGACGCGGTTGAAGGCTTCGAGCGTCTGAAACACGCGGTCGGACTTGGAGTCTTCGAGTGAGATGCCGGCCGAAAACGTCTTCTGCGATGAGCTGACGAGAATGGCCTTGATGTCATTGCGGCCGTTCAGGCTCTCGATGCACTGTGCCATCTCCGTCATCATGGGAACCGTGAGCACGTTGTAGGGAGCGTGGTTCAGCGTGATGCGGGCAATGGTGTCGGAAACGTCGAATTGAATGAACTTGAGCTGTTCGCTTACCAGGGCGGTGGACATTTACACCTCGAGGGATATGGGCGAATTATGGCACAGGCACGCCGCGACCTGAGATACCGAATGGAGGTGTCCGGCTGGGTTCCTGTGGCCCGAATTGACACATTCGTTACGGTGCCTGAGAATAGCTGCAGTCGGCGCTATACGGCGCTTGTTGCCTCCTGGCCGATACGCGGATTAAGGACCCGTATGGCAAACATCCTCTGCGTGGATGATGAACCCCACGTTGTAACTCTGAAGTGCGCCATCCTCGAATCGGCAGGACACTCCGTCACCGCCTGCACCTCAGCGCGCGACGCCATCGATAAGCTGCGCCACAACGCCTACGACGCCGTTGTTACTGACTGGCGCTTGGGCGATGCCAATGGGCGAGCGGTCGTTCAGGCTGCCAAAGACCACTCCAGCATGCCGGTCGTGGTTGTGTCTGGGTACGTTGCCGAAGCCTTTCAAGCCGCCGAGCCTCTCGCTGATCTCTACCTCGAAAAGCCAGTCAATCCCGAAGAGCTGGTGACCATCGTGAATGAGCTGCTGAAGAATCAGGAGCGCGATGGAGAGGCGAAGAAGACCAGCAGTAAGCAGTGAGAACAGGCATTCGGCATTCGGCAAAGCAGCCTGACGGCCATTGTGCATTTTCTTGCCGACCCAGAGCCAATCGGATTCATGATCTCCAAGACTTAATTACTGTCATCCCTCGTGCCGCCGCGATCCTGATAGGAACTCCGAGATTTTGATTTTGCGGCACGGGGGATCTGCTGTTTGGCCGCGAAGTCGAGAAGCAGATCCCCCGCGCCGCAAAACCGACCATGAGGTGCCGAAAGCCTTCGCTGGCGGCGCGAGGGATGACCGTAATTATTAGTCTTTGTTAGTTTGCCCGGATCGACGGCGCTGGATTCGTTGAAAGGAAACAAAACCCAGCAAAGGCTGGGTTTTTGATTTTGGGTTTAGCCGATTGCTGAAGGCCGACTGCCGAGTGCCGCTTTTCTGGTTTAGCCGACTGCTGCCTTCCTCAATTGCTCATCTGATTCGTCGCACTTCCAACCAACGCCGCCGCAGCTTCGTTGAGAATGCGGTGATGAATCGTGAACAGCGCCAGCTCAAGGCGATCGGAGACGCCGATCTTGTCATAGACGTTGCGCAAATAATTCTTGATCACCTGCTCAGTGGTGCCAAGCTGTGTGGCGATTTCTTTGTTCTTGAATCCCTGTACTATGAGCGCGACGATGCGCAGCTCTTTAGGAGTTAGACGGTCGCGAACGCGCGCGCCGACGATGTCGTTCTCCGTCGCTTCGGCGGCGGCGCCGGCGTCCTGCACCCAGGTTTCGCCGCGCGAGACTTTGCGCACGCACTCGACGAGTGCCGCGCCGCTCACGTTGCGGAAGACCACGCCGCTGATGCCGAGCTGCAGGTATTGTGCGCTGTTGTCGCTGCTTTCGATGACGATGATCAGGCGCGTCTTGATCTTTTTCGCAGCTTCGACGAGTTGGCGAATGTCGACCCGCATTGCAGTGGAGAAGATGAGCACGTTGGCGCGGAAGCTTTCCAACGCGACCATCATGCGATCGGTGTTTTCGCATTGCGCGACGATGCGGAAATCGTCTTCGACGGCCAGCACCTTGGCGGCGCCGGCGCGGAATATGGCTTGGCTATCGGCCAGAATGATCTTAAGCATTGGTTATGCGGCGACTCGTCGCCGACCTCGTTCTTCTTCCCGGCCGTTTGCGGCCGGGCAAAATAAAATCGCGCAGGCAATTCACCCGCGCGACGAAATCACTGCTGCGCTCCGCGCACGAACTTGTAGTTGTCGATCACGCAGGCCACGCCGCCTTTATCTCCCTGCGGACGCTCTCTGCGCACGACCCGTCCCTGGCAACGCACGCGCACATCGTTGTTGCCTCCGATGATGTCGGACGGAAGCGTAATTTCAAATTCAATTTGAGAGCCGACCTGCAGCTCAGCGTCGGCGTGAATGTACACACCGGCCGCACTCACGTTCTGCGTTGTGCCTGAGGTCTGATCGGCGGACTCTCCCTCCCGGATGGTGATCGGCAGATTGAGAGGAAATCTTCTGCCTGTTCTAGCGTCGGACAAACTGCATCTCCTTATTAACGCCCTCAATTTCAGGCTAATTTACCGAGGCTCTGGGGTAGGGCAATTCGGTTTATACCACGAAGTTCCCAAATTGCTACACGAATAGGGGATATTAGCCTTGATTCTCGGTATTACGCTTAGGTCTTTTCTGGTTACGAAAGTACTGTGCGCGTGTGCTAGCGGCGGTGTCGCGAGGAGTGACAGAACCGCCGACGGTAGTCGGTGGGCGGAGATGGGCGATTGAGCCCATCTCCGCGTTGCCGGTTAGCAACGCTCCAACACAAGGCGTCCGTGCTGGGTATGCGCAGCCGCACAAAACGCGGCTGCCCCATCGGCTACCGCCGACGGTTCCGTTATTGATTCACTTTGCCCTGCAGCTTGATATCCGCGTCAGAGCTTCCGACGTAGATGTTGTACGTTCCCGCATCGATCTTCCATCCGTGGCTCTTCACGTCGTAATACGAGAATGCTCGTGAGTCGAGCGGAATGGAAACATGCTTCGTCTCTCCCGGACGCAGGAGCAGTTTCGAGAATCCCTTCAGCTCCTTTGGTGGACGCGGCACTGCGCTCTGCACTGCTCCCACGTACACCTGCGCGACTTCGGCGCCTGGACGGTTCCCTGAGTTGGTCACATCAAAGCTCACAGCGACAGAGCCACGGTTGACGTTGGCCGGAGAGATGTTCAAGTTCTTGAATGCGAACGTCGTGTACGAGAGACCGAAACCGAATGGAAAGAGCGGCTTGATATTGTCATGATCGAAGTGTCGATAGCCGACGAAAACGCCTTCGGTGTACTTGATCCGTTTTGGTCCGTCGTTCGGATAGTAGCTGTTGAACGTAGCGTTGTCTTCCCAGCGACGCTCGAGGGAGATCGGCAGATGTCCTGAAGGGCTGTAGTCCCCGAACACCAGCTGCGCAAGCGCGGTGCCGCCCTGCTCGCCGGAATACCAGCCGTGCATCAGCGCGGGGACCTGATCGATCCAGGGCGCCATATCGACATTGCCGCCCGCCGTGAGCACGACGACTGTCTTCTTGTTCGCCGCCGTGATCTCCTTAATCAGCTCATCCTGCCCGGGAGGCAGACGGAATGTCCGATCGCCGCCTTCGGTTTCGATGGTGTTGTCGAATCCGGGAAAGAGCAGAACCACATCGGCGCTGGAGGCAATCTGCTTCGCTTCGGGATCGACCGCTTCCGATGCAGGCAGAACCCCGAGCAAAACACGCTTTGGTCCCCACGCATTATGGCGGTAGTACTCGAGTCGGATTTTGTGTTTGCTGCCTGGCTCCAGGGTCAGCGTGCTGAAATTCAGGATTGCGGTTGCGCGCTCCCAGTTGTCAGCAACGATCTTTTCATCGACGTACAGCCGGTATCCGCCGTTCTCGCCGGGACCGAGCACGAAGAAATCATGCGGGCCTCCCGTATGCGCCGTGTAATAGCCGGTCCAGCGAATCGAGCCCACTCCCGTGGGAGCCTCGTAGCTGTCGGAGCCGAAGTTCACGTGACGATCGATATGCGTGCGCACCGGCGATCCACTCAGAGTCATGTTGTCGAATTCTTCGGCGCGCAATCCCGCTTCGCCGTTGTTCTCGTCAGTAGTGAAGTCGGTCGCTTCAGCCATTTCCCGAAATGACTTCAAACCCGCGCTGTAGAGAATCTTGGGCGCATTCGCCTGACCTGAAAAATAGTCTGTGAGTCCTTCGAGATAACTCACAGCGTGAAATGGCACCACGTGAGCGCTGCCGCCTCCATCAGGCTGCGCTGGATAGGCATCCGGACCAATGACCGCAATCGTACGAATGCTGCTCTTATTCAGAGGAAGAATGTTGCCTTCGTTCTTCAGCAGAACGAAGCTCTCCCGCGCTGCTTCGAGCGCAACCTCGCGCCCTTCAGGGTTGAGCTTGGGAATGTTGGCCTCGGTCTGATCGCGCTCAAAGAAGCCGAAGCGAATCGCCGTGCGCAGAATTCTCCGCACATGATCATCGAGGGTCTGCTGCGAAAGCTTCCCTGATTGGAGCGCGGGCAGGAGCGTCTCACGGTTCATGAATTTGCCCGACGGCATTTCCAGATCGAGCCCGCCATTCGCTGCCGCGACGCCGTCGTACGTAGCGCTCCAGTCGGACATGATGATGCCGTCGAATCCCCAGTCCTTCTTCGCCACATCGATATTGACGAATGAATTCTGTGTCGCGTGCTCGCCGTTGATCAGGTTGTAGGAATCCATGATCGCGCCCACATGAGCTTCTTTGACCGCAGCCTCAAATGCCGGGAGATAAATCTCGCGCATGGTGCGCTCGTCGATCTCGGAGTCGGTATTGTGGCGGTCGTACTCCGAGTTATTACCCATGTAGTGCTTGATGGTCGCGATCACGCCCTGGCTCTGCACGCCTTTGATGTAGGCGACCGTCGTGCGCGCTGCGAGAAATGGATCCTCGCCAAAGTACTCGAAGTTGCGACCGTTCATGGGAGCGCGATGAATGTTCACGCCCGGACCGAGAAGGAAATGCACACCACGTGCACGCGCGTCTTCCCCGAGCACTTTGCCCATGCGCTCGACCAAATCGGGATTCCACGAGGCCGCCAGGCCGATTCCGCCCATGGTGGTCGACGGGCCGTAGTTGCGCACCCCCACCGGCCCGTCCGACATTTTCAATTCGGGAATGCCGAGTTCTTTATATCCGCGGATATAGAAGCTTCTTATTCCGCCTAGATAATCGATCTTCTGCTCGATGGACATGCGGCTTAGGATGGAATCGACCCGCCGTTCGACTGCAGGATCCAGTGACTGCGCACTCGTACTGCTCGGCGCATTGGTTTGCGCGAAGAGTGTTGCAGCCATAAATGCGACAGAGCACAACCGCACGATCGGTCGAATCAAGACAAGCCTCCTCGTAAATCGATTTGCCATTGTACAAAGGTGAGAGTGAAGGCACAGAAGATTGTTCGTCCTCTGCCGAACTCTCGCGATGCGGTTGGGATTATATCTGCGGGTATGCGAGTAGGGAGCCTGGGCTGTGATTAGGAGACGGCCGCGACTTCGGGCGCTGGTTTTTGGGCCGCTTTGAAAGTGATTCGAAAGAGCGCGCCATGAGGCTGCAAATTCTCGCATTCGATGCTTGCTTCGTGCTGTCGGACGATGCCATAGCAGGCACTAAGCCCCAGCCCCGTGCCCTGCCCCAGTGGTTTAGTCGTATAAAAAGGATCGAAAACGCGCGCAGGCTCGGTGATTCCCGGACCCGTGTCGGAGAATTCTACGACTACCTGACCGTCGTGTGCGCGAGTCCGCACGGTAATTTCGCCACCGCCGAATTCTTCGACCGCGTCCACGGCATTGTTCAGCACATGCAAAAAAACCTGCAATAGATGGTTGTCGTCGCCCACCACAGCCGGAAGATCAGCGTGCAGATCGCGCACCAGCGATATCTTTCCCGATAAGCTGCCGATCCTGAGCTGACAGGCATTGTTGACAAGAGAGTTGATATCCGTCAGCCGCATTTGCGGCGGTGTCTGCCGCGCGAACGAAAGCAGGTTCGAAACCAGATTCTTAGTGCGACGGGCCTGCTGGCCGATTTTTTCTGCAAATCCACGCTGCGCCGCCGGCACGCTCTGGTCATCGGCGATCAATTCTGAATAGCCCAAGATGGCGGTCAGAGGATTATTCAGTTCATGGGCCGCGCCGGAAACCAGCCGTCCAATCGAGGCCAGCTTTTCCGAGAGCATCACCTGTGTTTGCAGACGTTCCAGATCGTGATAGGCGTGCTTAGAGTCAGCAAGAAGATGTGCGAGCCTGCGATTGAGCAACTGCTGACGTGTGAATATAAGAATTGCAATCACCAGCATCGCGGTAAAGCTGAGCGCAATACGAAATCGACGAACCTCCGGCGGATCCTGCAGCCGCTCAAACGAGAACAGGGCGATTGCCGGTATGCTGGCGGCGGCAAAGCTCGCGACCCATTCTGGGACGGCAAGCCGAGTCAGGCGCTCTTGTCCACTTTCGTCTGGCCGCGGAGTCAACTTGCTTGCGTGGAATCCAATCCACGCGATGTATGCGATGGAGATCGTGAGCGGAAGATCCCACAAGCCGCCGCTGGTGTAGCTCCCCTGCTGAATAAGAATGTTGATAATGGCCGAGGTGGGAGCGTAGAACAAGAAGCCGATCAGATACTGATTGTAGATTTGCTGCCATGCCCCAGAGCTGTGCTGCGCAAGGTAGAACAAACCGATGATGGCTGTCGCCAGCTCCGCGTGATAAAGCAGGTTGAAATTGCGGTGGAACGGAGCCGCCGCGAAGTGAAGAACCTGCCACACGAACGTGAATTGGAAGTACAGGTAAACCCACCAGCACGCGATCAGAGCGAACTCCAGCCGGCTTGCGACTGACGATCCATCTTTGGTGGTGCGATGCGGCAGCATGGCCAGTGCCATCATGATGGGGACCACGTGCAGAATCAGCAGCGTATCACCGGGCTGCGGGGCGGGCATGTGCGTGCGGCGGATGACTTCGTAGTACACCCACATCCAGTAATCGAACGTCCACATCGCCGCGCTGATGGTCATCAGCGTCCAGAATCCGCGAGCAGCGCCCCTGGAGCGCGGAATATTTACGGCTGTTCCTACCACCATTAGCAGCATGATGGTGAACTGAAGAACGTCGGCGAATGTCGCAAGAGTTGGCCCTTGAAGAATTCCGGAGCTGGCCAGTTGCACAGCGCCGAGGGCTAGGAGCGCGAGAAGCCAAGGATGTCGATTTACGAATTGTGTGCGCGACGACACAAGAGGCCGGAGGGGACCAGATGGCCCCAGTTGCGCGGATTGTACAACGAAAGCATTCTTAGCCTAGTGATTACCGAGGTGATGCGAAGTCCGCAAAAATCCAAACGGGTGAGCCGACGAGGTGCCAGGTTGACCTTGAGTGGAAGCAAGCTAGAATGAGAGCAGCGCGCCCTTAGCTCAGGTGGATAGAGCGACTGACTTCGAATCAGTAGGTCGGGAGTTCGAATCTCTCAGGGCGCGCCATTATCTTTCACTGTTACTTCCACAGTCCTTCCTCGTCGGGTTCGATCCAAGGTGCTCTGGTTTCTTCATCAATTGACCAGGCACCGAGCTTACCGTCATATGTGAATAGCCATCTTGAGAGAATGTCTCTTCCGATAAGGCACTGAACAGGTTGTTCGGGCAGCGCACAGCAGAGCACCTGCATAACTTCAATTGTTGCCAGTTTCGAATTGGGAAATCGGACCGAAGCAACGTGTACTCCGACTTCGTTCGTACCACCGACTCGAGTGACAATCCTGCGATCCACTACAGGTAGGGCCAACTTTGCCACTGCTTCCGGGCTCAGGACCGTACGAGCTGCCCCTGTGTCGATGAGCCCAGGCATTTTGGAAGTAAAGTGGCTCTTTCTACTGGTGCCTATGATTGGAAGACCGACTTCAATTTCCAGGCGTGGACCGTAATTCTGCAGGTCATGAGGATCGCGGCGCGGCGATGAGTAGGTCGGCACGTCAAAAAACGGAAAAGACGGGCTCCTGGGCCACTACGCGCTTAACGAGGAAGTCTGCGTCGATGCCGTAATGCTCAACTCCAGCGCGGTATGCAGCTTGGAACTCGGCGAAAAAACCGAGCGGGCTTTTCCCTTTAATTACCACGAACTCCCCTCGATGCTTGTTGAGCCACTCGGCTTTATGGCGTTCGTATAGATCCAATTCGGCGCCGAGACGGACTAAGGTTTTTGCCATGGTTTACTACCGTTCAGATGCGATTACCACCAGCTCCAGACAGCCAAATCATAGCAAATATATTTGCGGAATAAGCAAATATATTTGTTACGCTCTCGAATACATTTGTTATGCCGAGATCAGCGTCTGATCCCGAATTGAAACGGGAGTTTGCGAAACGCATCAGGGCACTTCTGCGTAGCCACACTGCCCAGAAGATTGCTTCGATATTGGGCGTGAAACCGCAAATGATTTACAACTATCGTCATGCGAAGTGTGCTCCGTCCGCAGAAGTGATCCGCAGAGCGATGGAAGGGTTCCCTGGGCTTTCGCTCAGCTATCGCGGCAAGAGCTTGACACTACAGGATTTCTCAATTCCCCCCAAGAAGCCATCGCTGCACGGCGAAGAATTGCAGTATGAACTATGGGACGCAATCAGGACGTTGAAGCCTAGTTCCATTCAGATACAAATTTTGAAGAAGGAAGTCGCCTCAGTACAGCTTGGTGTCAAAATCTCTTTTGGAAATCGTTAGAAAGTAGTCCAGCGCCCTTCACCTTAGAATGGCGGCACGAAGTCGTACATAACTCGCAGGAGCTCACGCGATAACTCAGCCTCGTTCAGATCGGGGCGGCGGCTGCGCAGTCCAGCAAGCGCTACGTTGCGCATCGATTCGCTCATTTCGATAGCTAGACGAACGCGCTGTTCGGGTGTCATGCGGCGAAAGATTTCGTCTTGAATCGCAGCCGCTTCGGGACTGGTATCTGAGAGCATTGTGGCTCTCAACTATAGCCCAGCGAGCAGTGCTCGATTGATTCGGGTTTGGTTTGCCTCTTCACGTCTGCAAGAGAACGACTGTCCAGTCAAACGACAGCGAATCAGCGGTCCATCGCCGGTCGGAGCATCGCGGGTTCTAAACTTACCCGGCGGCTCCAAATCTCTCTTGAGCGCGTGCGCGCGCCTTGGCAGCTTCTTCCTCGCGGTTCCTCACCGGCGCAGAAGTCTGGAGCGATTGGAGCAGCCGATTCGCGCTCGCGGAAATTTCATCGATCGCTCCGTTGAACGCGGCTTCGTTCGCGCGCGATGGCTTGTTGAATCCGGAGATCTTTCTCACGAACTGGAGCGATGCATCGCGAACTTCATCGGATGTGACGGGCGGGTCGAAGTTGAACAGGTTCTTTATATTGCGGCACATATTGCAATTTTAATGCTCACGGCGGTAGCCTGTCGCCGATACTTTGGGCCGCAGAATGGACTTCGAATCGGTAGATCCACGCATGGATGCCGCAGAGCCGGCCAGTTTGTCATGCCCTTGAAGGCACAAAAGAAACAGAGCGCCCAGTCACAATTTGTGACAACATTCCCTGCCCGCTTCCCTATTCATTGGAGCGGTCTTCGCAAACGCAAAATTCGCTGTTCATAGAAATCGGGGGTCCGCTTGAACAGCAAAAGAGGCCCGATTTCTCAGGCCTCTTCTCCTTCGCTGTTCTGAGTTCGTTTCAAATCCGCATCGGCATGATGATGTAGCGATACTTGTACTCCTCACCGCTGCCTTCCGGACGTAGCTGACCGGCGGACTGCGAGTCTTTGAATTCGAGCCGCACTTCGCCGGAGTTGGTGACCTTCAGGAAATCGAGGAGATACTGCGAGTTGAATCCGACAATGAGTGGATCGGATTTGTAGCTGGTTTCAATCGTGTCTTCCGACTCGCCGGCATCGGTCGAGGATGAAGAGAGTCGAAGTTCATCTTTGTCGAGTTTTATGCGGATCGCGCCCGAGCGCTCGTCGGCGAATTGCGCGACGCGCTGAATGGCGCCGAGTAGATCGGCACAGCTCACAACAACCGCTTTGTTGTTGTCGCGCGGGAGTACGGCTTCGTAGTTGGGGAATTGTCCGGTGAGTTGACGTGATGTGAGTAGACGTCCGCCGATGCGGAAGAAGAGCGTGGAGTCGTCTTTGGCGAATTCAATAAACTCTTCATCGGTCTGATCGATCAGTGAGCGTAGCTCATTCATAGCCTTGCGCGGAATAAGCGTCTTCAGTTCGCCGCTGACGCCTGGAAAGTCGGCTTTGGTTTCGATGTGCGCAAGACGATGGCCGTCGGTCGCGACCATGGCGATCGATTCCGCTTTGATCACCATCAGCGCGCCGTTGAGCGTGTAGCGGGATTCTTCGTTCGAGATTGCGAATACAGTCTTCGCGATCAGATTGCGGAGAACGGTAACCGGAAGTTTTGTCGCGGAGCCAGACGGAAACGTGGGTAACGCGGGGAAATTTGCGCGCGCCATGCCGACCATCTTTGTATTCGATCGTCCAGCTCGAATCTGCACCCAATGGTTTTCCATCTGCTTGATGGTCACCGTACCTTCGGGCAGCAGCTTCACATAGTCATAGAGCTTGCGGGCCGGGATCGTGCACGACCCTTCTTTCTTGACTGTTGCGGGACAAGAAGTGCGCAGACTCAGATCAAGGTCGGTGGCAGTGATTGTGAGCCGGTCGCCGGCGGCTTCAAACAAGAAATTCGAAAGAATCGGAATCGTGGTCTTGCGCTCGACCACTCCCTGAGTCGCCGTCAATTCCTTCAGCAACTCGGTTTGCGTGAGCACAATCTCCATGGCTGCACTTGCAGTGGTGCTAGTGGGCATAGTGGTTTTCTCGACGTTCTCGACGCTTGCTCCGGCGACAGGCATGATGACGGAACCCCCTGCGAATGTATGCGTTCAAACTTATATCAGCTACTGCTGTAACTTCAATCAAAGAAAAGAACCTATAAAGCTAGAAGCAGTAGTAAATGCTCTGGAAAAGTGGATATTTTTCACCAAATCGCATGGGGCGGACTCAGAACCGTGTGCCGCGATTTAGAAATGTGAGACTGATATCCCGTCCGGATCTGCATTCTCGGATTGCTGTCGTGCCGCCAGGACCGAATCTCCGAATCTCCAACATCGCATCCACAGGCGACGGTGTGGAAGGAAGAGTCGCTACGGTGGAAAGATTCGTCCAGAGCAGGATTGATCGCATAATCCAGAGTCTCTGATTTCCAGAAGTTTCCCAATACTGTTGCGAAGGCGCTACACGGACTCAGCCAATGCCGCTACGCGATCGGTTTCCGGTTCACTCACATTTCCCGGCAGCGCCGCGCGAACAAACTCGAACTCCCACTGAGGGCGAATTGTGTATCTGCCCAAGGCCGCAGGTATCACCGCCGCCTCACCTCGACCGACGCTGATCGCCGGTTTGCCCTCGCTCTCGATAATTCCACAACCGCGCAGGCCGACAATGCAGTGAACAGAAGTATTTCCTGACGCATCGCCAGTGCTGGTTAGTTTGGCGTTCTTCAGCAGCATTTTGTCCACCTCAAACGATGGGGAGGAAACGAGAACGATGCGTCCGTTGCCACCGCGACTCTTCACCTTGCCGGCATGCGTGACTTCTTTCATTGCTTCTAAGCCGCGGTCGATGTGCAGCTCTCGTGGCCGACCGTAGTCGTACAGACGATAGGTCGTGTCCGAATTTTGCTGTGTCTCCAAAAGCACAGCCCCGGGACCAATCGCGTGGACGGTGCCGGCATCAACGTAAATCATGTCGCCGACTTTTACGCGAATCCAGTTCAGAAGCTGCTCCATGTTTTTAGCGTGGATGGCGGCTTCAACCTGTCGGCGATTTATTCCCGGCTTCAGTCCGAGTCCAACTGTCGCTTCCGGGGTAGCCGTAAGAACGTACCAGCACTCTGTCTTGCCGCACGTCTGCCCGATCTTCTTCGCGCCTTCATCATCGGGATGGACCTGCACGGAGAGGCGCTCTTTTGGAAACAACAGCTTCATTAGCAGAGGAAAGCGTCGGTCGAGTGCGCGAGTTCCGTTCAACTCCTCGCCGTGCTGGGCAGCGAGTTCGCCCAATGTGCGTCCCTGAAGTGTGCCATTGGCAACGCGACAATCTTCCCCGGTGAGCCACACCTCACCGACCGGTTCAGATCCGACTTTGTGCGACGGATAAAACGCGCTGAGATCCTTCGTGCCCCAGACGCGCTCATGAAACTCAGGCAGGAGAAGTAATGGATAAAGTTCCGACATACGAGAAATCACAAGTGTATCCGACCGCGGAACTTGGGCGATGTTCAGAAGCGGTTCGGACCAGAGACGTTGCTATTTAGACTCATCCGTCTTCTCTTGCGCTGCAGATGGCTCTTCCTCGGTCTTGAATTCGGAACCCCTCAAGCCAGCCGCAGCAATGGCCAGACTGCGAGCGCGAAGCTTCTCAAGAATCTTCAGCTTCTCGACAAAAGGAAGGGCCGCCAATTGCTCGCGCCTAGTGTCTCCCATGAAGATATCGAACCTCGAACTGGTTCCATTTTAGACTGAGCCCGTGCCGCTGAAGAATATCGCTGAGCTTTGGGTAATCGATTTTCTTCAACTCAACAAACTGCAAGATTCGATGATGGTCTTTGGCTCTACCAGTTTGCAGTGCGATCGCTACCAGATGCTCCGCAGTCATCACCCAGGTGGAGGTTTCCTCTACCTCGGCACGAGTCGCTCTCCCCAGCGCTTCAACTTCAAGCGGACTCGCCGGAACCAGGAACTGGATCGGCCATTCGGCGACGATGATGTACTCGCCGCTGCTCCTGCCACCTTGCCCTTCCAGGTACTCGTAGATCGGTTTTAAACTTACGAGAGCTTCCTTAACCGCGGTTGGAAGCTCGACAAAGATGTCGAGATCAACTGTTGCTGCAGGTTCAAGGTAGAACGTCGCGGCAACAGCTCCGCCTATGGCGTACCTGCCGATAACTCCGGCAGCTTGCATCGAGTTGATCACTTTCAAGGCAGCTTGGATCACGCCGACATAGTAAATGCACGCTCAAGCAGGTCCTTTGCAAATCCATCCCTGACGCCTAATAGAAAAGCACTATCGAGAGAAGCTCGAAGCTCGTGTAGCTTTTCTTGGGATTTCTCCATTCAATGGCTCGCGTTTCCCTAAGCAGTTTGGCGAAGTACTTTCTCTGGTTTGGCGCGCTCTCCGGCATCTACCTCTACGCTTTTCCTGCACCAAACCTGTTCTACATCGGACTCTCCCTTGCACACGTCGGCCTGGGTGTGCTGGCCATTGCGGTGGCTCCATTCATTCTCCGTAAGCTGCGCGGTCTTGATGGGTTCGCGAAGAGTGGAATCGCGCTGCTGGTGCTCGGAGTTCTCGCTGGCATCGTGATCATGATCGTGGGCGGCACGCGCCCGCATCTTGTGTACGTCTTCCTGCATGGCGTCCTCTCGTTTGCCGGCGTGCTGTTGCTCTTGGTTAGCTGGTTGCGCGGGAGGAATTGGATTTCTGCTGTGCCAGCGAAACTGGCGGCGCAGTGTGTGGCGGTGTTTGCCATTGCCGCACTCATCGGATGGGGAGCGCACTATGCGCGCGTGAATCGCTGGGCCGCATCTACGCCGATTAAAAATCCCGAGATTGCTCCCGGCACCATGGACGGAGAAGGCGACGGTCCGAAGGGCTCATTCTTTCCCAGTTCGGCACAGACCACCGATGGCAAGCTGATTCCCGCCAAATACTTCATGGAATCGCAGGCGTGCGAGCGCTGCCACAAGGATGTTTACGATCAGTGGAACAGTTCGGCGCACCACTTTTCATCGTTTAACAATCAGTGGTATCGCAAGAGCATCGAGTACATGCAAGGTGTAGTCGGCACGCATCCGTCGAAGTGGTGCGGCGGATGCCACGATCCCTCTGTGCTCTATAGCGGCATGATGGACCGGCCGATCAAAGAGATCGTTCACACGCCTGAAGCGAACGCCGGACTGGGCTGCCTGATGTGCCACTCCATTGTGAAGGTGAAGAGCACGATGGGACAGGCTGACTTCGTGTTGAAGTATCCCAAATTGCACGAGCTGGCGGCCAGCACAAATCCCGTCATCCGTTGGCTTCATGACTACTCGGTTTATCTAAATCCCGAGCCGCACCGGCGAGCGTTCTTTAAGCCATTCATGCACGATCAGCACTCGGCGGAGTTCTGCTCTAGCTGCCACAAAGTACACCTCGATATTCCGGTGAATGACTACCGCTGGATTCGCGGCTTCAACGATTACGACAATTGGCAGGCAAGCGGCGTTTCCGGACTCGGTGCACGCTCCTTCTACTACCCGCCCAAACCGCAGCGCTGCCTAGATTGCCATATGCCGCTGGTTGAGTCCACGGACTACGGAACTACGGATGGCAAGCTGCACTCGCATCGCTTCCCGGCTGCAAACACGGCGCTGCCAACGGCTAACCAAGATGAGAAGCAGATGGAGGCCGTTCTCAACTTCCTAAAGAACGGGGTCGTCAGCGTGGACATCTTTGCCGTCTCTCCCGAAACGGGAACAGTGAAGAACGCAGCGAATGTTCCCGGCGGAGAGCTGTCGACGACGTTTGCTGTTGGCGAAGAAGCCGAGTCGACCGTGGCTCCCGCTACCGAAACGGCGAACAACCCCGAGCCATCTGAAGTTACCGCACCTTTGAATAAAGTTCAGCCTGCGCTCCGCCGCGGCGACACCGAGCGCGTTGACGTGGTGGTCCGCACACGAAAAGTCGGACACTTTTTTCCTGGAGGCACGGTCGATGCCTTCGACGTCTGGCTCGAGCTGAAAGCGACCGACGACAAAGGCCAGGTCCTGTTCTGGAGCGGAAAGGTCGAAGACGACGGCAAAGGTCCGGTGGAGAAGAGCGCACACTTCTACCGCTCGCAGAGCATCGACGAGCACGGCAATCCGATTAATAAACGGAATGCCTGGTCGGCGCGCGCTCTGGTTTACGTAAAGCTCATTCCTCCGGGTGCTGCCGACACCGTCCACTACCGCCTGCGCATTCCCGAGAATGCCGGCAGCAAGATCAAGCTGGAAGCCAAGCTGAACTATCGCAAGTTCTCCTGGTACTACACGCAGTTCTCCTATGCGGGGGAGAGCCAGGGAGAGGCGAGCCAGATGGCTCCGTCGTACGACGATCGCAAAGTGTCATTCGATGGCAGCACAGCTCAAGTCTCAGGCAAGCTGAAGTACATTCCGAACCTGCCGATCACGACCATCGCGGAGGACGAAGTCACGCTGCCGGTGGTTGCGAAGAGCATTCCCAAGGCTGAACCGAAGCGTATTTACGAGCCGCAGGATTGGGAGCGCTGGAATGATTACGGAATCGGTCTCCTCCTGCAGGGTGATCTAAAAGGCGCACTCGATGCCTTCCAGGCTGCGTCGCAAGCTGATCCCAAAAAGCCAGATAGTTTCGTCAACATGGGTCGGGTCTTCGTCGAGGAAGGGGACGAGCAGCGCGCGCAGCAGGTCCTGGAGAAGGCGCTTGCGATGGACAATAGTCTCGCGCGAACTCATTACTTCTACGCGCGTGCGCTTCGCAATGAAGGACGCTACGAAGAAGCCCTCCAGCATCTGCGCTTCGCCGCGCAGCAGTATCCGCAGGATCGCGTGGTGATTGACGACATCGGGCGCATTCTCTTCCTGCAACACAAATATCAGGACGCGGTTGACGAGCTGAAGAAGACCATAGCCATCGATCCCGAAGACCTGCAGGCGAATTACAATCTCATGCTTTGTTATCGCGGGCTCGGTAATAATCAGCAGGCAGCCGAGTTTGAAAAGCGCTATTTGCGATTCAAGGCCAATGAGGCTGCGCAGGCGCTCACCGGTCCGTATCGGCTTTCGCATCCCGAGGACAACAACGAGCGACAGGCGATTCACGAGCACGAAAGCGCCCCGCTGACTCTTCCAGCTCGGCAGGTCAAGACGGCGCAAGTGCCTGCACGACCGCATGTGGCAGAATCGCGCTTTCCATCACTTCTTCCTACTGGTCATTAATGAACAGATTTGTCTCGCGCTGTATCGGTGTTAGTTTCATTTTGGGATCCACGGCTGCTCTTGCCCAGCAAGGCGGCTTTACCAACATTACACAGGCCAGCGGAGTCCACTTCGTCCACAACAGCGGGGCTACGGGCAAGAGATACCTGCCTGAGACTCTGGGCGCCGGAGCTGGCTTCATCGACTACGACAACGACGGCTACCAGGACATTCTCTTCGCGAATGGAGAAGATTGGCCCGGCGCGCCAAGGCACCCTTCGACCCTGAAGCTTTACCACAACAATCACAATGGCACCTTCACCGATGTGACGCAGAGGTCCGGCCTTGCCGTGAGCATGTACGGGATGGGGATCGCCGTCGGCGA
>Ga0070741_10003792_pt1 | contig 36483 bp, 37 predicted proteins | sample Coa_R1_4_FD_66440 | JGI IMG/M metagenome (GOLD analysis project Ga0070741, IMG submission 66440) | Surface soil microbial communities from Centralia Pennsylvania, which are recovering from an underground coalmine fire - Coalmine... | ecosystem: Environmental > Terrestrial > Soil > Unclassified ... | reverse complement strand
AGGAAGATGCCGCTGCCGCTGACGACGTAGTTGGAGCCGATGGTCCCGAGTTCGGCACTGGCGGTGAATTGAGTGACGCTGACGTCGATGCTGGCACCGACGACGAAGCGATTGCCATGACCAGAAATCTCGTCGGTGTTGGTCGCCTGCGCTGAAAATCCGCCGGTGGTCGAACGCGTGCTGGTGCGATCGATCTCCCCCAGGATGGCATCCGGGGCGAACGTATTGGACAACTGCATCCCGTTCAGGCCGTTGGCTGGCGTGCTGTCATCGTTGAAGCACAGCAACGTCGGATCTGCGCCGCAGGGCTGCGTACCGGTCGGATTGCCATCCACAGTCCGCTGGTTGAAGGCGCGAACATGCGTGATGGTTTCGACGGTCCAGGTCGGCGTGACTTCGACCTTGCCGGTCAGATTGGCATAGGCAACCTGGTTGGCGGAACTCTGCGGTGTCGTATAAGTCGCGCCCCAATATTGCTGCAACAGCTCGATCGGCGTGGTTGCCGGCGCGCCCAACTTGTTGTCGGCGAGCCCGAGGTTGAGATGGAATTCTGCATTTTCGCTTCGATAGCCGACATCGCTGTAGAAACGACGGATGTCCGACGGCGAGAAATTGCGGAATCCGTTGTCGTGCAGCCCCTCAAGGGCGCCGTAGATCGCGAATTGATCAACCTGCTTGCCCCACTGCGCCGAACCCTGCAGCCGGCCATACGAGCCGCCCATGGTATCGATCTCGGCGCCATGATAGCCGAAGCCGTCCTTCATCTGGACGGTCACCGCGCCGCCGAGCGCGTTGAGGCCGAAGGCGGGATTGTTCGTCACCACGGCGACCGACTTGATCGCACTCGTCGGAATCAGGTCCCAATTGACGGTGTCGCCGAAGGCCTCGTTGATGCGCACGCCGTTCTGGTACACCGCCAATCCCTGCGGCGTTCCCGACACGGGCGACGCCACAAATCCGCGAAACTCGAGATTTGGCTGGAAAGGATTGCCGGACACTTCGCTGACGTTGACGGCTGGCACGCTCTGCTGCAGGGCATCCGTGATGTTCAGCGAATTGGTGCGCTGGATCTGGCCGGAATCGACGAAGTTGATGGTGGATGGCACCTTCTCGACGGCGAGAGCGGTGCTTGGGGTCGAGACCGGCGATGTCGGATAGGACACAAGCCTCGCCACCCTCGGCAGGACGCGAACTGGCGCTTTCGGACGCCCGGGCTTCGCTGCGGTCTGCGACGGCGGAGATACTTCGACGGCCGGAAGCTCTGTGGTGTAGCTGCCCTCGTCCTGCGCGCAGGCTCGCCCGCTTTCGATGACAAAAGCTGCCGACACCGACGCAATAAGCAGAACCCGGACGCCCATCTGCCTCGCCCCATCCGTCCGGCTTTTCTGTCCCCACCGGTTGCGGAACAGACAAGTGTAGTCGGCGCGCGACGGCGCGCATCCATAAAAGGTCCCGGACGGTTCGGGAAAATTCCCGATATATTCGTCACCCTGCGTGCGTCGGCACTATCGCCTCGATGGTCACGCCGGCTTCGCCTGAGGCGACCGTCAGGGTTCCACCCAACGCCAGGAGGCGCTCCCGCATGCCGGTCAGGCCGTGGCCGAGCCTGTGATCCGGCTTCAGGCCGCAGCCATTGTCGCAGACGCGCACCAGAGCGTAGCCGCGTGGATCTTGCGAGTCTGCCGGCCGCGCGGCAGGAACGATGCTCACATCGACCGAAGTCGCTTCGGCGTGACGAAACACGTTGGTCAGCGCTTCCTGCACCACGCGGTAGATTGTCAGATCGGCGGTCTCACCGGTTTCGCCGAGCGAGTCCGAGATCGTCGTCGCGATGGCGATATCCGGGTGGGATTCGTTCCACAAACGTAGCAAGGCGCCCAACGCTTCGCGAAGGCCAAGCTCCGCGAGGCCGACGGGACGGAGCTTCTCCAATATCCGGCGGGTGAGCTGTTGCAGCTCGTTGACCTGACCGAGGATGGCGCCGCCATGCTTGCGTAGCGCACTCTTGTCCGGCTCGGGCGCGTCCGCCTGGCGCATCAACGCGCTAACATGCGCCCGCAGAGCGAACAGATACGGCCCGAACTCGTCATGTAGCTCGCGCGCGATCTCCTTGCGTTCGATGTCCTGCAGCGACACGGTCCGCTCGGCGAGCCGCCGCTTCTCCTCGACCGCCGCGCCGAGGGCGGCGGCGAGATGGTTGAGCCTCGCGCAGATCGCCGCAAGCTCCGGCGCTCCGCCCGGCTCGACCCGCACGTCGTAGGCGCCTGCCTCGATCTTGGTCATAGCCCGCGACAGCGCGTCCAGTGGCGCCAGCGCGCGACCGACGACCACCATGGTGATCAGGAACAGTGCGACCGCAACGGCAGAACCGACCGCGAGCTGCGTCACGATGCCCTCCCAGATCTCCGCGATTTCGTCATCGGGAATCGAGGTGATGACGAGCGCCGTGGTCTTGCCAGGAAGCGAGATCGGCACGCTGACCGAGGTCTTATCGGGGTGCACGAGCGCGACGAACCAGGCCGGAACGGGCTGCGTATCGTCGCTGCCATCGGCGGCCTGTTGCGGCGTCGTTCCGACTTCGCGCAAGGTGATGCTGACATGGCGCAACCGCTTGAGATCGCGAACGATCTGGTCGAGCCGCACCTCCGGATCCGGCGCGTCGCGCAAGCCCGCGACAATGGTCTCGACAAACTCGCGCGCCAGCCGTGTCACGCTCTGGTCTTCGGCCTGAACGCGTGGTGCAGCCTCGAGCACGAGCCGCGCCACATTGACGGCAAGACCCAATGTCAGCACCAGCGCGAGGAGCAGATTGATGCGCCCACGCAACGACAATCTCTGCCACATGACGTACTTCCCCTCGCGTCGGGTCCGTTCCCGGCGTTGACAGACCGGTGAAGCGTACCGCAATATCGCCCAAGTTGCATGGCGGATTGATCGTGCTGCGCCGTCGTTCACCGGTGCGGCAACGAGACCGAATGGCCGGGCCAGTGTCATGCGAGTTCTGATCGTTGATGATCATCCGATCGTAGCGTCCGGCTGCCGCACCGTGCTCGCCGACGAGCCCGGCATTGTCCTGCTCGAGGCCGCAGACGCGGAAACCGCCGAGCAAGCTTTCATCTCCGAGTCACCCGATATCTGCGTGGTCGATGTCAATCTGCCGACGGTATCGGGCTTCGAACTGGCACGCCGCCTGCTGGCGCACGATGCATCCGCGCGCATCATCATGTTCAGCATGAACGACGATCCCGTGTTCGTCGCGCGCGCGATCGAGACCGGCGCCAAGGGATACGTCTCCAAGACCGGCGACCCGCAGGACCTCGTCGATGCCATCCGCGAAGTCGGAAAGGGCGGTGTTTACCTGCCGCCGGCGCTGGCGCAAAGCATCGCCTTTGCCGGGCCCGCCGCCAAGAATCCGCTCGCCCGGCTCAGCGCGCGCGAGATGGAAATTCTCCGCTTGCTCAGCTCAGGCAAGAGCCTGTCGGAGATCGCCTGGCTGGTGCATTCGCCCTACAAGACGGTGGCGAACACGTCCTCGATCATTCGCCAGAAGCTTGGGGTGCGCACCTCGGCCGAGCTGGTGCGGCTGGCCATCGAGAGCGGCGTCTCCTGACGCCGGACCGTTCGATCATGACATTGCAGACCCTATCGCTTAACCGGTCGCATGGCGGCAGCCAGGGCGTCTATCGGCACAAGAGCCAGACGACGCAGACCGAGATGACGTTTTCGGTCTTCGTTCCCGCGCATCGCGAGGGCACCAAGCTCGCCGCGGTCTGGTACCTGTCGGGGCTGACCTGCACCCATGCCAACGTCACGGAGAAGGGTGAATTTCGCAGCACATGCGCCGAGCACGGACTGATCTTTGTCGCTCCCGACACCAGCCCGCGCGGCGAGGGCGTGCCGGGCGATCCCGCAAATGCCTATGATTTCGGCCTCGGCGCGGGATTCTATGTCGATGCGACCGAGGCGCCATTTGCCCGCAACTATCGCATGTGGAGCTATGTGACCGAAGAACTGCCCCAGCTCCTCGCGAAACATTTCCCCGTCGATGCCGACAGGCAGTCGATCATGGGACATTCCATGGGCGGCCATGGCGCGCTGACGGCGGCGCTCCGCCATCCCGATCGCTACCGCGCGGCAAGCGCGTTTGCGCCGATCGCCGCACCCTCGCGCGTGCCGTGGGGCATCAAGGCGCTCGGCGGCTATCTCGGCAACGACAAGCAAGCCTGGCGCAAGCACGACAGCGTCGCGCTGATCGAGGATGGGGCTAGATTCTCCGCACTTCTCGTCGACTACGGCGATGCCGACCAGTTCCTGACGGAGCAGCTCAAGCCTGAACTGTTGCAAGCCGCATGCGAGAAGGCGAACATTCCCCTCATCCTGCGCCGGCAGCCCGGTTACGACCACAGCTACTATTTCATCTCAACCTTCATGGGCGATCATCTGCGCTGGCATGCCGAGCGGCTCTAGGCCTGATCCTTCTGGCTATCGCGCCTGCGGCGCACCGTAATTCGGCGCCAGCAATCGCTCGCGAATGAGATAGCGCGTGGCGCGCGACCAGGACTCGTCGGTATTGCCGCGCATGTCGACACTCGCCGCGGCCACGAGACGACCGGTATGGACGTCGCGGAGATAGACGTTGATGTTGAGGATCAGATTCGAAACCTTCTGCACCACGCCGGTGATGTCGAGATTGGCGTTGAGCTGTTGCGCCAGCTTCGCGTCGCAGCCGCCGCAGGCCTGCAGATTGCTCTGATGCGCCGCAGCATTGACCGGTGCAATGTCGACGATCTGGAACTTGCCGGACTCTCCAAGTTCCTTGCGCATCTGATCGCCGACCCGCAGCAGCCGGTCATGTTCGGCGGCCTGCGGTCCATAAAACTGTCCGGGAAGGCTGGTGTCGATCATCTCGAAATCGAACACGACGAGCTTCGGCAGCTCTGCCGCATGCAGCGGGACGAGACTCACGAGCATCGACAGCAGGAAGACAATACGCGCTCTCATGTTCGTGACCCACATACCGACAAAATGCAGGCTTGCAAGCTAAGACGATCCGGTCTTGTTTCAAGACAAGTTCTCCGCACGAGGAGACGGCGAGGTGGACGCCATGATCCGCATGTTGATCGGCGCAATTGGCCTGAGCATGGTGGCGACACATGCGCTCGCGGCCGATCCGCTCGAGGTCGGCATTGGCTATCTCCGCCACGCCGGCGTCAAGTCGACCTTGTCGCTGGTCGAACAGCCCGCGGACAATGACGGCGTGGCCGGCGCTCATCTTGCGATCGAGGACAACAACACCACCGGCAAGTTTCTCAACCAGCATTTCACGCTGACGGAAGTCCGGCTCAAGGGCAGCGATGACGTAGCCAAGGCGGCAAGCTCGCTTGCCGATCACGATAGTTTCATCATTGCCGATCTGCCCGCCGAAGAGTTGTTGAAGGTTGCCGATGTCCTGCGCAGCCGCGGCACCGTGCTGTTCAACGCCGGCGCGATCGACGACCGTTTGCGCGAGCACGATTGCCGCGCCAATGTCGTTCATGTCGCGCCGACCCGCTCGATGCTCGCGGACGCGCTGGCGCAATATCTGGTCTGGAAGCAGTGGAAGCGCTGGCTGCTGGTGACCGGCTCGCACGACAATGACAAGCTCTATGCCGACGCGTTGCGCCGCGCCGCCACGCGGTTCGGCGCGAAAATCGTGCAGGAGCGGACCTTCGAGGACACCGGCGGCGCGCGCCGCACCGACAGCGGCGTGACGCTGATCCAGCGCCAGATGCCGGTATTCACTCAGCAGGCGCCGGCCTACGACGTGCTCGTCGCTGCCGACGAAAGCGAGGTCTTTGCGTCCTACCTCCCCTACCGCACCTGGGATCCGCGGCCGGTTGCGGGATCGGCCGGCCTGAGACCGACGAGCTGGGACGCGGCCCATGACCAATGGGGCGCGATCCAGATCCAGAACCGCTTCCTGAAATTGAACTCGCGGCACATGACTGCACTCGACATGCAGGCCTGGACGGCGGCGCGCATGGTTGGCGAAGCGGTCTCGCGCACCAATGCGGGCGACCCGAAGACCGTGTTCGACTTCATCAAGGGAAAGGACTTTTCCGTCGCCGCCTTCAAGGGACAGCGGTTGACATTGCGGGACTGGAACCTGCAGCTTCGCCAGCCGATCCTGCTCGCCGACGGACGGATGGTGGTGTCGGTGTCGCCGCAGGAAGGCTTCCTGCATCAGGTCTCGGAACTCGACACGCTCGGTGTCGACCGGCCCGAGACCAAATGCAAACTGCAGTGATGACGGAGCGGTCGCGTATGCGCTGGACTTGCCTGTTCTCGCTTTCGGCGCTGTGGCTCGCCGCGGCAAGTCCCGCTTCGGCCTTCGTCGCCTATGTCTCCAACGAAAAAGGCAACACGGTCTCGGTCATCGATACCGAGACATGGACCATGACAGCGACCATCAAGGTCGGCCAGCGGCCGCGCGGCATCGAGTTCACGCGCGACGGCAAGTTCGTCATGGTCGCGGTCGGCGACGACGACACCATCCAGGTGATCGACACCAAAACCCGGCAGGTGGTGGACACCCTGCCCTCCGGACCCGATCCAGAGCTGTTCACCCAGGACGCCGCCGGCAAGATTCTGTACGTCGCCAACGAGAACGACAATACGGTCACCGTCATCGATATCGCCAAACGCGCGCGGCTCGGCGACATCCAGGTCGGTGTCGAGCCCGAAGGCATGATGGTCAGTCCGGACGGAAAAATCCTGATCTGCACGTCCGAAACCACCAACATGGCGCATTTCATCGACACCGCGAAGCGCGAGGTAATCGCCAATGTGCTGGTGGATTCACGGCCACGCTTTGCCGAATACAAGCACGACGGTTCCGAATTGTGGGTGTCGTCCGAGATCGGCGGCACCGTATCGATCATCGATCCGGTCAAGCACGCCGTCACCGGCAAGGTCACGTTTGCCATTCCGGGGTTGCGCAGCGAGGCCATTCAACCGGTCGGCGTCGGCATCACCAGGGACGACAAGACCGCCTTCGTCGCGCTGGGCCCAGCCAACCGCGTCGCGGTGGTCGATGCCGCAAGTCACGCGGTGACCAAATATCTGCTGGTGGGTCAGCGGGTCTGGCACATGGCATTCACGCCGGATGAGAAGTATCTGTTGGTGACCAACGGCGTCTCCAACGATGTCTCGGTGATCGACGTCGCCGCGCAGAAGGTCATCAAGACGATTCAGGTCGGCGAACTGCCCTGGGGCGTGACGATATCGCCATGACGACGCCGGACGCCCATAGCCTGGCCGCACTCCCGGACGTTTCCGCGCCGAGCGAGGCTGCGGCGACACCGGCTTTGTCGATTACAGGCGTCAGCCATGCCTATGGCGCGCGGCGCGCCCTGATCGACGTCGGCTTCAGCGTGGCGCCGGCGAGCTTCACCGCCCTGCTCGGCCTCAACGGCGCCGGCAAGAGCACGCTGTTCTCGCTGGTGACGCGGCTGTTTGGAATCCAGGCCGGACAAATCGCTGTCTTCGGCCACGACATCGGCCGCGTGCCCGGCGAAGCACTGCGGTTGCTCGGCGTCGTGTTCCAGCCGCGCACGCTCGATCTCGACCTTTCGGTGATGCAGAACCTGCTTTATCACGCCGCGCTGCATGGCATTGGCCGGCGCGATGCGCGTGCGCGAAGCGAGGAAGAACTCGCCCGGATCGAACTTGCCGATCGCGCCGGCAGCAAGGTGCGCGACCTCTCAGGCGGGCAAATGCGCCGGCTCGAGATCGCGCGCGCCCTGCTCCATCGGCCGCGGCTGCTCCTGCTCGATGAAGCCACGGTCGGACTCGATGTCAAGGCGCGCGCCGATATCCTCGATCATGTGCGGCAGCTCGTTGGCGGACAAGGCATCGGCGTGCTCTGGGCAACGCATCTGTTCGACGAGATCGTCCCGAGCGACAATCTCGTGATTTTGCATCAGGGCCAGGTGCTGGCACAGGGCGAGATGGCGCGCGTGCTTGAAGAGGCCGGCGCGCACGATGTCAACTCGGCCTTCATGCGCCTGACCGGCGCGCGGAGCCCGGCATCATGAGCACAACAACTCTCACGGGGACGCCTCGCGGCTTTTCGCTCGCCCAATATGCCACCTGCCTCAACGGCATCGTATGGCGCGAGGGGCTGCGCTTCCTGCACCAGCGCGAGCGTTTCGTCTCGGCGCTGGTGCGGCCGCTGGTCTGGCTGTTCATCTTCGCGGCGGGCTTTCGCCAGGTGCTGGGCATCTCGATCATCCCGCCCTATGAGACCTACATCCTCTATGAGGTCTATATCGCGCCGGGATTGATGGCGATGATCCAGCTGTTCAACGGCATGCAATCCTCGCTCTCGATGGTCTACGACCGCGAGATGGGCAACATGCGCACCTTGCTGGTGAGCCCGCTGCCGCGCTGGTATCTGTTGTTCTGCAAGCTGCTCGCGGGCACCGCGGTTTCGCTGCTGCAGGTCTACGCCTTCCTCCTGATCGCCTGGTTCTGGGACATCACACCGCCGCCGATGGGGTACCTGACCGTGTTGCCGGCGCTGATCCTGTCCGGCCTGATGCTGGGCGCGCTCGGCATGCTGATCTCGTCCGGCATCAAGCAACTGGAAAATTTCGCCGGCGTCATGAACTTCGTGATCTTTCCGATGTTCTTCGCTTCATCGGCCCTTTATCCGCTATGGCGGGTGCAGGAGGGCAGCCCGATGCTCTACTACGTCTGCCAGTTCAATCCGTTCACCCACGCGGTCGAGCTGATCCGGTTTGCGCTGTATGGCAAGATGGACTGGATATCGCTCGCCGTCGTCGGCGGTTGCACTGCGGTTTTCATGACGGCTGCGATTTTCGCCTATGATCCGTCGCGCGGGTTGGCGCGCCGCGGTCCCGCGGGAGGCGAGACATGAGTTCGCGAAGTGCGGTTCTGGCGTTGCTTGCGTTCGCGGCCTCGACGACGCCCTGCGCCGCCGCCGATCCGCGCTACCCCGACTGGCCCTGTGCGCAGGCCAAGGTGCCGGATATTTCGCTTGCCGCGGTGTGGGCCGGACCGCCGCTCGGCGATGCCGAGACGAAATGGAAGGACGATGCCAGGGTCAGCGCGCTGGTGGAGAAAGCGGCGGCAAGACGGACACCGCTCGATGACGCCCAGAAGGCGATCACGGAATATCTTGCCTCGCCCGGAACCGACAAGATCGCGGCGGGCAAGCTGCTGTTTGCCGGCCTGTTCGAGCGGCTGAACGCCGAGCGTTCGTCGGTCATGAGCGGGCTCGAGCGGGTGACGCGCAAGCAGCGCCAGGCCGCGGACAAGATCCGCAGCGACACGCTGGCCCTGCAGGCGCTGCAGGATGCGACACCGCCCGACCAGCCGAAGATCGACGAGCTCGGCAATCAGCTGGTCTGGGAGACGCGCATCTTCGAAGACCGCCGCCGCGTGGTCAAATTCGTCTGCGACGTGCCGACCACGATCGATCAGCGCCTGTTTGCGCTCGGCCGCACCATTCAGCAGGAAATCGAATAGAAGCTACCTTTCGCTTTTCGCATCCGGCCGCGGCTCCGGCTGCGACTCGACCGTCGGCAGTTTGGCGCGCTCCCAGCCGTCCGTGCCGTCGGGATACCAGGCCACGTTGGTATAGCCGTAAGTTTGAATCCGCTTGGCGGCATTCCACGACATCCAGCAATTGGCCTGACAGTACACCACGATCAGCGCAGCGCGATTGTTGCCGGATGCGCGCGCCACGCCTTGTCGCAGATAGTTTTCGGTCGCGTCCGCGAGCTCGCCATAACCCGTGTCCGGCAGCCAAATGCTGCCCGGAATATTGAAGCGCGGCTTGTCGCGCCAGACCGTGCCGGCCGGCAAGTTCGATGGCTTTGGCGGACGCGGCAGCACGTCGATGAAGACGCCGCTCTTGGCGCGCCAGATCGCCTCCGCCTCCGCGGTCGTGAGAACTCGCGCTCCGGCAAGTGTCTCCGGAACGTCTGCGCGATAGTTTTCGGTCCGATAACCCTCGGGCTCGGGCACCAGCTCCTCGGCGCGCCCCGCGCCGGTCAGCGCGACGATCGAGAGGATGACTGCTGCCGCGCATCGTATCATGGCGACTTGGTCGCGGTCTCCACCGTGATCGGCTGGTTGTTCTCGTCGAGCAAGGGAACGCCATAGCCGACAAGGATCTTGTTGATCTCGCTCTGGTTCTCCTGGATCAGGCGATTGAGCAGCCGTTTCCAGTTCTGGTCGGCGCGCCGGACACCCATGCCGATGCGATAGACCAGTTGCGGTCCGGTCTTCTCATTGACCAGCGGCGTGACGTGGAGCGGCGGATTGGACTTTTTGGCGTAAAAGCCCGCCATCGGTCCCCAGAGAACGCCGGCGTCGATCTCACCCTTGGCAAGGTCGTTGATCATGGCTTCGGCCGATGAATCGACGCGGGTGTCGATCATCAACGGATAGGGCTTTGCGTTCGCCATCAATCCATTGGCGGCCATGTTGGTGCCCGGCGGCGTGCCGGCAACGATACCGATATGCTTGCCTTTCAGGCGCGGATCGTTGAGGGCCGTGACCTCTTCGAGACCGGAGCCCGGCTTCGAAATCAGCGCGTAGGCCGTGCGGTAATACGGATTGGTTCCCTGGACGAGATCGTCTCCTTGCGGAAAGCCCATGATCACGTCGCAGCGATGCGCGCCGAGCGTGACGCGGACGAAGCCGGTCGCCTGCGGGAAATACATGTAGTCGAGCCGCTTCTGCAGCTTGGCAGCAAACAGCTCGGCGAGCTTGTTCTCAAAACCCTCGCCCTTCTCGTTCGAGAAAGGCAGGTTGCGCGGATCGGCACAGACCCTCAGCACCTTGGGATCGACGAGCTCGATCGACAGATCGAGACCTCCATTGTCGGATTGCGCGTGCGCGCGACCCTGGCCGGTCAACATTGCGACGACCGCGAGAAGCGCGATCGTCAGGCGGCGGCGTGGTAAATCATGGGTCATCGTTTGCCGTGTTCGGTTTGCATCGCCTCGCCCGTTAAAATGCTATGCTTGTCAATTCGGGCGTGCAACAGGATATTCCCGAAGCGGATTCACGATGCGTGCTGCGGCGCAAATCGGAACTTCTTAAGTGACGATGCGATGAGATCGGGCAAAACAATGCTGCGCTGTATCGCGCTGCTTGCCGCGCTCGTTGCCTCGCCGTCGGCCCGCGCGCAGCAGAAGGCGCTGTCCGTCAGCGAAATCGCGCCCGGCGTTTTCGTCCACATCGGCGCGATCGCGCTGATGACGCGCGAGAACGAAGGCGCCATCGCCAATGTCGGCTTCGTCGTGGGCCAGGATGCGGTCGCGGTGATCGACACCGGCGGCAGCGTGCAGGAGGGACGACGGCTTCTGGCAGCCATCCGCGCCCGCACCGACAAGCCGATACGATATGTCATCAACACCCACGGCCATCCGGATCACGTCTTTGGCAATGCTGCCTTTTCCGGGAGCGGCGCGGTTTTTGTCGGCCACAGGAATCTGCCGCAGGCGCTGAGCACGCGCGGTCAGTTCTATCTCGACAATTTTCGCCGGATCATGGGTGACGATTTGATCGACGAGGTGCGGATCATCCCGCCGACGCTATTGGTCGACAGCACGCTGCGGCTGGAACTCGGCGCCCGCCCGCTTGTGCTGGAGGCGTGGCCGGTAGCGCACAGTGACAGCGATCTCACCGTGATCGACGAGACGACCAAAACGTTGTTTGCCGGCGATCTCGTGTTTCTCGGCCATATTCCGGTGGTGGACGGCAGCATCCGCGGCTGGCTGCAAATCATGGGCAAACTCAGTGGGCAGCCAGCACAACGCGTGGTACCGGGTCACGGTCCCGTGAGTGAATGGCCCGCGGCGCTCGCCGACGAGCGGCGTTATCTCGAGACGCTGGCAACCGATGTGCGCGCGCTGGTCAAGCGCGGCGCGTCGATCAAGGTCGCCGCAGATACGGCTGCCGCTTCCGAACGGCCGCACTGGCAATTGTTCGACGATTACAACGCCCGCAACGCAACCGCAGCATTTTCCGAGATTGAGTGGGAATAGCGCGCGAGGTAAACTATATCGGAAAGAGTTGCTGCTTCGATCTCCACAAGGGAGCGCGACCATGTCCGGACATCGACTCCGCCTGCTTTACGCGCTCGCGCTGATTGGCGCCGCATCGGCCCTGTGCGTCACGTCGTCCATCGCTGCCGAACCCTACGACCCCTGGCCGGGCCTCGTTCAGGACATCTTCAAGAATCGTCCCATGAACGACGGCAGCAACGTCATTTCAATCGAGATGCCCTATCGCGCCGAGGATGCCGCGATCGTCCCGGTGACCTTGCGCTCGAAACTTGCGCCCGACGACGGCAGGCGCCTGCAATCGATCACGCTGGTGATCGACCAGAATCCGGCGCCGATGGCCGCGAAGTTCGAACTTGGCGCGGACGCACGCGTATCGGAAATCTCGACCCGCGTTCGAGTCAACAGCTACACCAATGTGCATGCCGTGGCAGAGCTGAGCGACGGCAAGCTCTACATGGTCAAGACCTTCGTGAAGGCATCGGGCGGCTGTTCGGCGCCAGCAACCAAGAATGTCGAAGAGGCGAAGAACCGGCTTGGTCAGATGAAATACCGGCTATTCACCGAAGCCGATCAGGGTCCCAGCAGCGGCAAGCGTGAAGCCCAGATCATGATCGGTCATCCCAATAATTCCGGGTTGCAGATGGACCAGATCACGCATCTCTACATTCCCGCCTTCTTCATCGACGAGCTGCACCTGTGGCAGGACAACAGCCCCGTGCTGTCGATGGAAGGCGGCATTTCGATCTCGGAAGATCCCAATATCCGCTTCACCTACGTATCGAACGGCGCGAGCACGTTCCGCGCGGAGGCCAGGGACACGTCCGGTCACGTCTTCAAGAAAGAATGGAAGGCCGACGGTTCCGGCACCTGATCAGAAACATCGCACTTCGGCTTCCGCCTGCGCACGGCGTAGATCGTCGAGCGCGCCTTTGGCCTGCTCCGAGGAACGAAATTGCGTGCCGAGATTGCCGCGGACCTGCGACATGCTCAGCACCGTCTCGGCGCTGACATAGCGATCATAAGGCAACAGCGACGCAATGATGTCGATGGAACAGGAGCACTGCTCGATCGTTTGCCGCGTCTCCCCGTTGGCCTTCATGCAGCCAAACACATATTCGGCGCGCGCCGAGGTCGGATAGTCGTTGACGTCGGCGGCGTGCGCGACCGCGGCACCCGCCACGAGGGCGCAGAGCGCAGCGACAATCGGTCGTACCCCTCCGGCGTGCGTCATTGGCGTTTCTCCCGGAAGCAAAACCTATGCTATCGATCTCGCGCTGAAAAGACGGCTGACGATGTCATGAAGCCGCAAGCCGAGGGAGGCCATCATGCCGCGAACGGCGATCGCAATTTATTTGGCCGCGATGATGCTGCCGGCTGCAGTGACAGCGCAAGGCAAGGGCATCCGTCTCTGGAACCTGACGACCGCGACCATCTCCGGCTTCCAGCTGTCGCCTGCCGGCAGGAACGAGTGGGGACCGAACCAGACCCTGAACGACCGCGACAAGGAAGTCGATCATGACGAGCGGCTGCGCATCACCGGCGTGGAGCCGGGGCGATACGACGCCAAGGTCAGCTATCGCGACGCCCGGCAATGTTTCGTGCGCGACATCGAGATCAAGGCTGACGCCGTGTTCTCGATCGCGGACAAGGACCTGAAGGATTGCAACAAATAGGGACCGCGGTGCGCTCTTCCGCAGGCGTGCCGCGATCAGATTTTCTCGCGGCTGTGCGGATATTCGCAGCGCCACTTCACCGCGGTGTATTGCGGGTGCTGGCCGATCCACTGCGCGATATAGGGTGGCGCGGCCATCAGACATTGGTGCAGCGAGAAGGTCGAGGAAAACACCAGGTTCTTTTCCTCGCAATTGGCCGGCGCGAGCACGGCGCAAACCGTGATGACCAGGTTGATCGCATCCATGCCGACATCCTCCGGTTCCGCATCATCGATAGCATGGCCAGCTACGAGAGCGGCCGGAACGCGGTTTCACTAGCGCGTGAAGGCTCGGAGCCGCCGGCCCTTAGAAGTTGACCCCGAATACCAGCTTTGCCTGGTGGCGCTCGAAGTTGACGAGATCGAGCGTCGCGTTCGATGCCGCGGGCCGGCCCCACGCCTGAACGCTCCAGTTCGCGGTGAGGCGCGCGCGCTCCGAAAGCTGGAAATAGGCGGTCGGTCCGATGAACAACGCCTGTCCTGCCAGCTCGTCGAGACCGATCCCGTCATATCTGCGGAAATAGCGCACCTCGCCGCCGAACAGAAAGTTCGGGCGAAGTTTCGCCATGACGCCGAACGCAACCGCGAGCGTCGAGTCCTGCTCCTCGGCAGGCGCGCCCGGAAAGCGCGTCCATTCCGGCTGATAGCCGAGATTGAGCGTCGCGACCACACGGTCCGGAATCAGATCGCGCTCCAGCGCCAAAGTCAGCTCGGTTCCGTAATTTTGCGCGGGCGCCGCTGATGTCTCGTCGATGCGGTTGCCGTGGCTTTCCAGCGCCAGCGTCAGGCCGAACGGCGCGGTCTCGCGATCGAGAAAGCGGTAGCGCAGATCGAGCGAGGCGCCCTGCCAGTTGACCTGCGTGCGATCGACAAAGCTCGGCACGGATTCGATGTTGTGAGCGGCGAGCGTGGTCCCGACCTCGATGCGGAAATTCCTGATCGGCACGAACTCCAGTTCCAGCTCCTGGCCGACGGCCTGGTACGTTCCGGCCTGCTTGGCGAACCGTCCGGCGGTCTCGCTCTGGAATTCACGCTCGCCGAGATCGCCGACATCGGTACCGATCATGAAAGCGTAGATGTGCTCGGAGTCGATGCCTTCGGCGCGCCCGGGAGCGGGCTGCATCGCAAGGCCCAGCATCGCAGCACAGAATGATTTCGCAACAGTGCCCATTGCTGTTCCAAAGGCCGCGGCACGACCGGAGGCCGCAGGTCCCACGCGCCAACCCTAGCACAGGCCGAGGCGCCGACATTGCCAAGTTTGGCTGGATCAACGGGAAAGCTGGAGCGAGGGGCGGACTGCGTCGGAGGGGGTTCGAGCCAAGCACTCGTCTGCATCAACAGAAATCTGCAGGCCGGAAGCGACGTCTGCCCGGCGTCCGGCAGCGAGTGCCGGAACCGGACAGAGCGTAGTCACTTGCGCGCAGCGCAGGCGTACATGTTGATTTCCATGCCCACCGGCACTTCGACGATCTTCGGAGTTTTCCAAGACATGTGGGTCTCCCAAGCAGTCTGGTGCGACAGTCGCACCGGGCGGGAACGTAAAACCGCCACGCGCGCGATGCAAGGCCTCGCGAAAAAATCGCAATCTATCTCAACAAACGCAACAGCGCGCGCCCTGCCGGCGTGCGCAGCTCCCTTGCATCGAGCGTTCCGTCGCCGTCAGGGTCGGCGGCATGGAAGCGTTTTTCGACCACGGCCAGATATTCATCCAGGGTCAGCGTGCCATCATGGTCGGGATCTGCAGCCGCGAGCTCGCGCGCGCTGAGCCTGCCGGCCAGTTCGCGCCTGTCGAGCGTGCCGTCGTGGTCAGGATCGAGCTTTGCGAACAGGCTTGAGGCGGCTTTCTTCACCTCGGCCAGATCGAGCGTGCCGTCGGCGTCGGTATCGAACATCTTGATCGGATCGCGCGCAGCGGCGTCGGCGTCCGCAGCTTTTGTCAGGAATGCCGCTGATATCAAAAGGATAGACCGGCGCGTCGGCATCGTTGATCTCCTGTGTGCTGTGTCGTGAATTGAAATCGTTGGTGCGTCGTCAGGTTTCGGGTGGCGGCGACAATTACGCCGTTGCTATCCAATGCTTTGCCGGACATTCGAGGAGGCCCTGCATGAATTTACGCCGAGGACTCGCAGGCGCATTGCTGTTCATCGCGTTTGCGTCCTGCGCTCGGGCCGAGGACGGACAGCGCGATCGCAGCAGAGCTGCCGCTGCCCCGGCGCAAACGCGCGCTCCGGTGCTTACGGGCAAAGAGCGGCTTGGCCCAAAATGGACGGACGAGCAGCGCATCGATAATTGCAATGTTCCCATCGACAAGCGCGGCGCCAAGCCGCGGCCCAGCGCCTGCACGAACAATCCCTCGAGTTGAGTCTAGTGGTCCGATTACAGCATTCGCATCCCCTTGCAGCGAGCAACTTTTTGCGAATGTTGGAATCAAAGGACCACTAGCAAATATTGATTCTAGTGGAGCCTTGGATTTGACGTTCGCTTTTCGAGTACGCGGTTGGCAGGCAGCGAACGTCAAATCCGCTCCACTAGTCAGCCAAGCTCCGCTGATGCGTCGCCATGTCCCTTGTGAATGGCGGAAGGCGAGACGCCGAAGCATTTCCGGAACACGCGGCTGAAATGCGAGGAGCTCGAAAAGCCCCAGGAGAAAGCGACATCGGTGATGGTCTTGCCGCCATGGGCCTCCAGCTCCTGCCGGCAATGCTGCAGCCGCGCCCGCCAGATGTAATCGCTGACGGTCATGCCTCTTTCACTGAACAGCATGTGCAGATAACGCTTGGTACAGCCAAGTGCCGCCGAAATTTGGTCGATGCACAGGTCGGGATCGCGCAAATGCTCGCGGATGAAGGCCTGCGCCCGCACATACATCGCCTCCGGCCCGACACGATCGAAGGCGGTGTCGGCCTCGCGCAACGGCAGCAGCAACAGGTCGATCAACGAATCGGCGACGCCGACCGCGCTGTTTGCCGACAGCTTGGCCGCCTCGTCGAAGGCGGCGTGCACGAACTCATGCGCGATTCGCCCGGTTCCGGTCAGCGCCGACAGCTTGCAGGCCGACATCTTGCCAAAATGGAAACCGCGCTCCCGCAGCAACTCCTTTGGCACGATGACCACCTCGTGCCGCGTCAGGGCAGGGCTGATGATGGTGTGCGGAGAGGACACGTCATAGGCAAGGCAATCGCCGGGCCTCACCTGGATCTGGCAACCGTTCTGCTCGAAGTAGGACACCCCATGGGTCTGGAACAGGATTTTGACGTAGGGGTGCTCGCTGTTGTGGTTCGGCGAGGAAACATGCGCGATCCGGTGCTGGCTGGCCTCGATCTGACACAGCTTCAACTTCGAAACAGTGGTGTAATTGATGCGCCCTTCCAGCGTCGAGGCCTCCAGCGGATCGACGGCGAACTGGCCGCAGAGATCCGTCAGGGCATCTGACCAACACTGGATCTGCCTCTTCGGCCCCAATCCGGCAGTGCTGAGCGAATGAACCGTGTCGGGCATTTCCTGCTACCGATGTGAGATCGACCGTGAGCGCTCGCGGCTTGTCACGGTATGCGACATTCAACTTGCGGCCAAGTTGAGGCTGGCCGAACTGAATTTGCAGGGCGTTCCTTCTAGTTCTTCCTTAGGTTGATCCTCCGTCCAAGTTCAGTCGCCGTCAAGGAAAACATCGATGGGCAGCGTCCCTCCGATCTCCAAAGACCGGGCCTCGCTATCGGCACCCGGCCGACGAAAAAGTGAGCCGTGCTTCCCTTTCGAGCAAATGCGTTTCGCTCTCGGGCAAGTCTCAGCTTTTCGAAGGGGATAGGGATAGAGCTTAACGAGAATTCGAAAACCGGGGCCGCATGCGCGGAACCCGAAGTTCAAACTGGGAGGAACCACGATGCGAAAGCTGCTACTCGCGACTGGTCTCGGCGCCATGGCGGCGTTCGCCGCAGGAAGCGCTGCAGCGAACGACGAACTGAGCCGGATGTCGCAAAATCCGGCGGAGTGGGTGATGCCGACGGGGGACTACGCCAACACGCGTTACTCCAAGCTCAAGCAGATCAACGCCTCCAATGCCGGCAAGCTGCAGGTTGCCTGGACGTTTTCGACCGGCGTGCTGCGCGGTCACGAAGGCGGGCCGCTCATCATCGGAAACACGATGTACGTCCACACGCCCTTCCCCAACAAGGTCTATGCTCTTGACCTTTCTCAGGACAACAAGATCGTCTGGAGCTATGAGCCGAAGCAGGATCCCAACGTCATTCCGGTGATGTGCTGCGATACCGTGAACCGCGGCCTCGCCTATGCCGATGGCAAGATTTTCCTGCACCAGGCCGACGACAAGCTCGTCGCGCTCAATGCGAAGAACGGCAATGTCGAGTGGACCGCGGTCAATGGCGATCCCAGCAAGGGACAGACCGGGACCTCGGCGCCGATGGTCGTCAAGGACAAGGTTCTGGTCGGCACCTCCGGCGGCGAGTTCGGCGTCCAGTGCAGCATGACCGCTTACAACATCAAGGACGGCAAGCAGGTGTGGAAGGCCTATTCGGAAGGTCCGGATGATCAGATCCTGGTCGATCCCGAAAAAACCACGGCGCTCGGCAAGCCGATTGGCAAGGACTCCAGCCTGAAGACCTGGGAAGGCGATCAGTGGAAGATCGGCGGAGGCTGCACCTGGGGCTGGCTCGCCTACGATCCTTCGCTCAACCTCGTCTATTACGGTTCGGGCAATCCCTCGACCTGGAATCCGAAGCAGCGTCCAGGCGACAACAAGTGGTCGATGACCATCTTCGCCCGCAATCCGGACGACGGAATGGCGAAGTGGGTCTACCAGATGACTCCGCACGACGAGTGGGACTATGACGGCGTCAACGAGATGATCCTCACCGATCAGTCGATCGACGGAAAGCCCCGCAAGCTGTTGACCCATTTCGATCGTAACGGCCTCGGCTACACGCTCGACCGTGTCAATGGCGAGTTGCTCGTCGCCCAGAAGTACGACCCGAAAGTCAACTGGACCACCGGCGTCGACATGAACAAGGGCTCGCCGAACTACGGCAGGCCGAAAGTCGTCGACGAGTACTCGACCGACAAGCAGGGCGAGGACCACAACAACAAGGGTATCTGCCCGGCCGCGCTCGGCTCCAAGGACGAGCAGCCGGCAGCCTACTCGCCGGAAACGCAGTTGTTCTACGTTCCCACCAACCACGTCTGCATGGACTATGAACCGTTCAAGGTGAGCTACACCGCCGGCCAGCCCTATGTGGGCGCGACGCTGTCGATGTATCCGCCCCCCGGCGAAACCCACATGGGCAACTTCATCGCCTGGGACGGCAGGACGGGCAAGATCGTCTGGTCGAACAAGGAGCAGTTCTCGGTCTGGTCGGGCGCGCTCGCGACCGCCGGCGGCGTCGTATTCTACGGCACGCTGGAGGGTTACCTGAAGGCAGTCGATGCCAAGACGGGCAAGGAGCTCTACAAGTTCAAGACTCCGTCCGGCATCATCGGCAACGTCACGACCTACGAGCACAACGGCAAACAGTACATCGCCGTGTTGTCGGGCGTCGGCGGCTGGGCAGGCATCGGTCTCGCGGCCGGCCTGACCGATCCGACCGCAGGTCTTGGCGCCGTCGGTGGCTACGCCGCACTGAGCAACTACACGGCGCTTGGCGGAACACTCACCGTGTTCTCGCTGCCGCAATGAGCTGACGGACCTCGTTCCGGCGCGTGAGTTCGCTCACGCGCCGGAAGACGCGGCATCGACATCCGAGGACAGGCTCTTGCGTATCATTTTTCTCGTCACCGCGGCGGTCATGCTGATCGCTGCCGGCGGAGCTGCCTTCGCCGACGGCTCGGGTGATCCGGCGGCGGTGAAATCCGAAGACGGCAAATATCTCGATAGCCAGGGAAACCCGACATACAAGATTCAGGCCGACGGCACCGTCGATTGGTACACCTACTCCGGATATCGCCGCTATCACTCGGAGTGCCACGTTTGCCACGGACCTGACGGCATGGGATCGAGTTATGCGCCGGCGCTGAAGGACTCGCTCAAGACGATGAGCTATGGCGACTTCCTTGGCATCGTTGCAAGCGGGCGCAAGAACGTCAACACGGCCCAGGAGAACGTGATGCCAGCGTTCGGCGATAATCCGAACGTCGCCTGCTACATGGACGACATTTACGTCTACCTGCGGGCGCGCGCCAATGATGCGCTGGGGCGCGTGCGTCCGGCGAAACACGAAGACAAGTCTCCTGCCTATGCTCAGGCCGAGAACTCCTGTATGGGCACCAAGCATTGAACACGCGGAGTCCGCGTGAAAAGCGAGACAGGATTTCGACCATGAAGACACGTGCCGCTGTCGCTTTCGAGGCAAAGAAGCCGCTGGAAATTGTCGAACTCGATCTGGAAGGACCGAAAGCCGGTGAAGTCCTGGTCGAGATCAAGGCCACCGGCATTTGCCATACCGATGCCTACACGCTCGACGGCCTCGACAGCGAAGGCATCTTTCCCTCGATCCTGGGGCATGAAGGCGCGGGCATCGTCCGCGAGATCGGTGCGGGCGTCACCTCGGTCAAACCGGGTGACCATGTCATTCCGCTCTACACGCCCGAATGCCGCCAGTGCAAAAGCTGTCTCAGCCAGAAGACCAATCTCTGCACCGCGATCCGCGCCACGCAGGGCAAGGGGCTGATGCCGGACGGCACCTCGCGCTTCAGCCACAAGGGCAAGACCATCCATCACTACATGGGCTGCTCGACGTTCTCCAATTTCACGGTGTTGCCGGAGATCGCGGTGGCGAAGATCCGCCAGGACGCTCCCTTCGACAAGAGCTGCTATATCGGCTGCGGCGTCACCACCGGCGTCGGCGCCGTGGTCAACACCGCCAAGGTGACCCCCGGCGCCAACGTCGTGGTGTTCGGCCTCGGCGGCATCGGCCTCAATGTGATCCAGGGCGCCAGGATGGTCGGCGCCAACAAGATCATCGGCGTCGACATCAACGACTCCAAGGATCAATGGGGCCGCAAGTTCGGCATGACCGATTTCGTCAACCCGACCAAGGTCAGCGGCGACATCGTCCAGCATCTGGTCGCGCTCACCGACGGCGGCGCGGATTTCACCTTCGACTGCACCGGCAACACCACCGTGATGCGCCAGGCGCTGGAGGCCTGCCACCGCGGCTGGGGTGTCTCCGTGGTCATCGGCGTGGCCGAGGCCGGCAAGGAAATCGCCACCAGGCCGTTTCAGCTCGTCACCGGGCGGGTCTGGAAAGGCACGGCGTTCGGCGGCGCGCGCGGCCGCACCGACGTGCCGAAGATCGTCGACTGGTACATGGATGGAAGGATTCAGATCGATCCGATGATCACCCATACCCTCAAGCTTGAGGAGATCAACAAGGGATTCGATCTGATGCACGAGGGCAAATCGATCCGGTCGGTCGTCGTGTACTAGCAAGAAATCAAACACAAGGAGGATAGGCCCATGAACGTTCATATCCATCCCTCGGTCGACAACGGCGTGAAGAAAGGCTCGGGCAACTTCACCGGCGGCACGCTGGTCTGCAAATGCAAGGACAGGCCGGTCAAGGTCGGCATCAAGGGCGACGTCGCGCATAACCACGCCTGCGGCTGCACCCAATGCTGGAAGCCGGCCGGCGCAACATTCTCGGTCGTCGCCGTCGTGCCGCGACAGAACGTCACCGTGCTCGAGAACGGCGACAAGCTGCATATCGTCGACGCCTCGAAGACCATCCAGCGATACGCCTGCAAGGCGTGCGGCACGCATATGTATGGCCGCATCGAGAACAAGGCCCATCCGTTCTACGGCCTCGACTTCATTCATCCCGAACTGTTCCAGGAGTCCGGCTCCGCGGCGCCGGGCTTTGCGGCGTTCGTGTCCTCGGTGATCGAGTCAGGCGTCAAGCCGGAGCAGATGGACGGCATCAGGCACCGGCTGAGAGAGCTCGGTCTCGAGCCCTATGACTGCCTGTCGCCGCCGCTGATGGATGCGATCGCAAGCCACGTTGCCAAGGCAGCAAAGGCCGCCTGAGCCAAGGCAGTTCGGACGAGAGGCCGCGTAGCAGCTTTGCTGCTGCGCGGGGCCGCTGGTGCGCGGCCGGCTTTCTACCAAACCGGCCGTCTCTCCCTCCGGGCCGGCAATAATAATGACTGGTTCAAATCCAGCTCTCTCCTCCCTGAGGCAAAAACTGCGGCCTCGCGCGCTCTGCGGCGAGGCCGCTTCTTGCGTTACGCACAGCCTTTTGGCCCCGAGTTGCGAAGATAAGGGCCTGATAGGCTTGGGTTTTCGAGCCTTCCGTGATCGCACGGGGCGGCTGCCCACTCCGCTGGCACAAACGCTGCATGGTAAAATGAGCCGAATCGCTCCCGCTCATGGAGATTCCATGCTCGTCACCCTCGTCGCAGTGCTCTGCAACAGTCAAATCTGCCTGGAAAAAGTCGTCACCAACAGCGATCAATCAAGCATCTCGATGATGGACTGCGCGGTTCATGCCCAGGCGGGCATTGCCGAGTGGCTCCAGAACGGCCCGTACCGAAGCTGGACCTTGCAAAGTTACAAATGCGTTCTGGGCAAATACATCCCGAAGGGCCAGGCCTGACCGGCGGCGGCGAAGCGAGCGCGGCCTCACAACCTGCGACCCTACGCGCCTGCGTTCCTGCTTAAAGGGGACTTGTGGTCACGCGGTTAGCGCGGATGCGGAAACGTCCACACGGCGTGGCGGATCAGCGCCGGCACGGGTGCATGTCACGGCAGCGCAGCTACAGGCAAAGGAAAGCGCTCGGCGCAACTCGGCCGCGCCAATCGTCCGCAGCTTCACCCTTTCGAGGCGTCCCTGCTCGTGAAGCGCAAACAGCAGTGCGGCATGGAAGCTGTCGCCTGCCCCGATCGTATCGACCACATCGACCGCAGGCGCACCAACTTCGATGGCGCCTGCATTGCCATGCCATGCGAACGCGCCGTCAGTACCACGGGTGATGACAATCAGGCTCGGGCTTTGCCCTAACAGGGATTTGGCGCGGGCCGAAAGGTCTTCGGCGCCGTAGAGATAATCGAAATCGACGTCCGACATCCTGACGATATCGGCGTTGCCGATGAACTCGCTCATTCGCTCGCGATAGGCGTGCCGGTCGTGGACAAGGTTGGGCCTGCAGTTCGGATCGAAGGAGATCGTCGTCGTGGGTTTGGCGTCGGCGATCAGCTCGCTTGCTTGCGCGGCGCCCCGCTCATGAACAAGGGTCGTGGAACCGACATGGACGGCATCGACCGCATCGAATGAAATCGAGCCGCGCCGATAGGTCCAGTTCGCGGACGCCGTCCCGACATCATAGAAGGCGTATTGGGATTCGCCGGCAACGAGTCGTACAAACGCCAGCGTGGTCTGATGCTCGCTTCGGGTTACGTGGCCAAGGTCGACGTTTGAAGCCAAGGCGTGATCGGCGATCATCCGGCCGAACAGATCGGTCGATATGCCGCCGACAAAGCCGGCGGAAACGCCGAGGCGCGCCAGGCCCACGGCGATATTGAGACAGGAGCCGCCAACCGCCGGCCTTATCGCTTCGCGCCCATCCGCGGCTCTCACGGGCACGAAATCGATCAGCGCGTCTCCACAGCTCAGTATCATCGCATCAACCTTTCAACACCTGCATCGCCTCGCGGCTCTCGCGGTCGAACACGCGCAGCATCCGGTGCACGCTTCGCTTGGTTCGATGAAATTCCGCCATTCCCGGCCTGGTTGGCTCGCTGAGGCGGCCGAGCGCTGACATGGAGGCCATCGTCTCGCCGATCGAGTCGTAAACGCCGCCGGCGACCGCCCCAAGCATCGCGGCGCCCAGCAGGACGGGCTCCTGCGTCTGCGGCAGCGCGACCGTGAGACCCGTGGTGTCAGCCATGATCTGCCGAACCAGCGGGCTGCGGCCTGCACCTCCGCCCATGACAATAATGTTGCTGTCGACCTTGTGCGCCGTAAACGCATCGATGACGTCGGCAAGACCATAGGCAAGTCCGCACAGTCCCGCGACAAACAGCCGTTCCATCGCGCCTATATCGGCGTCGAGATCGAGGCCAGCGATCACCGCGCGTGAACCGGGGTCGGCATGAGGCGAACGGTTACCGAGAAACTCGGGCAGCACGTGGACATCGCGCGCCAGCGCCGCGGCGGCGCCGGGACCTCCAGCTCGCGCAATGATGCGCTTCTCCAGAAACTCGATCACGTCGACGCCGTCGCGACGTGCCGCCGAACTCGCCTCGGCGTGTGCGGGGTGCGAACGAAGCAGATGATCGATCGCAGCGCCAGCGGCCGACTGCCCACCTTCGTTGAGCCAGAAGCCGGGCACCATGCCCGAATAATACGGTCCCCAAACGCCGGGTACGAAACGTGGCTCGACCGTACTCGCCATGATGCAGGCGGACGTCCCGACGATGTAAGCCAGCCGATCGCAAACATCGACGGGACCTCCTGCCTCAAGGCGACCGCCGATGGCGCCAATTCCGCCTGCGTGCGCATCGATCAGGGATGCGCCGACCGGAGTTCCTGGGTGCAAGCCAAGTTCACCCGCAGCCGCCCTGGTCAGTCCTGTGCCGATCGGCGAGCCCGGCGCGACGATGTCGGTCCCGATTCTCCTGTAGTTCTCGTTTGCGAGCTCGTTGAGGCCGATCCGCTGAAAATATGGCGTGCACCAGCGCTTTTCGTGCGCCAGGAAATTCCATTTGCAGGTCACGGTGCACGTCGAACGCGCCAGTGAACCCGTCGCCCTGTACGAGAGAAAGTCCGCGAGGTCGAAGAAATGACCGGCCGCATTGAAGCTCGACGGCAGATGTCGCTTCAGCCAGAGCAGTTTCGGCATCTCCATCTCTGGAGAGATGAAGCCGCCGACGTAGCGCAGCATCTCGTCCTTGGTATCGTTGATCTCGCGCGCTTCGCCGACCGCACGATGGTCCATCCAGACAATGACGTTGCGTTGCGGATCGCCCGATCCGCTGACGGTGACGGGCGCCCCGTCCTGGGCAAGCGCAACCAGAGAACAGGTCGCATCGAAGCCGATGCCCTTGACGACATCGGCGGAGATCGCGGCATCCGCCATGGCGCCGCGCACGGAGGCGGCGCAAGCGTCCCAAATATCGCAGGACGACTGCTCGACGATGTCGCCTGCCTCATGCCAGGTCGCGATGGGATGCCTGGCAAATCCGAGCAACTTTCCGGTTTCGTCGAAGACGCCTGCCCGCGCGCTCGAAGTTCCGACGTCGATTCCGATACAGGCCTGCCACATGCGTGCTCCCCAACGACCGAGCCGCAAGCTTACCAGCAAGTATAGCCGCCATCGACAAGAACGATACTGCCGGTCATCAGGCTTGCTGCGTCGGACGCCAGGAACAATACGACCGAGGCGATCTCATCGACCTGTCCGAGCCGTGCCATCGGCGTGCCGCCGATCCAGGCGTCGTACATTCTCGGATTGCTTTTCACGAAGGCGTTCAGGGGGGTCTCGATATAGGTCGGCGCCACGGCATTGACCCGTACGCCCCGCGCGCCCCATTCGGCCGCCAGCGATTTGGTCAGATGGTGCACCGCAGCCTTGGAAGCATTGTAATAGCACTGCTCCTGCGGCTTGTTGACGATAAAGCCCGACATGGAGCCGATATTGACGATCGTCCCTGCTTTCGCCTTCAGCATGTGCTTGCCGAAGGCGCGGCAGCACCAGAACGTGCCGTTGAGATTGACATCGATGACGTTGAGCCAGTGCTCGTCGGTCACGGTTTCCGCCGGAGTCTCGCTGCGCGCGATTCCGGCATTGTTGACCAGGATATCGACCTTGCCATGTTGGGACGCCAGCTGCTCGGCAACCTCGGCGACGCGCCGGGAGTCCGTCACATCCATATCGACGAGCTTTATGTCATAGCCCTTGTTTTGCATCTCGGCGCGGGCTGCCGCGGCCGCTTTCGCATCGCGCTCGGCGATCACGACCGTCGCGCCGGCTTCGGCCAGCGCTTCCACACAGGCAAGTCCGATCCCCTGCCCGCCCCCGGTGACGACGGCAATCCTTCCATCCAGTTTGAACTTTTCGAGATACAATGTCCTCTCCGCTGTTTTCCCGGAGCTTGTCGGATTGGCGCGGGGTCACGTCCGAATGGCGTTGCCGCCTTCGTCGAAGCGATGGATGCGCGCGGGGTCCGGCGACAGCGAGACCTTGTCGCCTGCGCTCAAACTGAGCTCACCGATGTAGCGCGCCGTGAGCATTCCGATCGGACCGGAATCGACATAGAGGAATGTGTCGCTGCCGAGATGCTCGGCAACCAGCACCGTGCCCTGCCAGCCCTGGCCCTCGCGGTCGACCTTGAGATGCTCGGGGCGCACGCCGATGGTCGCTGCGCCGCGTTGCCTCGCGGGATCGCCCGAGATGAAGTTCATCTTCGGCGAGCCGATAAAACCCGCAACGAACAGGTTGGCCGGCTTTTCGTAGAGGTCGAGCGGCGAGCCGTACTGCTCGATCTTGCCGGCATTGAGCACCACGATCTTGTCCGCCATGGTCATAGCCTCGACCTGGTCGTGCGTGACGTAGATGGCCGTGGTGCCGAGCTGCTTCTGCAGCCGCGTGACTTCCAGACGCATCTGGACGCGCAACGCGGCGTCGAGATTGGACAGCGGTTCGTCGAACAGGAACGCCTTCGGCTCACGCACGATCGCCCTCCCGATGGCGACCCGCTGACGCTGGCCGCCGGACAATTCGCGCGGTTTGCGGTCGAGATAGGGCGTGAGATTGAGGGTCGCTGCCGCAGCCTCGACCTTGCGATTGATCTCCGGCTTGGGCAGGCCTGCCATCTTCAGGCCAAAGGCGATGTTGCCGCGCACGCTCATATGCGGATAGAGCGCGTAGGACTGGAACACCATCGAGAGCCCGCGCTTGGCCGGCGGAACGTCGACGACGTTCTTGCCGTCGATCAGGATATTGCCGCCGGTAACGTCCTCGAGCCCGGCGATCAGGCGCAGCAAAGTCGTCTTGCCGCACCCGGAAGGCCCGACGAAGACGACAAAGGAACCGTCGGCGATGTCGAGGTCGGCGCCCTTGATGATGTGCACCGGCCCGAACGATTTCTGGACATCCTGCAGCGTGATCTGACCCATGATGTGTCGCCTTCCCTTATTTGACGGCGCCGAAGGTCAGGCCGCGGACAAGCTGCCGCTGACTGAACCAGCCCAGCACGAGAATTGGAGCGATCGCGAGCGTCGAGGCCGCCGAGAGCTTGGCCCAGAACAGCCCTTCCGGGCTCGAATAGGAGGCGATGAACACGGTGAGAGGTGCGGCTTTCAGCGTCGAGAGGTTCAGCGTCCAGAAAGCCTCGTTCCACGCGAGAATCAGATTGAGCAGCAGCGTCGAGGCCAATCCCGGCACCGCCATCGGCGTCAGGACATAAACCAGCTCCCTTCCGATGGTCGCACCATCCATCCGCGCGGCCTCCAGGATGTCCTTCGGAATCTCCTTGAAATAGGTGAAGAGCATCCAGACCACGATCGGCAGGTTGCCGAGGCACAGGATGAAGGTGAGGCCAGTCAGCGTATCAAGCATGCCGAAATCCCGGTAGATCAGGTAGATCGGGACCAGCACGCCCACCGGCGGCATCATCTTGGTCGACAGCATCCAGAGCAGGATGTCCTTGGTGCGTTTGGTCGGAGAGAAGGCCATCGACCACGCGGCGGGAATCGCGATTGCCATTGCGAGCAGCGTCGATCCGCCGGCCACGATGATCGAATTGAGCGCATGGTGGAAATAGTCGCTCCGCTCCTGGACGGTCGCATAGTTCTCGGTCGTCCAGTGGAAAAACAGGAACGACGGCGGCACGGCAAAGGCTTCGAACTCGGTCTTGAAGCTTGCGAGTATCATCCAGAGAATCGGGAAGAAGATCAGGAAACCGGCGAGCCAGGCGCCGGCCGTCGAGATCGCGACACGCTTCGTGGTCACCATGCGCGCCATGGCCTATGCCTCCAGGTTCCGGCCGACGATGCGGACGAGGAAGAAGGCCACGATGTTGGCGATGACGACGGCGACGAGGCCGCCTGCGGACGCGCTGCCGACGTCATACTGGATCAGGGCCTGGGAATAGATCAGGAAGGCAATATTCGTCGTCTGCAGGCCCGGCCCGCCACCGGTGGTGACGAAGATCTCGGCGAACACGGTGAGCAGAAAAATCGTCTCGATCAGGATCACCACCGTAATCGGCCGCGCCAGATGCGGCAGCGTGATGTAGATGAAAGTCGACAGCGCGCGGGCGCCATCCATCTCGGCCGCTTCCTTCTGTTCTTCGTCGAGCGACTGCAGCGCGGTGAGCAGAATCAGGGTCGCGAACGGCAACCATTGCCACGATACGATCAGGATGATCGCAAGCAGCGGCATATCGTTGAACCAGTCGATCGGCGTGGCGCCAAACAGCGTCGCGATCCAGGCGAACAGGCCCGAGACCGGATGCATCAACAGGTTCTTCCAGACCAGGGCGCTGACCGTCGGCATCACGAAGAACGGCGCGATCACCATCAGCCGCACAAAGCTGCGCCCTATCACCGGCTGGTCCAGCAGCAGCGCCAGCGGAATTCCGATCAGGATCGTAATGGCGAGCACGGAGCCGACCAGGACGAGCGTATTTCGAAGCGAAGCAAGGAAGGCCGGGTCGGTCAGGAAGTACTCGAAGTTCTCCAGTCCGACGAATTGTCCGGATTCGGGATCGAGCAGATTGTAGTGCAGCGTCGAGAAATAGATCGTCAGCGCCAGCGGAACGATCATCCAGATGAACAGCAAGGCAACCGCGGGCGTCATGAGGGTTCGCGCCAGCAACTGGGTCTGTCGGGTCGCCATCCCCGCCTCCGTCAAGTGGGAGAAGGGCGACCATCCGATTGATGGGGTCACGGATGGTCGCCAGTGTTTCAGCCCGGGAGAGTGAGCTGACGGCTTGGCGCGCGACTATTTGATATAGCCGGCGCGCTTCATCTCACGCTCGGTCGAGGCCTGTGCCGCCGACAGCGCCTGATCGACTGTCGTCGAGCCCGACAGCGCGGCCGAGAACTGCTGGCCGACGGACGTGCCGATACCCTGGAATTCGGGAATCGCCGCGTATTGCACGCCGACATAGGGAACAGGCTTCACCGTCGGCTTGTTCGGATCAGCCGAGTCGATCGAGGCCAGTGTCGGTTTTGCGAAGGGCGCGACCTTGAGATAATCGGGGTTGTCGTACAGCGAGGTCCGCGTGCCCGGCGGCACATTGGCCCAGCCTTCCTTCGACGCCACGAGCTTGGTGTAATCCTTGCTGGTCGCCCAGGCGATGAACTTCTCCGCCGCCTCGACCTTCTTGGAGCCGGCCGGGATCGCGAGATTCCACGCCCACAGCCAGTTCGCGTTTTTGCCAAGGCCGGTATTCGGCGCGAGCGCAAAGCCGACCTTGTCGGCGACCTTGGAATCCTTTGGATTGGTCACGAAGGAGGCGGCCACCGTGGCGTCGATCCACATTGCGCATTTGCCGGCATTGAACAGCGCGAGGTTTTCATTGAAGCCGTTGGAGCTGGCGCCCGGAGGACCCGCCTGCTTCATCAAATCGACATAGGTCGTGAGCGTCTTCTTCCATTCCGGCGAATTGAACTGCGGTTCCCACTTCTCATCGAACCAACGCGCGCCGTAGGAATTGGCCATCGCGGTCAGGAACGCCATGTTCTCGCCCCAACCGGCCTTGCCACGCAGGCAAATGCCGAACACGCCGCCCGGCTTGTCGGTCAGTTTCTTGGCGGCATCGATGATGAAATCCCAGGTCGGTTTTTCCGGCATGGTGAGACCGGCCTTCTGGAACAGGTCGGTGCGGTACATCACCATCGAGCTCTCGCCGTAGAACGGCGCGGCATAGAGTTTTCCGTTGACCGAGACCGCGTCGCGGATTTTGGGCAGCAGATCCGCCACGTCGTAGTCGGCGGGAAGGTTGTCGAGCGGCACCAGCCAGTTCTTCTTCGCCCAGATCGGCACCTCGTAGGTGCCGATGGTCAGGACGTCGAACTGTCCGCCCTTGGTGGCGATGTCCGTCGTCACGCGCTGGCGCAGCACGTTCTCTTCGAGGGTGACCCATTTGACGGTGATGTCGGGGTTCTTGGCCGTGAAGTCGCCGGTCAATCCCTGCATCCGGATCATGTCAGGGTTATTGACGGTGGCGATCGTCAGCGTCGTTTCTGCATTCGAGGGAGCCGAAACCAAAAGCGCAGCCGCGCCCACGAGGACGCCAAGGACGTTTCTCACGGTAACCTCCCATTTTGTCGTGTTGAGCAGATGCCCACACGTTGGGCGCATGTTCACACCTGGTTGGGGATTTGTCAAGGCGACCGCGTCCGATTCCTCGCGACGGCTGCATCGGGAAATCGGCCTGGCTCGGGAGGAAGCCGGATTGCGACTGGATCAGGCGAGAATGCCACGCGCGGTGGCTTCGTCGGTGATCAGCCCGTTGATGAGCCGTCCAGCCAGCGCCGCCTTGATTGCGGGAAGCTTGGCCTGCCCGACCGCCGCGGCGATCGTCGTCGCCTTGGCCGGCGTTTGCGGTGGAATGCTGGTGAGCCGGCGGTTCGTACCGCCCTTGATGAGCCCGCCCTTGGCATCGTAGGCCCAACCGGTGATCTCGCCGACGGCGCCGAGCCGCATCAACTCGAACAGTTCCTCGCGGGTCACGAAGCCGTCCACGTAGACTTGAGCCTTCTGGTCCATCTGGCCGATCCCGATCAGCCTGAGATCGGCTTTCGCCGCGACCGCCTTCACTTTCGCGATCGGATCGATCCGGACCATGCGATTTCGCTCGTCCTCGGACGACATCAGAAACGGCAGAGGCATCGGATAGTGCCGGGCGCCGGTCCGGTCGGCGAGCCTGCCTACCGTATCGAAGAAACTCGCCGAGCCGTCTGCGGAGATGTTTCCGACCAGCGAGACGATCTGGTGATTGGGCCGCTCGATCGGCGAGACCCGCTCGACCGCCGCCCGCACCGCGCGTCCTGTACCCAGCGCCACGATGACCGGCGTCTCCGAACGCAGGGTCGTCTCCAGAACGTTGGCACAACGTTCCGCAATACCGGCGGTCGCGAGCGGCGCGGCCGGATCCGTGGGCACCACCTCGCAATGCACGAGATCGAAGCGCGCCTTCAGCCGGGAGGCTAATTCCATGCATGCAGCGATGGGATGCTCGAGGCGGAAGGTGATCAGCCGCTCGGCGAGGCAAAGCGAGACCAGGCGCTGCGCCGAAGCGCGCGAGACCTGCAGCATCTTTGCGATTTCATCCTGGGTATGGCCGGCAATGAAGTAGAGCCAGCCGGCACGGGCGGCGTCATCGAGGCGCGACTTTTCACTCTCGGTAAGAACCATCAGGTGTTCAGTCCTTCGGCCCAGAAATCCGCCATCCGGTCAAATACCCGATCCGCGCCGGCCGCGCACAGTATTGCGCGCCCGTCGCGCGATTCGTAGTGGCTGCCGCCTACAAATCCCCACACCTTCATGCCGGCCGCTTTCGCCGCCGTCACGCCGCTGACGCTGTCCTCGATCACCAGACTCCTCTCCGGCGTCGCCTGCATCTGACCGGCCGCGTGCAGAAAGAGATCGGGCGCGGGCTTGCCGCGCGCCACCATCTGGGAGGTGTAGAGCCGATCGCCGAAGTAGGTTGCAAGGCCGGTTCGCGCAAGCGAAAGCGATACCCGGTCGAGATCACTGGACGAAGCCACGCAGTGCGGCGTAGCCATGCTCGAGAGCAATGAACCAATCCCTGGAATCGGCCGAAGCGAGCGTTGGAAGGTGTGTCGCACGCGGATCTTCAGATCGGCAAGGAAACTATCCGGAAGCCTTCGGCCCTGCGCACCGTAGTGCTGCAGCACGGCGGCGGTGCTGCGCCCCAGAAACAGCTCGAGCGCCTCTGTGAGCTCGAGCTGGATGCCATACGTGGCGAGCGTTTCGGAAAGGCACCGGCAACTCAGCACCTCGCTGTCGACGAGGACGCCGTCGCAATCGAAAATGATCAGCTCGGGTTGCGGTCGGCCATGTCCCATCGCCGAATGAGATCATATGCTCAACCCAGGAGCAATAGCTCAAACCAACCCTGGGTGGAGGTTGGGGTGGTCGGGGTCGGGACGCGAGCGCGCCGCTGCTGTCGCGTCAACAGCGATCAATCCAACATCTCGATGATGGATTGCCAGGTTCATGCCTGGCAGCAGGGATTACCCGTCCAGTTCGTCGTCAAAACGACGCGGTCGTTCGACCGGCTGAACGCCGTCGCGCAGCAACTCGTGCAACAGGCAGTGAGCAGCGGGAAGTTCATCTTTCCGGATTCGACGTGGATACACGACGCCGGGAGTCCTAGCCGATAGTCTAGCAACACTCCGCAACAAATGTTGAAACCCGCCTGAAGGAACCGCGTTGTTCGCCAACGGGCGACTACTCATCCCTCCTTCCCTTTCCGAAGGCGAAACAACGAGGAGTGGACGATGCGCCCCATGTTCTGGCGAGCCGCGATGGTGTCGGCTGCCGCCCTGACAATCGTGGCAGGGGTCGCCGCTGCCAACCTGTACGACCCAGGTGCCACCGATACCGAAATCAAGATCGGAAATATCATGCCGTATAGCGGGCCCGCTTCCGCCTATGGCGTGATCGGCCACGTCGAGGCCGCCTATTTCCGGAAGATCAACGACGAAGGCGGCATCAACGGCCGCAAGATCAACTTCATTTCCTATGACGACGGCTACAGTCCGCCCAAGACGGTCGAACAGGCTCGCAAGCTCGTCGAAGACGATCAGGTGCTGCTGATCTTCAATTCCCTGGGCACGCCGACCAATACGGCCATTCAGCGTTACATGAACGAGAAGAAGGTGCCGCAGCTGTTTGTCGCGACCGGCGCGACGAAGTGGAATGATCCGAAACACTTCCCGTGGACGATGGGATGGCAGCCCAGCTATCAGACCGAGGCCCGCATCTACGCCCAATATATCCTGAAGCACAAACCGAACGCGAAGATCGGCGTGCTCTACCAGAACGACGACTACGGCAAGGACTATCTCAAGGGCCTGACCGACGGTCTTGGCGACAAGGCCAAGAGCATGATCGTTTCGGAGCAGGCCTACGACGTGTCCGAGCCGGCGGTCGACTCGGAGATCGTCAACCTTCAGGCCTCCGGGGCCGACGTTTTCGTCGACATCGCAACGCCGAAGTTCGCCGCGCAGTCGATCCGGAAGGCCAGCGAAATCGGCTGGCATCCGATGTTTTTTCTGAACAATGTCAGCGCTTCGGTCGGAAGCGTGCTGAAGCCGGCCGGCTTCGACCATGCGCAAGGGATCATCTCCGCCGCTTACCTGAAGGATGCGACAGACCCGGAGTGGAACAACGACAAGGACATGAAGGACTGGGAGGCCTTCATGACCAAATACGCGCCTGACGCCGACAAATCCGACGCATCGACTGTCTATGCATATGCCGTGGCGCGGACCATGGTCCAGGTGCTCAAGCAATGCGGCAATGATCTGACCCGCGCGAACATCATGAAGCAGGCCGCGAGCCTGAAGAACTTCGACCCCGGCGTGCTATTGCCCGGCATCGCCGTCAACACGAGCGCGACCAGCTTTGCTCCGGTGAAGCAGCTGCAACTGATCCGCTTCAAGGGCGAAACCTGGCAGAGATTCGGACCCATCATGGGCAGCGAAGCCAGCGGTGCCTGAAGGACCGCGCCCGGGTCGATCAAATTGCCCGGACCGCCAGCCGCGGTCCGGGGAGGTCTTATGCCGCATCGCATCCGTTGGCGCGAGGATGGTTCAGATCGCGTTCACAAGCCAAGTCTGACTGGCAAGCACGCCGTTCTGATGCGGGTGAGAACGTCGGACAATACGCACTTCGTTGCCATGCCGATCGGCCAGGCGGGGCGACGGCGCCTATCGTCGCGTGGTTCTCCAGGCGCGACGGCAGGAACCAACAGGGCTTTCGTGCGTCCAGTTTCCGGGGCCAGTTGGACCCGATCCAAGGCCTACGACATGGACTCGAAAACCAAGTTCAACATCTGGTACATCGTAGCGGCTTTCTTCGTCTTCTCGCTCGTTCAGGGTCTTTACCAGACGAGCAAGCAATACACGGTGATTCCCTACAGCCAGTTCCAGACGATGCTCGACGCGAACAAGATCGACAAGGTCTGGGTCGCGCAGAACGATATCCAGGGCGTGCTCAAGCAGCCGGAGAAGAACGGGATCAGGCGATTCCAGACGACACGGGTCGATCCGGCCGTCGCCAGCGAGCTCGACAAGCACAAGGTCACGTATTTCGGCGAGGCGCCGAACACGTGGCTGCCGGATATTCTTTCCTGGGTCCTTCCGACGCTGTTGTTCTTCGGGGTCTGGATGTTCGTGGCACGCCGTTTTGCGCAGCCGGGTGGCGGGCTGATGGCGATCGGAAAAAGCCGCGCCAAAATTTACGTCGAGAAGGACACCAGGGTCACTTTCGCCGATGTCGCGGGCGTCGACGAGGCAAAAGACGAGCTGAAGGAGATCGTCGATTTCCTGCGCGATCCGAAGGCCTATGGAAGGCTGGGAGCCCGCGTGCCGAAGGGCGTGCTGCTGGTAGGACCTCCCGGCACGGGCAAGACATTGCTGGCGCGAGCGGTTGCAGGCGAGGCGGGCGTCAAGTTCTTTTCGATTTCCGGTTCCGAATTCGTCGAAATGTTCGTCGGCGTCGGCGCAGCCAGGGTACGCGATCTCTTCGAGCAGGCGCGCAAGGAAGCGCCGGCGATCATCTTCATCGACGAGCTCGATGCGCTTGGCGGCGTGCGTGGGGCCTATCCGTTCGGCGGACACGCCGAGAAGGAGCAGACCTTGAATCAGCTTCTGGTCGAGCTGGACGGTTTCGATCCGACGACCGGTGTCATTCTGATCGCCGCGACGAACAGGCCGGAGATTCTCGACCCGGCGCTGCTGCGCGCCGGACGCTTCGACCGCCAGGTCCTGGTCGACCGTCCCGACAAGAAGGGCCGGATCGCCATATTGAAGGTACACCTGAAGAAGGCCGTGCTTGCGATCAATGTCGATCCCGAAACGATCGCCGAACTGACCCCCGGCTTTACCGGCGCCGACCTCGCCAATCTCGTCAACGAGGCTGCACTGCTCGCCACGAGGCGGCGCGCGGAAAGCGTCGAACTTCGCGACTTCACGGCGGCCGTCGAGCGCATCATCGCCGGTCTGGAAAAGAGGAACCGTCTCCTGATCCCGAAGGAGCGGCAGATCGTCGCCTATCACGAGCTCGGTCATGCCATCGTCGCTATGAGCCTGCCAAGCCAGGATCCGGTTCACAAGGTATCGATCATTCCACGCGGCATCGGTTCGCTCGGCTACACGATCCAGCGCCCGACCGAGGACCGCTTCCTGATGACGCGCGAAGAACTCGACAATCGCATGGCCGTTCTGCTCGGCGGCCGCGCCGCCGAACTGGTGTTCTTCCATCACCTCTCGACCGGGGCGGCCGACGATCTCGTCAAGGCCACCGACATCGCGCGGAGCATGGTGTTGCGCTACGGAATGGATCAAAAGCTGGGCCATGTCGCCTACGAACGCGAACGTCCGCCGATGTTCGCGGCGCAGGAACATCACGGCAGCCAAAGTCGCGAATTCAGCGACGAGACGGAACGCCTGATCGACCATGCCGTCCGCGACCTCGTCGGCCGCGCGCTGGAGCGCGCGGTCGCCATCGTAACCGCACATCGCGCCGTTCACGAGAAGACCGCGCAACTGCTGCTGCAAAAGGAAACGCTCGAGGAGCAGGACATCGAGGCGCTCCGCGCGCAGATCCGCCCCGATGAAGGCGATGCGGACAGGGGTGACGGCGGAAAGCCGCGCCTCGCATCGACACGTTCGTGACCGTGGGTGGCGCGCAGCTGGCGCGGCAGCGGTCCGACGCAGATAGCGCTACCTCACATGCGATCGTTTTCCGTCTCGACCGCCTGAAGACTCCCGCAATCGGGCTAGGCCGTTCGTATCAGCCTTGAGCGCAGAAACGTGATGGTTGGCCGCAGGATGGTCAGATCGGCCACCAGCGCCAATAGCATTGCAAGCGTTGCCAGCCATCCAAACAAGCGCAACGACGGCAGGTTCGAAAACACCGTCACCACCATCCCGCAAGCAAGCACGATCGATGTCAGGATCAGCGCCGGTCCCATCAAGACGGTCGCACGCCGCACAGCGATATCGATCGTTTCGTTCCGCTGCTCCTCGAGCCTCAGCCGGTTCAAGAAGTGAATGGTTGCGCTCATGCCGAGCCCGAACGAGACGGTCAGCGCGACCACGCTTGCAAACTGCAATCCGTCGCCGAGCGCCCACAACAAGGCTCCCGCCGCCACGATCGGGAATATCGCCGGCAGGATGCTGGCGACCATCACGCGCCAGGAGCGAAACGCGAGGCCGATGAACGCTGCCACGAAGACGACCTCGATCGTCAGCCCGCGGTTGAGCTTCTCGATCATGAGCGCGCTGTTGCGGGCCGCGATTGCGGACAGGCTAGTCACCGATATCGTGAAGCCGGGATTCTGCATGCGAATTGGTCCCAGCGCCTTGTCGAGCGAACCAACGATCGGCCGGATTCGGCTGGCGTCCAGATCCGGAACCCGGCCCGCGACGATGACCGCGTGCTGATTGGCGGAGATGAACCGCCTGACGAGGTACTGCGGCA
>Ga0070741_10003791_pt1 | contig 36507 bp, 40 predicted proteins | sample Coa_R1_4_FD_66440 | JGI IMG/M metagenome (GOLD analysis project Ga0070741, IMG submission 66440) | Surface soil microbial communities from Centralia Pennsylvania, which are recovering from an underground coalmine fire - Coalmine... | ecosystem: Environmental > Terrestrial > Soil > Unclassified ... | reverse complement strand
AGCTCGATCTGCGCCTTGCCGCGCATGTTCATCCCGGCGCCGTGGACCACGAGGATTCTGGGCATGGACATTCCTTCTAGACGGACCGGGAGCGCCGCTCGGCGGGAGGCTCGGGGAATGCGGCAGTCGCGGCGAGTGTTAGCGTCCCCAAGAGGAGTAACCTGAACCCTTTGAAAGGGGAACGTATGAAACGTTTGAAACGACTCATCGGCGCGACCATCTTAACCTTGGCCGCCTCGTCCGCGTTCGGCGCGGCGAGCAGCGAGCCGCCGGCCGCGCCGAAGGATCCCGTGCTCGAGAAAGTGTCGGCTGCGACCGAGCGACAGGACTGGACGGGCGCGCAATCCATCCTCAAGGATGCGCTCGCGCGGGAGCCGCGCAACGCCGAATACCACAGCCTGTACGCCTATTCGATCCGCAAGGGACCGAATCCCGACATGAGCCTCGTGTTCCAGCACTACAACGAGGCGCTCGCGATCGATCCGAAGCACAAGGGCGCGCACGAGTACCTCGGCGAGGCTTACCTGATGGTCGGCAACCTGCCGAAGGCGAAGGAGGAGCTCGCGACGCTCGACAAGCTGTGCTTCTTCTCCTGCGAGGAGTTCTCGCTGCTGAAGAAAGCGATCGCCGAGTACGAGACGAAGCAGGCCGCGCGTTAACGGGTCGTAACGGCAGCGCCTCGCTTCTTCAGCACTTTTGCGTAGTACCGCGGCTCGAGCAGGCCGAGCTCGCGCCGCGGCTCGGGCGCGCGCACGCCCGCGTTCCTCAGGATGCGCAGCGCCATGCGCAGCTCCGGCGGCAGGAGCGGGTCGCCGTCGTCGAGCTCGAGCGGCCGGCCGGCGCCTGGAAGGTCGTCGAGCTCGCCGCGCGCGATCGCTTCCTCGATCTTCCTTTCGCCGATGATCTCGAGCGCGAGCACGCTCAATATCCCGTCGCGGCGCCGTCGCTGCGCCGGTCGAAGCCGCCCGCAAGCGCGCCGCTCGCCGCGTCCACGGTGATGCCGTGCGCGTGGCCGGCGAGCTCGTTCCAGTCGCCCCAGCGGTCCACGGTGTGCCCGCGCCGCTCCAGCTCGTCGATCGTCTCGCGCGGGAAGCGGGCCTCGATGTGCAGCGTGTCGCGCGCCTCACCCAGCGCGAAGCGGCCCGAGAGCCAGCGCGGCGCGTCGAGCGCCTGCTGGATGCCGAGGCCGTGGTCGATCATCGCGACGTAGGTCTGCAGGTGGATCTGCGGCTGGCCGTCGGCGCCCATGCAGCCGAGCACGGCCCAGAGCCGGTCTTCCCTGAAAGCAAGCGAGGCAATGAGCGTGTGCAGCGGTACCTTGCCCGGCTCGAGGCGATTGGGGTGCGCGGGATCGAGCGAGAAGTAGGCGCTGCGGTTCTGCAGCACGACGCCGCTCGCCGGGTCGGCGACGCACGAGCCGAACACGCCGTAGAGGCTGAAGATGAGCGAGGCGGCGTTGCCTTCGGCGTCCACCGCGGCCACGTACACCGTGTCGCCGGCCAGGCTGCCGTAGGAGGGCACCTTGTCCCACGCCAGCGCGCGCGCCGGATCGATGATCTTTCGCCGTTCCTTCGCATAGTCTTTCGACAAGAGCCGCTGCAGGGGAACCTCGCAAAACCTCGGGTCCGCGAGCACGCGATCCCGGTCGTGGTAGGCGATCTGCTTCGCCTGCACGAGCAGGTGCACGCTGTCCGGCCCGAGGAAGGGCTTGTCGCTCAGCGCAAGCGGCTCGAGCAGGTTCAGCATCTCGAGCACCGTGAAGCCCTGCGTCGGCGGCGGCGTCTCGCAGATCGTCACGCCGCGGTAGGTGCCGCGCAGCGGCTCGCCCCATTCCGAGCGTTGCGCCTCGAAGTCCTGCTCGCGGAAGAAGCCGCCGCGCGCCGCCAGCCGCGCGAGGCCGGCGGCGACCTCGCCTTCGTAGAATCCGGCGCGGCCGTGCCCGGCAATCGCCTGCAGGGTGCGCGCGAGCGCCGGGTTGCGGAGCTTCGATCCGGCGCGCGGCGGTCCATCGGCCAGGAAAAGCGCGCGGCAGCCCTCGTCCGCGGACAGGTCCGGAGCCGTGCTCTCGATCCAGCGCGCAAGGCGCTCGCTGACCGGATAGCCGTCGCGCGCATAGCCGGCGCCCGCTTCGAGATTTCTCGCGAGCGGAAGCCTCCCGTAGCGTGCGTGCGCCTCGCAAAAGCTGGCGACTGCGCCCGGCGTGGTGAGGGTGGCGGGCTGGATCCCGCGGAACGGGATTTCCTTTCCGGGGAAGCGATCGAGTGCCGCAGCGGCGGCGGCGCGGCCGCCGCCTGCCAGGTATTCGACTTTGCGGCGCTTCGCGTCGTAGACGAGCCAGAAGGCGTCGCCGCCGATGCCGCACATATGCGGATACACCACGGCGAGCACGCCTGCCGCGGCAAGCGCGGCGTCCACCGCCGAGCCGCCGGCGCGCAGCGCGTCCGCGCCCGCGGCCGAGGCGAGCGCGTGCGGGCTGGCCACCATGCCGCGGGTGGCGAGCGAGGGCGCGGAGACCACTATTTCTTCTTTCGCGCTCCGAGCTTTTTCTTCGCGAGCGCCGTGCCTTGCGCGAGGGCGCGCAGCTTGGCCGTGGCGATCTCGCGGTCCATGGGCGCCATGCCGCAGTTCGTGCAGGGGAAGAAGCGCTTCGCCGGCACGTATTTCAGCGCCTTGAGGATGGTGCCCGCGACTTCCTGCGGCGTCTCGACCTTGTCGGTCGCGACGTCGATCACGCCGACGAGCACGTCCTTGCCCTTGAGGAGCCCGAGGAGCTCCACCGGCACCTTCGAGTGGATGCATTCGAGCGAGACCTGGTCGATCTTCGAGCGCGCGAGCGCGGGGAAGATCTCCTCGTACTGCCGCCATTCGGCGCCGAGCGTGCCCTTCCAGTCGAGGTTCGCCTTGATGCCATAGCCGTAGCAGATGTGCACCGCGGTCGTGCACTTCAGGCCCTTGATCGCGCGCTCGAGCGCGGCCACGCCCCAGCGCTTCACGTCGTCCATGTAGACGTTGAACGCCGGCTCGTCGAACTGGATCACGTCGATGCCGTCCTTCTCGAGCGCGCGCGCCTCCTGGTTGAGGAGCTCGGCGAACGCCATCGCGAGCCGCGCGCGGTCGCCGTAGTGCCGGTCGGCGATGGTGTCGACGATGGTCATCGGGCCGGGCATCGTGATCTTGGTTTTTTTCCGGCTATGGCTCTTCAGCACCATCGCTTCCGCGTGGTGCACGCGCCCCTTGAGGCGAAGAGGCGCGACCACGACCGGAACCATCGCGTCGTAGCGGTTGTTGCGGATGCCCATCTTCACCTTGTTCTGGAAGTCGATTCCGTCGACGAACTCGAGGAAGCCGTGCACGAAGTGCTGGCGCGACTGCTCGCCGTCGGTGACGATGTCGATGCCGGCGTCCTCCTGCTCCTTGACCCAGAGCAGCGTCGCGTCGCGCTTGGCGCGCTCGAGCTCCGCGCCGCTCGCGCGCCAGGCGGGCCACAGCTTGTTCGTCTCGGCGAGCCAGCCCGGCTTGGGCAGGCTGCCCGCGATTGTCGTTTCTAGCATCGGAATTCCTCGGAGTGTCGGGAGGCGGTGACAGCGACGAAATGGTGATACGCCACTATAATGAATCGCTACAAGAAGCGTTAGGGAGGCAGCAAGTGATCGCAGGCATGATGGTCGGGACGTTCTTCTCCTTTCTCCTCGGCATCTTCAACCCGGTGGTGCAGAACAAGGCTGGCCCCGACTGGCTCTGGATGGGCGGGCGCGACGACGTGCTGCGCAACCTCTACTTCCGTCCCAACGGCAGCTTCCGCCGCTACGGGCGCCCGGCGCTCGTCCTGACGCTCATCCTCGGCACCGCGTCGTTTTGTTGGATCCTGCAGCGGCTGTAGACGTTCGCCACGCCGGCGGCTGCCACTGCGGCCGCGTGCGCTTCGAGCTCGAGGCGCCGCGCGAGCTCACCGTCACGGAGTGCAACTGCTCGATCTGCCGGCGCGCGGGCTACCTGCACCTCATCGTGCCGAAAGCGAAGTTTCGCCTCCTCGCGGGCGACGAGGCGCTCGCCTCGTACCGCTTCAACACCGGGGCCGCGAACCATCTCTTCTGCAGGGTGTGCGGCATCAAGTCGTTCTACGTGCCGCGCTCGCATCCCGACTGCTACAGCGTGAACGTGCGTTGCCTCGACGAGGGCACGGTCGAGCGCATGAGCGTGCGGCCCTTCGACGGCCGCAACTGGGAAGCCGCTAGGCCTTCCCTCGGCTAGCGAGCATCCAGGCGAGCGCCGCCGCCTGGAGAAGCGCAAGGATGAGGAACGCGGCGCCATAGCCGGCGGCGGCATAGCGGCCATCGCTCACCGGATAGAGCTTCAGCACCTCCCCGATGCCCCACTGGAACGCGAACGAGCTGAAGAAGTTGACCACGTTGTAGGCCGTCATGACGCGCCCGGTCATCGCCGGCGGGAAGAGGCCGATGAGCTCGGCGTACGCAACCGTGCCCGAGATCGCCGTGAAGCCGTAGAAGAAGAGGATCGCTCCCAGCGCCACCGTCACCTGGGCGGCAAGCAGGCAGCACATGGCGAGCGCCACGCACGCGCCCACGGTCGCTGTCACCATGCGCGGGATGCCGCGCCGCGCCAGGCGGTCGGCGGTGACGCCGAAGAAGGCGGAGCCGGCGGTGTAGGCCGCGGCACTGAGCAGGAGATAGTTCGCGACCGAGCGGCGGTCCTCGCCGGCGACGTCGTAGAGCCAGGGCCCGAGCCAGAGCCCTTGCAGCGCCTGGTAGGTCGCGAGGCAGGCGACGACCGGCAGCACCAGGCGCCAGAAGGGTCCGGAGCGAAAGATGGTCCCGAAGCTCGCGATTTGCGAAGCGAGCGGCTCCCCGGTGGGCGCGACGCGCTTTTCGGGCACCAGGAAGAAGATGAGCCCGGCTGCGAAGACCGACAGCGCCGAGAGCGCCTCGAAAAGCTCGCGCCATCCGTAGCGGGCGACCAGCACTTCGGCGGGCACCGTGGCGGCGAGGCCGCCGAGGCCGCCGGTCGCGAGGATCAGCCCGTTCATCGTGGCGAGCCGCGAGGCCGGGAACGCATTGATGAAGGCCTTGAGCGCGCCCATCAGCCCGGCCGACACGCCGAGCCCGATCAAGGCGCGTCCGAGCGAGAGGGCGGCGAAGCTGTGCGCCCACGCGAACACCAGCGCGCCGGCCGCCGCGACGCACATCAGCACCGCGCACACGCGGCGCGCGCCGAAGCGATCGAGCAGGATGCCGAGCGGCAGCTGGAACGCGGCGAACGCGAGCAGGTACATCGAGGTCAGGAAGCCGAGGTCGGAAGGCGCGAGCGCGAGCTCCCGCGCGAGGTCCTTCGAGATCACCGCGTTCACGTTGCGGAAGAAGAACGACAGGAAATAGCCCGCGGCGAAAGGCAGGAACACGGCGCACGCCAGCCGCCACGGCGGGCGCATCGCGGGCTTTTCGGCTACGCTAGCGCGCATGCCGAAGCGGCTCATCGTCGGAATCACCGGCGCCACCGGCGCCCTCTACGGCGTGCGGCTGCTCGAGGCGATCGCGAGGCTCGAGGGCTGGGAGGCGCACCTCGTGCTCTCGGACGCGGGCGTGCTGAACGCCTGGCACGAGCTCAAGATGAAGAGGAAGGACGTCGAGCGCCTCGCCGCGGTCGCCTACCACCCGAAGGACATCGCCGCGACGATCGCGAGCGGCTCGTTCCTCACCGAGGGCATGGTGATCGCGCCCTGCTCGATGAAGACGCTCGCCGCGGTGGCGCACGCGCACGCGGACGACCTCGTCTCGCGCGCGGCGGACGTGGTCCTCAAGGAGCGCCGCCGCCTGGTGCTGCTCGTGCGCGAGACGCCGCTCAACCTCGCCCACCTGCGCAACATGACCGCGGTCACCGAGATGGGCGCGATCGTCTTTCCCCCGGTGCCCGCGTTCTACGCGCGGCCGAAGACGCTCGACGACCTCGTCGCGCACAGCGTGGGGCGGGTCCTCGACCTCTTCGGCGTGCACTCCGCTAAGCTCGCCCGCTGGGCAGGGATGAAAGGAACTCGCGCAGGGCGCGAGTAAACGCCTCGGGCTGCTCGACGTTCGCGATGTGCGAGGCGTGCGGGATCGAGACGAATTTCGCGCCCGGAATCGCCTGCCCGATGTGCTTCGTGCCGGCCGCCGCGCCGTCCGATTCCCCGGTGATGGCGAGCACCGGCAGCTTGATGTCCTTGAGGCGAGCGGTGGTGTTGAGCTTCATGATGGCCTGACCGCAGCCGACGAAGCCCGCGACGGGGGTTGCGGCGATGAGGGCGGCGATCTTCTGCGCTTCCGGCCGGCCGCGGAAAGGCTCGGTGAACCAGCGCTCCATCGTGGAGGGCACGAGCGCCTTCATGCCCTGGGTCTGGGCGATGCGGATGCGCTCTTCCCATTGCTTGATTGCCTCCGGCGGCTGCGTGTGCGTGGTGTCGGCGAGCACCATGGCGTCGAAAGGCGTCGCGCCGCGCAGCGCGAGCGTCTGCCCGATCATGCCGCCGATCGAGAGCCCGATCCAGGTCGCGCGCGGGATCTTCAGCGCCTTCATCAGCTCGAGCACGTCGTCGGCCAGCAGGTCGAGCGTGTAGGGGCCCTGCGGCGCGCTCGTCGCGCCGTGGCCGCGCATGTCGTAGGCGAGGATGCGGTAGCGCCCCTTGAAGGCCTCGATCTGCGGGTCCCACATGCGCACCGAGCAGGCGAGCGAGTGGCTGAGGACGAGCCAGGGCGCGCCTTCGCTGCCGTGCACTTCGTAGTTGATCTCGATGTCGTTCGCTTTCGCTTTCATCACGCGCTCTCCACGATGAGGGGAATGGTCATTTCGTCTTCGCTCGTGCCGCCATGGTTGCCGATGTGCAGGTGGCGCGGCTCGCCGGGCAGCCAGTCCTTCACGGTGTAGCGCCCGTTCATCACGAGCGCCACGTCGCCCACGCGCTCGGCGAGCCGCGGATGCGGCGTGCCGGGGCCGAACCAGCCTTCGTCGACGAGCTCGCGGCTCGGCCGCGCGCCGCCGCGGCTGCCGAGCCAGTCCTGCGCGCGGCGCCGGAACTCCGCCGGCGCGTGCACGTGGCAGTAGGCGACGCGGCGCTCGCCGCAAAGCGGGAAGCGCAGCATCGCGAGAAGCTCGGGCGGCAGCTCGAGGCACTCGTCGCGCGCGACGTCGATGAAGCCGTGGTCCGCGGTCGCGAGCACGATGGATTCCGTGCCCGAGAGCCGGCCGCACAGCTCGCCGAAGGCGCGGTCGAGCTCCGAGAAGCGCGCGAACGCCTCGCGGCTCTCCGAACCATGGCGGTGCGAGATCGCGTCGTACTCGGGCCAGTATGCGTACACGAGCTTTCGCTCCGGCCCGGATTTCACCGCCGCCTCGACCGCGTCGACGAGCTCGTCCAGCGTCCGGTAGGCGCGGCGCTCGGCGCCCTGGCAATGCCGGCGGTTGTAGTCCGAGTCGATGATGTCCTGGTAGGAGACGATGAAGGAGCGCACCGCGAGCGATGGAAACATCGGCGGCGCGCTGTAGATGTCGGCCGTTCCCACGCCGCGCGCGGACAGCAGCGCCAGGTCGCCGCGCGAGCGGAACGGCAGCGCGGCCGCGACGCAGCCGGCTTCGCCGAAATAGGTGTACCAGCCGGTGAGGCCGTGCTCGAGCGGCGTGCACGCGGTGTACGTCGTCGTGATCGCGGAAGCCGTGGTCGAAGGAAAGACCGAGGTGAGCGCGCCGCGGCGGCGCCGCGCGAGCTCGCCGCCCGCGCCGCGCCGCGCGAGATAGCGATCGCCGAGGCCGTCGACGATGAGCAGCACGACATTGCGCGCCAGGCGAAGTTCCGCCGACGGCAGCGCTGCGAGCTCGCCGTGGCGCGCTTTGCCGCCGCAGCCGGCGACGATCGACGCCATTAAGTTGACGAGACTGCCGCCGGCGTAGTTGGGCAACACGGGGAGGCGGCATTTTAGCGGTAGAATCTGCCCTCTTCTCCCGAGGTGTTCGCCATGCGGCACGAAGTCCACATCCACGCCGACATTCCCGTTCTCGAAGGCGTCTCGCGCCGGCAGATCGAGCAGGCGCTCGCGCCCTGGCTCGAGTACCTCGACGCCGACAGCCTCGCCGACGTGAAGAGCCTCGAGCCCGACGAGCCGGGCCTGAAGTACGACGAGAAGGAGCTCCTGCTCTACATCTGCTGGACGGGCGAGATCGGCCGCAGCTTCCACGGCGCGCTCGAGGCCGCGCTCGACAACCTCGGGCCCTACTGCTACGAGGCGGTCGAGGTCGAGCTCACCGTGTACCACGAGAACGGCGAGCAGGAATCGAAGCTGCTCTTCGTCGGACCCACCGCGCACGCGATCCACGAGGCGCAGCGCCGCTGCATGATCGAGGACGTGGCCGCGATCCTCGGCCGCCAGTTCGAGAAGGACAAGGTCGGGCAGGTGAGCGCGCTGGTCAACGAGCTCTTCGACCGCGACTGGAAGGAGAAGGCGTCGCAGCAGAAGAAGCCCGAGCGCGCGTTCGAGAACTACACCCGGCCCTCGCGCAAGAACCTGCACTGAGCAGTGGCGGGACCGCGCAGCTATCCGCGATACCCGGGTTTCGACACGCTCGCGCTGCATGCCGGGCAGTCGCCTGACGCGGCGACCGGCAGCCGCGCGGTCCCGATCTACCAGACCACCTCGTACGTTTTTCCGGACACCGAGCACGCCGCCTCGCTCTTCAACATGGAGCGCGCCGGGCACGTGTACTCGCGCATTTCCAACCCGACGGTGGCCGTCCTCGAGGAGCGCATCGCCGCTCTAGAGGGCGGCGTGGGCGCCATCGCGACGGCATCCGGGCAGGCGGCGCTGCACCTCGCGATCGTCACGCTCATGGACGCGGGCAGCCACATCGTCGCCTCGAATGCGCTCTACGGCGGCTCGCACAACCTCCTCGGCTACACGCTCAAGCGCTTCGGCATCGAGACGACGTTCGTTTCTCCCCGGGAGCCGCAGAATTTCCGCAAGGCACTCAAAGGCAATACGCGCCTGCTGTTCGGGGAAACGCTCGGCAACCCCGGCCTCGACGTGCTCGACATCCCGGCGGTGGCGAAGATCGCGCACGAAGCGGGCGTGCCGCTGCTCGTCGATTCGACCTTCACCACGCCCTACCTCATGAAGCCGTTCGAGCTCGGCGCCGATCTCCTCTACCACTCGGCGACCAAGTTTCTCGGCGGCCACGGCGTGGCGATCGGCGGCGTGCTGGTGGATTCGGGGCGCTTCGACTGGGAAGCCTCTGGAAAATTCGCGACGCTCACCGCGCCCTACGAGGGCTTCCACAACATGGATTTCGAGGAGGAGTCGGGCACGCGCGCCTTCCTGCTGCGCGCGCGGCGCGAGGGGCTGCGCGACTTCGGCGCCTGCATGGCGCCGATGACCGCTTTCCAGATCCTGCAGGGCGTGGAGACGCTGCACCTGCGCATGCCGCGCCATGTCGAGAGCGCGCGCAAGGTCGTCGCCTTCCTCTCCTCGCATCCGGCGGTGGAGAAGGTGCTCTATCCGGAAGCACCGGGGCATCCGGACCACGAGCTGGCGAAGAAGCTGCTGCCGAGGGGCTGCGGCGCCGTGTTCTCCTTCGACATCAAGGGCGGCCGCGCCGCCGGCAAGGCTTTCATCGAGGCGCTGCGCATCTTCTCGCACCTCGCGAACGTGGGCGACGCCAAGTCGCTCGTCATCCATCCCGCCACGACGACGCACTACCGGATGAGCGACGACGACCTGCGCCGCTCCGGGATCACGCCCGGCACCGTGCGGCTCTCGATCGGCCTCGAGGACCCGCAGGACCTGATCGACGACCTCGACCGCGCGCTGCGCGCCTCGCAGAAGTGATTCGCCAGGTCGACGGCAGGGCGGCTTTCGCCTACACCGCGGCGCACGAGCTCGATCCGGGCAAGCCGAGCGTCGTCTTCGTGCACGGCGCGGGCCTCGACCATTCCTGGTTCGGCCTGCAGAGCCGCTACTTCGGCTACCACGGCTGGAACGCGCTCGCGGTAGACCTGCCGGGCCACGGGCGATCCGCGGGGCCGCCTTTGCCTTCCGTCCCCGACCTGGCCGACTGGATTTTCGGGTTTCTGGAAAAATCCGAAGTGCAAAAAGTCTCCATCGTCGGCCATTCGATGGGTTCGTTGATCGCCCTGGAATGCGCGGCGCGGCGGCCTGAGAAGGTGGAGCGCATCGCGCTCCTCGGCACGGCGTTCCCGATGAAGGTGTCCGAGGCATTCCTCGATGCGGCGCGGCGCAACGACACTGCGGCCTTCGACATGTCGACGATCTGGGGCCATGCGCCGCAGGTGCCGCTCGGCGGCAATCCGAATCCGGGCATGTGGATGTACGGCGACACGCTGGCGCGCCTCGCGCGCCTCGCGCCGGGCGTGCTCTACACGGACCTCAAGGCATGCAACGACTACGCGGCCGGCCTGGAAAGCGCCGCGCGCGTGCAATGCCCGGCGCTGTTCATCCTGGGCAGGCGCGACGTCATGACGCCGCCGAAGTCGGCCGCCGCGCTCGCGCAGGCGGTCAAGGGCGCGCGCACCGCGCTGCTGCCGCCGTCGGGCCATTCGCTGATGGCGGAGGCGCCCGACGCTACGCTGGATGCGCTGATCGAGTTCTTCGCGGCAGGCTCCGGCGCCCGACCAGGCTCGTGATGCGGCGCACCGACTCGCGCGCGCGTCCGGCCACCATCGCGAGCGGCAGCTGCCGGTAGTCGTCGTTGAAGACCTCGAAGCTGTAGTCGCCCCGGTAGCCCATGGCATCGAGCCTGCGCACCATCTCGTAGACCGCGTCGCTGTGCACGCCTTCCCCCGGGAAGACGCGGTAGTGGCGCGCCGTGTCGATGCGCTCGTCCGGCGTGCGGGTTTCCTGCCAGAGGAAGTCCGAGAGCTGCACGAGGAACACCTTCGCCGGATCGATCTCCTCCAGCACCGCGACGTCGGTCTTGTGGGCGAGGATGTGGAACGAGTCGAGCGCAAGGCCGAGGTTCGAGCGCCCCGCTTCCTGGACGAGCTCCCAGGACTGCATCACCTGGTTGACGTGGCGGCCCCAGGAAAGCGCCTCGTAGGCGACCCGGATGCCGAGCGGCACGGCGAGGGTCGCCAGCTTGCGGAGATCCCGCACGAGGAGATCGGAATCTCCGCTCGCGTGCGCCGAGCTGGACGAGCACGCGAGCAGCACCGTCGAGCCGAGCGCGCGGCACATCGACAGCATCGCCTTCGCCACGTCCACCTTGTAGGCGTGCAAGTGGCCTGACAGGCCCTCGAAGTCGCGCAGCACCTGGAAGCCGGTGACGCGCAGCCCGCTCTTGCGCACGGCCGCGACGGCGGCGTCCTCGCCGTCCGGGTGGCCGACGATGTCGGTGGCATTGAGCATCACCTGGGTGAATCCCGCCGCCTTGATCGCGCGCAGCTTGGCCTCGAGCGGCCCCGCGAGCGTGATCGTGTCCATGCCGAAGTGATCCAGATTCATGGCTTCGGTTGGGACACGACGAGCTCGAAGGTCACGCCGCCGAGATAGACCTGCGTGAGCGCGCCCTTGTCGCTCGGCTGAACGGCGCCGCGGTCGATGAAGACGATCCCGCGATCCTGCAGCGCCTGCGTGGCGGCACGCACGTCGGGCGCGCCCAGGCCCACGCGCACCAGGCCCTCGTCCCAGTGGATCTCGTCGGCGCCCGGCGGCGGCTCGATGAGCTGCAGGTAGAACTTGCGGCACGGGCTCTCGAGCAGCGTGCCCTTCGGCAGCACGCCGAAAAACTGGCCGCGCGGCAGGACGCTGAAGCCGAAGAGCGTCCGGTAGAAGTCGAGCCAGTCGGCGGTGCGCTCGTTGAGGATCGCCTGCACCACGCCGAACCAGTGCAGGCCCGCGAGCGCGGGCGGCCGGGGCTGCGTCCCGGCGAGCGGCACGAAGTCGACGTCGTAGATCGAGAAGTCCTTGTAGCGGTCGACGAAGTAGACCAGGCTCTCGCCGACGCCGTGGATGCCCGGGATGTGCAGCTCCATGGCGGAGGCGCGCGTCGGCATCTCCCAGGCGCCGAGGTCGATCGAGTGGCGGAAGGCCCGCCCGGCGTCCCGCACGCGCAGCGCGATCGCGGCGATCGCCGGGGTCGCCTCCGCGGCCGAATGGCTGTTGACGATGAGGTTCATCGTTCCCTGCCGGTAGAGCACCACCTCGCGCGAGCGGTGCCGCGCGACCGCCGCGAAGCCCATCTGCTGCAGCAGCGCGCCGAACGCCTGCGGCTGCGAGGTCGCGTATTCGATGAACTCGATGCCGTCGAGGCCGAGGGGGTTCGTCGGCTCGGGCAGGGGCTCGGCGGCGGGGCGCATTGTCCGGAATTGTCGAACCTGTTAAATTAATTTGCAATGTCGTCAATTCCGCGGATGGAGGGGTCCGCGCGTGCGCGCAATGCCGCGATGCGCAAGCCGAAGGCGCCCGAGGAGAACCGCGCCCGCATCGTCGCCGCGGCGATCGACGAGTTCGCCGCGCGCGGCTTCAAGGGCGCGAGCATGGACGCGATCGCGGCGCGCACCCGCACCACGCGCGCGCTCATCAACTACTACTTCGGCAGCAAGGAGAAGCTCTACATCGCGGTGCTCGAGCACGCCTATTCCGAGATCCGCGACGCGGAAAGCCGGCTCGACCTCGACCACCTGTCCCCGCTCGACGCGATGCGGCGCATCGTGGAGTTCACCTTCGACTACTATCTCGCGCACGTCGGGTTCGTGCGCCTCGTCGGCGCCGAGAACCAGGCGATGGGCCGCCATCTGCGGAAATCGAAGGTGATGCGCACGCTGAATCGCCCCATCATCGAGCGCGTGGCGCGCGTGCTGGCGCGCGGCCAGGCGCAGGGCTGCTTTCGCAGGAAGGTGGACCCCGTCGAGGTGCACAAAGCCATCTCCGCCCTCGGCATCTTCAACGTGACGAACCAGCACACTTTCGGCGCGATCTTCCAACGGGACATGGGCTCGCAGGGCGACGTCGCGGCCCGGCGCGCAGTCGTCGTGGATCTGGTGCTGCGCTACGTGGCGGCCGCATGCTAGGGCGCGCCGCCGTCGCGATGTGGTGGGACGTGGCGCCGCAGATGCAGGCCGAGTTCGAGGATTGGCACACGCACGAGCACATGCCCGAGCGGCTGGGTATTCCGGGCTTTCTGCGCGGGACGCGCTTCATTGCTCCGGGCCAGCCGTCGTACTTCGTGCTCTACGAGGCGCGCTCTCTCGCCGTTCTGAGCGCCGGCCCCTACCTCGAGCGGCTGAACAACCCGTCGCCGTGGTCGCGCAAGATCATGCCGCACCATCTGAATATGGTGCGCAGCGTCTGCAGCGTGCGCGCGACTTTCGGGGGCGGCGTGGGGCTAGCCCTCTCGACGGTGCGCTTTTGCCCGCCGCGCGGCCAGGCGCGCAAGATTGCGGCGCGGCTCGCGCAGGACGTCATGCCGGCCGTTCCGCAACGCAAGGGGCTGGTGGCGGCCCATCTGCTCCAGTCGCGCACCATGGGCGCAGGCCCGCGGACCACCGAGCAGGAAATCCGGGGCGGGGATGCGCAGGCCGACTGGGTGCTCCTCGTGCACGGCTACGACGCGGAGGCCGTGGCCGAGTTCCTTGGCAGTCACTTGCAGGACCTGCCGCGCGCTGTGACGGGGCATTACATGCCGTCGTACAGCCTGGCGCCACGGGAGCTCGGCTGAGCGACTTCCTGCAGCTCGTGATCTCCGGAACGGCGACCGGCGCGATCTATGCGCTCGCCGCGCTTGGCTTCACCCTGCTGTGGCAGGCCTCCGGGACGATCAACTTCGCGCAGGGCGAGTTCGTAATGGTGCCGGCCTTCCTCATGCTCGCGGCGCTTTCGCTCGGCCTGCCGCTCTGGCTTGCGTTCGTCCTCGCCTGCGCCGGTTCTGCCGCGATTCTCGGCCTCGGCTTCAAGCGCATCGTTGTGGACCCGCTGCTCCGCCATGGCGTAATTCCGCTCGTCATCGCGACCCTCGGTCTGTCCATCGCGCTGAAGAATCTGGTGAAAGCCGGCTACAGCTCGCAGCCGCTGCCTTTTCCGGGGGTCTTTCCCGATGGCCTGCTTTCGCTCGGCGCTGTCCGCGTCAGTGTCTACGACATCGGGACGCTCGCCGTGGCCGCTGCCCTGGTCCTCCTGCTGCAGGCGTTCCTCACGCGGACCATTACCGGGCGCGCGATGCAGGCGGTCGCTCAGAACACCGAGGCCGCAGCGGTGCTCGGCATCGACGTCCAGCGCATGGTGCTCTATGTCTTCCTCGCCAATGCGCTTCTCGCCGCCGTAGCGGCGCTTCTCGTGACCCCGGCGTACCTCGCCAAGTTCGACATGGGCGATGCGATCGGCCTCAAGGCTTTCTATGCCGCGATCATCGGCGGCTTCAACCAGGCGCGCGGCGCATTGCTCGGCGGCGTGCTCGTCGGGGTCCTCGAAAACCTCGCCGGCGCCTATGTCTCGCCTGCGTACAAGGAGGCGATCGCGCTGGTGCTGTTCCTCTTCGTGATCCTCGTGCGCCCCGAGGGCCTGCTCGGCAGGTCGGAGGAGCGCAAGGTATGAGCCGCTTCCCCCTGATGGCGCTCGCCGTCGCGCTCGCCGCGCTGGCGCTCGTGCCGCTGGCACTGAAGAACTACGGCATCTATCTCCTGTCGCTCTGGTGCGTCTACGTCATGGCCGGAATGGGGCTCAACCTGACCGTCGGCTATGCGGGCCAGATGTCGATCGGCCACGCCGCGTTCGTGGCGATCGGCGCCTACACCGCAGCGATCCTCATGAAGGCCGGCGTTTCGTTCTACCTTGCGCTGCCGCTGTGCGCATTGAACTGCTTCATCGTAGGCGTCGCGCTCGGCTTCCCGGCCCTGCGGGTGCAGCACCATTACCTCGCGTTCGCAACGCTCGGCTTTAACGTGCTGGTCTACCTCTTCGTGCGCAACGAGGAATGGCTGACGGGGGGCACCTTCGGCATCTCCGGGATCCAGCGCCCGGGGTTCTTCGGCCTCTCGCTCGACGGGTCGGCGGCGTTCTTCTACTTCGTGTACGGCTCAACGATCCTGCTTGCGGGCGCGCTTTGGGGGATCGTGCGCTCGCCTTGGGGACGCGCGTTTGCTGCCTTGCGCGACAACCCGATCCGTGCCGAGAGCCTCGGCGTGAACATCGTTGCCTACACGCTCCTCGCCTTCGCCATCGGCGCGGGCTTCGCCGGCGTGGCGGGCGCCTATTTCGCCGCTCTCGTGCAGTTCATCGAGCCCGGCCCGTTCCACCTGTCCGCCTCGCTCATGATGCTGCTCATGGTCATCGTCGGCGGCCCCGGCAGGTTCTTCGGACCGATGCTCGGTGCCGCAATCGTCATCCTGCTGCCCGAGTGGCTGCGCGGACTCAAGGACTGGTATCTCGTCATGTTCGGGCTCGCCGTCGTCGCGCTCATGACCTGGCTTCCAGGAGGGCTCCTATCCATTCCCGATCGACTGCGCTCCTCCAGGTAGAGGGCTGCGTAAAGCACTACGGCGCCATCCGCGCGGTGGACGGCGTCAGCTTCGCCGTGGACGCGGGCGAGATCGTCGGCGTCATCGGCCCGAACGGCAGCGGCAAGACGACGCTTTTCAACAGCATCCTCGGGCAGATCAAGCCGACCTCGGGTCGCATGGCGTTCTGCGGCGAGGACGTCACCGGGATGTCGCCGTTCAAGCTCGCACGGCGCGGCGTCGGGCGCACGTTCCAGACGCTGCAGGTGTTCGGCAAGCTCCCGGTACGCGACAACCTGATCGTCGCCGCACAGGAGTTCCGCGATTCCCTGCCGGCGCGGCTTCTCGCGCCGCGCGACGCCGGCTTGGGGGAGCAGGCCGACGAGATGATCGAGCGCTTCGGACTGAAGCAGGTCGCACAGCGCCCCGCCGGCAGCCTCTCCTACGGCCAGCAGAAGCTCGTCGACATCGCGATGGCGTTCATGCCGCGGCCCCGCCTCGTGCTGCTCGATGAGCCGTGCGCGGGAGTGAACCCGGCGCTCGTCGAGGAGCTGCGCGAGCTGCTCGCGTCGCTGAACCGCAGCCAGGGCGGCAGCTTCATCGTCATCGAGCACAACATGGAGTTCATCATGCGGCTCTGCCGCCGCGTCCTGTGCATGGTGGAGGGCAAGGTGCTCGCCGAAGGAGCGCCGGAAGCCGTGCAGGCGAACCCGAAGGTGCTGGAGGCCTACCTTGGAAATTGAGTTCCGCGGTGTCGTGGCGGGCTATTCGCCCACGCTCACGATCCTGAACGAGCTCGACTTCCGCGCGCCAAGTGGCGAGATGACGCTGCTCGTCGGACCCAACGGCGCAGGCAAGTCCACGGCACTGAAGACGCTCTTCGGCCTGCTCGCGCCGCGCTCCGGCTCGATCCGCCTCGGCGGGGAGGAAGTCGCGGGGCTCGCGCCGCGCGCGATGCTCGCGCGTGGCGTGGTCTTCGTTCCCCAGGGGCGCAATCTCTTCGGCACGCTCTCCGTGCTGCATAACCTCGAGCTCGGCGGCGTCACGCTGCGCTCGGGGCTGCGCGGCAGGGTGGAGCGGGTGCTCGAGCGTTTTCCGCGGTTGCGCGAGCGGATCGCAAGCCAGGCTTCGACGCTCTCCGGCGGAGAACAGAAGCAGCTCGAGATCGCCCGCGCGCTGCTTCTCGAGCCGAAGGTGTTGCTGATCGACGAGCCGTCGATCGGCCTTTCGCCCATCATCAGCCACGACGTGTTCCGGCTCCTGCGCAAGCTCGCAGACGACGGGACTACGGTGCTGATGGTGGAGCAGAACGTGCGCAGCGCGCTCGCTTACGCGGACCGCGCGCTCGCGCTGGAAATGGGGCGCCTCGCGCTCGACCGGCCCGCCGGCGAGCTGCTGGGCGACCCGAACCTCAATCGCTTGTTTCTCGGAGCCACTACCAGGAGGAGTGCATGAAACGCTTTTCGCTGCTTGCTGTCGCGATGTTCGCCTGTTCGGGGGCCGCACTGGCGCAACAGACCGTGAAGGTCGCCAACGTCGTCGAGCTCTCCGGCACCGGCACCACCGCCGGGACGCAGTTCAAGAACGGGGTCGAGCTCGCCGTGAAGGAGATCAACGCGGCCGGGGGCATCCTCGGGCGCAAGATCGTGCTCGAGAACGCCGACACGCAATCCAACCCGGCGATCGCCAAGGCGCTCACCACCAAGGCGATCGACGACGACGTGTACGCCGTGATGGGGCCGGTCTTCTCCGGCTCCATCATCGTGAGCATGGCGGAGACGCGCCGCGCCGAGGTGCCGAACTTCACCGGCGGCGAGGCGACGAACATCACGACCCAGGGCAACCCCTACGTCTACCGCACCTCGTTCTCGCAGGTGACCGCGATGCCGAAGATCGCGAAGTACATCGCGGAGAACATGAAGGCGAAGTCCGTGGTCGTCGTCTACGTCAACAACGACTTCGGCAAGGGTGGGCGCGACGCCATCCTCAAGGAGCTCGGCGCGCGCGGCGTCAAGGTGCCCGTCGATCTTTCCACGGATGCCGGCCAGATCGATTTCTCGAGCGTCGTGCTGCGCGCGAAGCAGGCGAGCGCGGATGCGTTATTCGCCTATCTGAACGAGGAGGAGTCGGCGCGGCTGCTGAAGGAGCTTCGCAAGCAGGGCTACGACAAGCCCATCGTCGGCGAAACCACCATCATGGGGCAGAAGGTGATCGAGCTCGCCGGGGACGCAGCGAACGGCGTGCGGGGCCATGTCGGCCTCACGATCGACGCGCCGAATCCGGCGGTGCGCGCCTTCGCCGCAAAATACGAGCAGGCATTCGGCACGAAGTCGGACCACAACGGCATCAAGGGCTACACCGGCATGTACGTGGTCAAGGCGGTGACGGAGAAGATGGGCAAGTTCGACCGCAAGGGGTTCGCCAAGGCGATCCACAATGCCTGCTTCAGCGCCACGCAGACCCCCGGTCTGCTGATGGACGTCTGCTTCGACGACAAGGGCGATATCGACCGCGAGAGCTATCTTGTCGAGGTCAAGAACGGGCAGCAGGGGGTCGTCGCGACGCTGCCGCCGCTTCACGCCAAGAAGTAGAGTGCCGCGCCGCATCGGCCTCGCGGCGTTGACGGTGCTCGAGCTCTCGCCGCCAGAGCTCGTCAGCACCGCGGCGCAGGCCGGCTACGACAGCGTCGGTCTGCGCCTCATTCCCGTTGCCGGGCAGCCGCATTCGCACCGCGTCGATGTTGCCGAAATCGAGGCGCGCGTGCGAGATACCGGCGTGCGCGTCCTCGACGTCGAGGTCTTCCGGCTGGAGCCGGCCACCGACGTCTCCGCATTCGAGCTGGTGCTCGCCCAGGCGCAGCGCCTTGGGGCGAGCGAGATCCTGGTGCACGGCGCCGATCCGGATGCGGCGCGCCTCGCCGAGCGCTTCGGACGGCTTTGCGAGGCCGCGGCGAAGCACCGCTTGCACGTCAATCTGGAGCCGATGCCGTGGGTGGCGGTGTCGAATATTCCCAAGGCGCGCGCGCTGATCGACGCGGCGGCGAAGGACAACGCCGCGCTGCTTGTCGACGCAATTCATTTTTTCCGCGCCGGCGACCGCTTCGGGGATTTGAAAGGGGCCCGGCTGCGCTATGTGCAGCTCTGCGATGCGCCGGGCGAGCGGCCCGCGGACATGGCGGAGATCGTCCGCCAGGCTCGCTCGGCGCGGCGCTTTCCGGGCGAGGGCGAGCTCGACCTCGAAGGCCTGCTGCGCGTGCTGCCCGCCGATCTGCCGATCAGCGTCGAGGCGCCCGTGGAAGCCGCGCTGCCACCCCTTGAGCGCGCGCGACACGCGCTCATTGCGACTCGAAAGGTCCTCGAAAAATGCGGATTGCGGTAATCGGCGCGGGGCAATTCGGCCGCAAGCACATCGCGGCCGTCCGGAACGATCCGGCCTGCGAGCTCGTCGCGGTCGCCGAGCCGGCGGGCGGCGACTACGGCGTGCCCTGCTACGCCGACTACGCGGTGATGCTGGACCAGGAGAAGCCGCAAGCAGCCATTATCGCCACCTCGAATGCGCTGCATGTCCCCGTGGCGCTTGCGTGCGTCGAGCGTGGCATTCCTGCACTGGTGGAGAAGCCTGTCGCGGACACGGTTGAGGCAGCGCACCGCCTGGTGTCGGCAGCCGAGCGGACAGGCGTGGCCATCCTCGTCGGTCATCACCGAAGGCATAATCCGATCATCGAGCGGGCACGCGAGATCGTGCAGGGCGGGCGCATTGGCCGCCTCGCCGCGGTAGCAATTCTGTGGCTGCTGCAGAAGCCCGCGGACTATTTCGAAACGGCATGGCGCCGGGAAGCGGGCGGCGGCCCGCTGCTGATCAATCTCATCCACGATGTGGACGACCTGCGCCACGTCTGCGGCGAGATCGCCGAAGTGCGCGCGATCACCGCGAATACGGTGCGCGGGCACCCGGTAGAGGATTCCGCCGCGGTTGCGTTTCGCTTCGCCAATGGCGCCATTGGCACGGCGACGGTGTGCGACGCCGCACCCGCGCCTTGGAGCTGGGAGCTCACCTCGGCGGAGAACCTCGCTTATCCTCCGCAGGAGGAAAACTGCTACTTCTTCTCGGGCACGGAGGGCTCGCTCGCGCTCCCGGGAATGGAGCTTTGGAGCTACGGTGCGCAGAAGGGATGGTACGCGCCGCTGCGCCGGGAGTCGGTGTCCGTGGCGAAGGCCGATCCTCAGGCGCGCCAGTTGGAGCACTTTCGGCGCGTCGTGCTGCTGCACGAGGCGCCGCGCTGCGGCGCCGCGGACGCCGCGCGCACTCTGGCGGTGGTACAGGCGATCCATGAAGCCGCGCGTACCGGCCGGCCTGTAGTGTTGCAATGAAGAAGATTCTGCTGGGTCTCGTGGGCGCCGGCATCCAGCGCTCGATGTCGCCCGCGCTGCACGAGGAGGAAGGCCGCCACCACGGCCTGCGCATCCACTACCAGCTGATCGACCTCGAAGGCGCGGGCGTCGAAGCGCTGCCGGTCCTGGTTCGCGCCGCGCGCCTGATGGGCTTCGCCGGATTCAACGTTACCTTTCCCTGCAAGCAGCTCGTCATCCCGCTCCTTGATGCGCTGTCGGAGGAGGCGAAGGCGATCGGCGCGGTGAACACAGTGGTGCGCGAGGGCGATCGCCTCGTCGGCCACAACACCGACGGCTCGGGCTGGAGCTGGGGCTTCCGCCGCGCCCTGCCGGGCGCGGACGTCTCGCGCGTGGTGCTGCTCGGGGCTGGCGGCGCCGGCTCCGCATGCGCCGACGCGCTGCTGCGCCTCGGCGCGAAGCGGCTGGTGATCGTCGACCGTGAGCCCGCCCGCGCCGCGGCGCTTGCCGAGCGGCTGAACGCGCACCTGCCCGGCGCGCGCGCCGTCGCCGGCGAGAACCTGGAGAAGGCGCTGCACGGCGCGAGCGGCCTCGTCCACGCCACGCCGACCGGAATGGAAAACCATCCCGGCATGGCGCTCCCCGAGGCGCTCCTGCGCGCGGGGATCTGGATCTCCGACATCGTCTACGTGCCGCTCGACACGCCGCTCCTCGCCGCGGCGCGGCGCGCCGGCTGCGCCGTCATGGACGGCGGCCACATGAACGTCGGCCAGGCGGTGCGCGGCTTCAGGCTCTTTACCGGCCTGGAGGCCGATGCAGAAAGAATGGAAGCCCACTTTCGCTCGCTGATCGGCAAGCCGTAGCGACGCGCCGCTTGTAGTCGGATTGCGACTCTTGTCCAGTTCTTTCGAATCGAAATTCGGGATGCGACGACTAGCCCGGCCGATTCCGGAAAATACAATGGCGGCCCTCGGGATTGCGCCCGTGCTCCCATTGCCAAGATCCGCGAGTTGAATCTACCGCGCCTGAAGATCCTCGTCGCCGATGTTGCTGCGCTGGACGCAGCCATCCGCTCCATCCTCGCAGGAGACGAGCTGACCTTCGCGCACAGCCGCGGCGATGTGGAAAACCATCTCGCGTCCGCATCCGTGGACTTGATCGTGGTGTGCGAAAAGTTCGAGACTCAGGGATTCGATCTTCTGCGTGCCGCAGCGGAAAGGAAGCCCGGAGCCCCCGTCGCGTGCATCCGGATGGCGAGCGCGCTGGCCGCGCCGCCTGCGCCAGATCATTACCGCAACACGGTCATGACGCTGGGGGCCAAGGCGCTCGCCGACCTGCGAGCTGCATCCGCGGTCGAGTATGACCGGATTCGACGAATCTTCTATGGCTGCATCGACAGGAGCACGAGGATGCTGAAGAGCAGCGCATATACCCGGATGCTGCGTCTCGCGCTCGAGACGGTGGGGGGCAGGGAGCACCTTGCCGCCTACCTTGGCGTAACCAGCCACGAGCTCATGAAGTGGCTGTCCGGGGCGGAACTTCCTCCATTTACGGCCTACTGCGGCGCGCTGGACATCGTCGCAGCCGGGCCTTTCGCGGGGCCGGGCGCTCCTGCGGCGCAGGCGGACGTCAGGCTGAGTAAGCGCCCCCGTTGACGTGCAGCGCCTGGCCCGTGATGTAGCGGGCGCCGGGGCCGGCGAGGAAGCGGACCGCGGCGGCGACTTCCTCGGGCGAGCCGCGGCGGCCGAGCGGGCTTTCGCGGCGCCCGGCGTGCGCGGAGGCGCCGGCGGAGGCCCCTCGCCGCGTGTCGATCATTCCCGGGACGACGCAGTTCACCGTGACCTCGGGCGCGAGGTCGTGGGCGAGGGCGCGCGTCAGGCCGACGAGGCCGGCCTTGGCGGCGACGACGTGCGGCCGGCCGGCGGCGCCGGTGTGGGCCGACATGCCGCCGATGTTCACGATCGTGCCGCCGGTTTTCTTCAGCGCGGCGATGCAGGCGCTGGAGCAGATCCAGGCGCCGTCGAGGATGATGCCGGTCACTTCGCGCCAGCGCGCGAGCGAGATCTCCTCGACGGGCTCCACGGCGCGCAGCGCCGCGTTGTTGACCAGGATGTCGAGGCGGCCGAAGCGCTCGAGCGTGCGCGCGACCATGCCGCGCACCGCGGCTTCGTCCGTGACGTCGGCAAGCAGGGCAAGCCCGCCGGTTTCCGCGGCCACGGCGTCGATCTCCGCCCTGGAGCTGCGCGCGTTCGCCACCACGCTCGCGCCGCCCGCGGCAAGCGCAAGCGCGATGGCGCGGCCGATGTTGCGCCCGGCGCCGGTGACGATCGCGACCTTGCCCGCGAGCTCTTCAGCCACGGAAGGGCGAGAGGTCGATGGCCGAATCAAACGCTTTCCTCGTAAAGCTCAAAAACGCCTCCGTCCTCGCCGTGTCCCAGCCGCCGTAGGCGCAGTTGCGGCGGCATTTTTCCTCGAGCTCGGCGCGCGAGAGCGGCGCCTGCGCGCCGCCGCGCAGGTGGCTTTGCCGCTCCTCGAGAACCTGCGAATTCCCGAGCGTGACGCGGACGTGGCCGGTGAATGCGTCCGGATAGGGATTCTTCGGATCGATCTCGTAGCGCACCTTTGCGGCGAGGGCGCGCAGGCGCTCGTCGCGCACGCGCTCCTCGGTGAAGGCGTCGAGGCCGGCGTGGCCGAGGACGAAGCCCGCGGCGATGCAGTAGGGCTGGCTGAACTTCGCCGCGTACGCGTTGGGCGGGCGCTGCTTGTCGGCGAGCGGCTCCCACAGGCGGTGCACCGTGCCTTCGGCCGCTTCGCAGACGACCTCCCGGATGTCGCGCACGTCGAGGCGCTTCGCGAGCCGCGCGGCGCAGTCCACGTAGGGCTGCGTCATCGTGCCGCAGGCGTAGAGCTTGAAGGCGAGGCTGGAGGCGATCCAGCGCTCGCCGAATCCGTCGAGCAGCTTCGCCCAGTCGCCTTGCGTGGTGTGCGCGAAACCGAAATAGAGGCCGTGCGTGCCCTCGAGCACGGTGCGCGGACCGATGAACCCGGCGCGTGCGAGGTCCGCCGCGCGGATGCCCGATTGCGCCGCCCAGCCCGGGTGCAGGCGCTTGGTCCACGTTCCTTCGGCGAGGTATTCGATGATGCCGGAAGCCATGGAGCCGGCGATGCCGAGCGCATTCACGAACTGATCCTGATTCAGGTTCAAGGATCTTGCGGCCGCCGCCGCGGCTCCCATGGCACCGAGGATCGCCGTGGGATGGAAGCCCGCCTCGTGGATGCGCTTGGGCGCCACCAGGCTCGCGCGGCACATCAGCTCCGTGCCGACCGCGATGCCGGCGAGCGCATCGCGCCCGGAGAGGCGCTCGCGCTCGGCGAGCGCGAGGACCGCGGGGACGATCACCGCCCCGGCATGGATCGGCCCGCCCTCGAAGGTGTCGTCGAAGTCCTCGCCGTGCGCCGCGGTGCCGTTCACGAACGCGGCGCCCGCCGAATCGAGCGCGCGCGCATGGCCGAGCGCCGTGCAGCGCCCGGAGGATTCCCAGCCCTCGAGCGCGGCGCGGACGTAGCCGGTCTTGCGCGCGGCGATGCACAGCCCGCCGATGTCGATCAGCAGCCGCTCGGCCGTTTCCCTGAAGTCCTCGACGCGCGCGCGCCGGGCGCTCTCGGCAAGCCGCTCGGAGACCGACGCCGTCAAGCGTGCTCGGCGCGCAGCCGCCGCGCGGCTTCCACCATGGATTTCAGCTTGCCGAAGGCCGCGGCGCGCGGCAGGAACTTCATGCCGCAATCGGGCGCGAGGATCACGTCCTGCGGCTTGACGTACTCGAGGGCGCGCTTGATGCGCGCAACGACCGTGTCGGGCGATTCGACTTCCGGCGTCGAGAGGTCGATGCAGCCCACCATCACCTTCTTGCCGGGAAGCTTCGCGAGCACGGAGCAGTCGAGCTTCGGCTCGGCGGTCTCGATGGAGATCTGCCGGCAGCTGCAGTTCGCGAATTCCGGCAGGAAGGCGTAGCCCGAGGGCTTGTTCTTCAGGTACACGGCGTAGCCGAAGCAGATGTGCACCGCCGTCTCGCCCTTGATTCCCTCCAGGGCCTTGTTGAGGGCGGCAACCCCGTAGGCGCGGGCGAGCTCCGGCTGCGCCTGCATGTAGGGCTCGTCGATCTGCACCACGTCCGCGCCCGCGGCGAAGAGGTCCCGGATCTCCTCGTTGACCGCCGCGGCGTAGTCCATCGCCGCCGCCTCGATGCTCGGGTAGTAGTCGTTCTGCGCCTGCTGCGACATGGTGAACGGCCCGGGCAGCGTGATCTTCGTCTTGCGCGTAGTGTGCTTTTTCAGGAAGCGGAGATCGTCGAGCTCGACGGCGTGCTTCCTGCGGATCTTGCCCACGATCCTCGGCACGGCCTGGCGCTTGCCGGAGCGGGTGACCGCCACGCCGTGGTTCTCGAGATCGATGCCTTCCAGCGCGGTGGCGAAGCGGTTGGAGTAGCTCTCGCGGCGGATCTCGCCGTCGGTGACGATGTCGATGCCGGCCTCTTCCTGCGCGCGGATGGCGAGCAGCGTGGCATCGTCCTGCGCCTGCGCGAGAAACGGCTCCGCAACGCGCCAGAGGTCGCTCGCGCGCACGCGCGGCGGGATATTCTCGGTCAGGCGTTGCCGGTCGATGAGCCAGTCGGGCTGCGGATAGCTGCCGACAAGCGTGGTGGGGAAGAGCACCCCGGAATTCTAAGGCTTCAGAAGAGGCGGCCCTGGCCCGATGGCGACGGCGGGTGGAAGCGGCTGCAATCGAGCGCGGGCGCCTTGCGGCCGCTGCCGTGCCCGTTCAGATTGAAGCGCCGGCAGGCGAGCTCGAAGCGCTTCTCGAGGAGCCCGGCGAAGGTGCCGGTGCCGCTCATGCGCGTGCCGAAGCGCGGGTCGTTGTCGCGCCCGCCGCGCATCTGTTGGACGATGCTCATGACGTGCTCGGCGCGCTGCGGGTAGTGCTCCTGCAGCCATTCCCGGAAGAGCGTCTTCAGCTCGTTCGGCAGCCGCATCACCACGTAGGCGGCTTCCTGCGCGCCGGCTTCGGCGGCGGCCTCGAGGACGTGCTCCATGGTCTTGTCATTCAGCGCGGGAATCAGGGCCGCCACCATCACTCCGCAGGGGATCCCGGCCTTGCTCAAATTCCTCAAGACGTCCAAGCGCCTCTGGGGACTCGCCGCGCGCGGCTCCAGCTTCCTCGCCAGCTCCCGATCCAGCGTCCCGATCGAGACGAAAACCTTGACGAGGTTCTTCTTCGCCATGGGGCCGAGGAGGTCCAGGTCGCGCTCGACCAGCGCGGACTTGGTGACGAGGGTGCAGGGATGGTCGGTCTCGGCGAGCACCTCGAGGACCTCGCGCGTGATGCGGTACTTGCGCTCGATCGGCTGGTAGCAGTCGGTGTTGGCGCCGATCGCGATCGGGCTCGGCGCGTAGCCGGGCCGGGCGAGCTCCGCGCGCAGGAGCTCGGCGGCGTTGGTCTTGGCGAAGAGCCGGGTCTCGAAGTCGAGGCCCGGCGAGAGCTCGAGGTAGGCGTGGCTCGGCCGCGCGTAGCAATAGATGCAGCCGTGCTCGCAGCCGCGGTAGGGATTGATGGATTGCGTGAAGCCGACGTCGGGCGAGTCGTTGTGCGAAACGATCGAGCGCGCGCGCTCGACGGTGACGCTCGTCTGGAGCTCGCGCGCGTCGGCTTCCTCGGGCGTCCAGCCGTCGTCGAACGCTTCGCGCGCCGCCGTCTCGAAGCGGCCGGCAACGAACGAGCGGGCGCCGCGCAGGTGGAGGGTTTCGCTCTTCGGGTCACGGGGCATGGCGCTCGCGCCTTACACTGGCGGCACCCCCGGATTCTAGGCCAATACTGTATAAATGAACAGTACCCGGCGCAACGTCGGCCTCCTGGCCGGCTGCCAGGCGATGCTGATGAGCAACAACTCCTCGCTGATCGCGATCAACGGCCTCGCGGGGCTCGCGCTCGCGCCGGTGAAGGGCCTGGCGACGCTGCCGGTGACCGCCTATGTGATCGGCGCCGCGTCCTCCACCATGCTCGCCTCGCTCCACATGAAGCGCGTCGGCCGGCGCCGCGGCCTGGAGTTCGGCACGCTGTGGAGCATCGTCGGGGCGCTGATCTGCGCCGGGGCCATCTGGCAGCAGGCGTTCTGGCTGCTCTGCGCCGGGTCGCTCGTCCTCGGCGTCTACAACGCCTACGGCCAGTACTACCGCTTCGCCGCCGCCGACGTCGCGACGCCCGAATTCCGCCCGACCGCGATCTCGCTCGTCCTCGCCGGCGGCCTCGCCGGGGGCATCCTCGGGCCGAGCATGACGCGCGCGCTGCTCGACAGCGTCGGGCCGCATTTCGCCGGCGCCTACCTCGGGCTCATCGTCTTCGCGCTGATCACGCTGGCGCTGCTGCGCTTCCTGCGCGTGCCGGCCCCCGCCGAGGCGGAGCGCGCGGCGGCCGGACGCCCGCTCGCCGAGATCGCGGCGCAGCCGAGGTTCCTCGTCGCCGTCGCCTCGGCGGCGATCGGCTACGGCGTGATGAACTTCCTGATGGTGTCGACGCCGATCGCGATGCAGGTCTGCGGCCATCCCTTCGGCGACGCGGCGTTCGTCATCTCCTCCCACGTGATCGCGATGTTCGCGCCGTCGTTCTTTACCGGCGGGCTGATCAAGCGCTTCGGCGCGCTCGGGGTGATGTTCAGCGGCGCAGCAGGCCTGCTGATCGCGATCGGCATCGCGCTCTCCGGAATCAGCGTCGCGCACTTCTGGGTCGCGCTCGTCTTCGTCGGCGTCGGCTGGAACTTCCTCTACATCGGCGGCACGACGCTCCTCACCACGACCTACCGGCCGGAGGAGCGCGCCAAGGCGCAGGGCGCGAACGACCAGACCATCTTCATCATGATGGCGCTTTCCTCCTTCACCTCGGGCCTCACGGTCACCTCGGCCGGCTGGGAGCGCGTCAACCTCGTCGCGCTGCCGCTGGTGCTCGTGATCGCCATCGCGATCGCGTGGTTCGGCCTGCGCAGCCGCGCGCAGGGCGCCGCCGCGTAGCATGCAGGCGCGAGCGGCCCCTGCGTCCATCGGCCAGCGCCTGGACGAGGTGGACACCCCGGCGCTGGTGCTCGAGCTCGACGCCTTCGAGAAGAACCTCGCGGCGCTCGCCGCCGCGGTGAAGCCCTACGCGGTGCGCCTGCGCGCGCACGCGAAGACGCACAAGTCGCCCGATATCGCGCGCCGCCAGCTGGCGGCGGGGGCGATCGGCGTGTGCTGCCAGAAGGTCTCCGAGGCCGAGGCCATGGTGGAGGGCGGCGTGCGCGACGTGCTGGTCTCGAACCAGATCGTCGGCGCAGGCAAGATCGAGCGGCTCGCCGCGCTTGCGCAGCGCGCGCGCGTCGGCGTTTGCGTGGACGACGCCGACAACGTGCGCGCGCTCGCCGCCTCGGGCGCGAAGCTCGACGTCTACGTCGAGATCGACGTCGGCATGGGACGGTGCGGCGTGCAGCCGGGCGAAGCCGCGGTGTCTCTCGCAAGAGAAATCGAAAAGCACGAGAACCTGCGCTTCGCGGGCCTGCAGGCCTACCAGGGCCGCGCGCAGCACGTGCGGAGCGTGGCGGAGCGCCGCGCGCTCATCGAGGAGGCGGGGCGCAAGGTCACGCAGACCGAGGAGCTCCTCAACAAGGCGGGCATCGAGTGCCCGGTGGTCACCGGCGCGGGCAGCGGCACGTTCATGTTCGAGGCGCAGTCGGGCCTGTGGAACGAGCTGCAATGCGGCTCCTACATCTTCATGGACGCCGACTACGGCAGGAACGAGTGGGCCGCGCCGCTGCCGCGCTTCGAGCACGCGCTCTTCGTGCTCGCGACGGTGATGAGCCGGCCGAGCGCCTCGCAGGCGGTGGTGGACGCGGGCCTCAAGGCCTCCAGCGTGGATTCGGGCATGCCGTTCGTGTGGCAGCGGCCCGGCCTCGTCTACGCCGCCGCCTCCGACGAGCATGGCCGCATCGAGATCGCCGCCGGCGCCGAGGCGCCGCGCCTTGGCGAGAAGCTGCTCCTCGTGCCGGGGCATTGCGACCCGACCGTCAACCTGCACGACTGGTACGTCTGCGTGAGGAAGGGCGTCGTGGAAGCGCTCTGGCCGGTGGCGGCGCGCGGAGCCCTGTATTGAGCGAGCAGCGCTACGGCTGGGCGGTGGTCGCCGCCGCATTCGCGCTCATGTTCATCGGCTTCGCCTCGGCGTATTCCTTCGCCGCGTTCTTCGGCGCCTTCCAGGCGGAGTTCGGCGCCTCGCGCGGCAACGTCGCGCTCGTCTTCTCGCTCGCCGCGTTCACCTGGTTCGTGTGCGGCGCGCCGGCGGGGATGGCGGCGGACCGCTTCGGCGCGCGCCGGGTCGCGCTCGCCGGCGTCGCGTGCCTCGCGGCCGCGCTGTGGCTCTCCAGCATGGCGGCCTCCGTTTTCTTCCTCTACGCCGCCTACAGCATCGGCATCGGGCTCGGCGTCGGGCTGGTCTACGTTCCGTCGGTCGGCGCGGTGCAGCCGTGGTTCCAGGCGAACCGGGCGCTCGCCTCGGGCCTCGCGATCGCGGGGATCGGCGCGGGCAACACCGTAGGGCCGCTGCTCGCCGCGCTCCTCATCGAGCGCGCGGGCTGGCGCACCAGCTACCAGGTGCTCTCGATCCTTTTCCTCGCCATCGGCCTTGCCGCCGCCGCGGCGCTGCGCGAGCGCCACGCCGGCCGGCCCCGCAGCCAGGCGCCCGGGCGCACGCTCGCCCAGGCGCTCGGCACGCGGGAATTCTGGCTCCTGTACGGGTCGCTCTTCCTCACGTGCATCGGCCTTTTCGTGCCGATGGTGCACCTCGGGCCGTATGCGCAGGATGCCGGCTACTCGGAGGCGCAGGGCGTGGCGCTCGTGAGCCTCATCGGCGTCGGCAGCCTCGCCGGGCGCTTCGCCGTCGGTCCGTTCGCCGACCGCCTCGGGCGCGAGCGCTCGCTCGCCTTCATGTACGCCGGCCTCGGCGCCATGCTGCTCGTGTGGTGGGCGAGCTCCGCGTACGGCGTGCTCGCCGTCTTCGCGGTGGTGTTCGGCTCGTTCTACGGCGCCTACGTGGCGCTCCTGCCGACGATCGTCATGGATCTCTACGGCCCGCGTGCCGTGTCGGGAATCATCGGCGCGCTGTACACCGGGGCGGGCCTCGGCACGCTCATCGGCCCTTGGCTCGCCGGCGTCGCCTACGACGCGTTCCACTCGTATCAGGCGCCGATCCTCGCTGCCGCCGCGCTCTCCTTTGTCGCCGCGGCGTGCGTGCTGCCGATGCTCAAGCATGAAAAAGCCGCGCTCGTCGATCGCGGTTAGCGACTCGCGCGGCGTGCGCACCCTGCACGTAGGCGGCGAGGCGATCCAGAGCGCGATGAAGATCGGCGATCCCTTCGCGCTCGCGCTCGACTACACGCGCTGCATGATGGCGTTCCTGCTGCTGCACCCGGAGCCGCGCGAGGCGCTGATGATCGGCCTGGGCGGCGGCTCGCTCGCAAAGTTCTTCCATCGCCAGCTGCGCCGCACGCGCGTGCGGGTGGTGGAGCTCGACGCGCGCGTGCTCGCCGCGGCGCGGGCGCAGTTCGCGCTGCCCGCCGACGACCAGCGCCTGCGCGTGACGATCGGCGACGGCGCCGAGGCGCTCGCGCCGGAGTGCTGCGACCTGCTCGTGCTCGACGCCTACCACGACGAGGAGCACGTCTCGAAGTTCGCGAGCAGCGAGTTCTACGAGGGCGCCTTCCTCGCGCTGCGCGACCCGGGCGCGCTGGTGGTGAACTTCATGAACGACGACCCGGGCTTCGAGCGCACGCTGCAGCGCCTGGAGCGCGCCTTCGGCGGTGCGGTGCTGGCGCTGCCGGCGCTCTACGACCCGAACATCATCGTTTTTGCCTTCCGCGGCGCGCCGGCGCGCGTGAGCTGGGAGGCGCTTCGGCTGCGCGCGGGCGAGCTCGAGTCGCGCCTCGGGCTGCCGTTCTCCCGTTATGTCTCGCGCCTGCGTGTGATGAACCCCTGCACCGCCGCAGAGCTCATCGTGCAGCCATGCCCGTAGACCCGGTCGAGATCGGCGTCCTCGCCGCGGTCGCGTTCGCCGGCGCGCTCGTCTTCGGCACCACGGGCTTCGGCGCCGGGCTGGTCATCATCCCGATCGCCACGCACCTCGTGCCGCTGCAGTTCGCGCTGCCGCTCTTCGCGCTCTCCGACCTCGCCAACGCGGCGCGCGTGGGCTTCGAGAACCCGCGGAATGCGGTGCACGGCGAATGGGTGCGACTCGGGCCGGCGATCCTCGTCGGCACCGCGCTCGGGGTTACCGTGCTCGTCAACCTGCCGCGCGCCGCCGGCATGATGGCGATGGGAACTTTCGTCCTCGCTTTCGGACTCTACAGTCTCATGCAACGCGCGCCGGGCCTCGTCTCGCGCAGGTGGGCGCTCCTCGCCGGGCTGCTGGGCGGCGCGACGAGCGCGCTCTTCGGCGCGGGCGGCCCGTTCTACGTCATCTACCTGTCGCAGCGCGGCCTCGACAAGGCGCAGTTCCGCGCCACGCTCGGCCTGTGCATTCTCACGAGCATCTCGCTGCGCGTGATCGCCTTCCTCCTGACGGGGCTGCTTCTCGATCGCGCGGTCTGGATCGCGGCCGCTGTGGTGGTCCCGGTCTCGTTCATCGGCGTCGTGGCCGCGAAGCACATCTACCTGCGCATCTCGCGCGAGACGCTGCTGCGCGCGGTCTTCGTGCTGCTCGTCTTCTCCGGCGCCTCGCTCATCCTGCGCGGCGCGCTCCTCTGACAAAGAAGCCCGCTCCGCCGATCGAGCCGATGCTCGCGAAGCTCGCCGACGCGCTGCCGCCGCAAGGCGGCTTCCTCTACGAGCCGAAGTGGGACGGCTTCCGCGCGCTCGTGTTCCGCGACGCGAAGGGCGTGTATCTGCAGAGCCGCGACCTGCGCCCGCTCGACCGCTATTTCCCCGACCTGCACGACGCGCTGCTCGAGCGCCTTGCCGGGCCGTGCGTCCTGGACGGCGAGATCGTGATCGCCGGCCCGCGCGGCCTCGACTTCGACGCACTGCAATTGCGCCTTCACCCCGCTGCTTCGCGCGTGGCGAAGCTTGCGAAGGAGACGCCCGCCTCGTTCGTCGCGTTTGATCTGCTTTTCTCCCGGGGCAAGAACCTCATGGACGCCCCGCAGGCCGAGCGCAGGGAGGCGCTTGAAAAGCTGCTCGCCGGGGTCGAGCCGCCGCTGCACATCACGCCGGCCACCCTGGAGCGCAAGGTCGCCGCCGACTGGCTCGAGCGCTTCGAGGGCGCGGGCCTCGACGGCGTGGTGGCGAAGCCGCTCGAGGCGCCGTACCAGCCGGGCAAGAGGGCGATGATCAAGGTGAAGCACGCGCGCACCGCCGACTGCGTGGTCGCGGGTTTCCGCTGGTACAAGACCGGGCGCGACGCCGTCGGCTCGCTCCTGCTCGGGCTCTACGACGATGCGGGCGTGCTGCAGCACGTCGGCGTCACTTCTTCTTTCAGCATGGCGACGCGCAAGGCGCTCGTGAAGGAGCTCGCTCCCCTGCGCAAGAGCGCCATGGTGGATCATCCGTGGCGCGACTGGGCGGGCGCGGGCGCAGAGTCCGCGCGCATGCCCGGCGCGCAAAGCCGCTGGAGCGCGGGCAAGGATCTTTCGTGGGAGCCGCTGCGCATCGAGCGCGTGTGCGAGGTGAAGTACGACCACCTGCAAGGCGACCGCTTCCGGCACGCGGCCATTTTCCTGCGCTGGCGCCCGGACAAGCCGCCGCGCGAGTGCCGCTACGACCAGCTCGAGGTCACGCGCGCCTTCGAGCTCGCGAAGGTGTTTTCTTCCGGTAGTACGGCGGCCAGGGCGCGTCGCCGAGGCCCTGCTTCCTAGAGAGCTCGAGCAGCCCCTCGAGCGACCCGGCGGCGGCGTCGATGCCGGCGTGGCGGTCGCCGATGCGCTGATAGCGCTCCAGCATCGAGCGGAGCGTGAAATCGCCCGGCTCGCAGCTCGCGAGCTCCTTCCAGTCGAGCGGCGCCGAGACCGTCGCCTGCGGCGTCGGGCGCACGGAATAAGCCGCCGCCACGGTGCGGTCCTTCGCGTTCTGGTTGTAGTCAATGAAGACGCCGCGGCGCTCCTCCTTCCACCACTTGCTCGTCGCGAGCTTCGGCGCGCGCCGCTCGATCTCGCGCGCGAGCGCGAGCGCCGCCTCGCGAACCTCGTCGAAGCTCCAGCGCGTCGCGATGCGCACGTAGATGTGCAGGCCGCGCTTGCCGGAGGTCTTTGGCCAGCCTGCGAGGCTTTTCTCGGACAGGAAATCCCTGACGAGAAAGGCCACCTCGCGCACCTGCTTCCAAGGCACCCCGGGCGTGGGATCGAGGTCGATGCGCAGCTCGTCCGGGTGCTCGAGGTCCTCCGCGCGCACCGGGTGCGGGTGCAGCTCGAGGCAGGCGAGGTTCGCCATCCAGGCGAGCGCGGCGGCGTCGCGCGGCACGAGCTCCTCGGCGCTGCGTCCGGAGGGAAAGCGCAGCGCCACCACCTCGAGCCACGCCGGGCGGTTCTTCGGCGCGCGCTTCTGGTAGAAGAACTCGGCGCCGACGCCGTCCGGATAGCGCACCAGCATGTTCGGGCGTCCGCCGGCGCCGCGCAGCGCGCCTTCAGCGACGGCGACGTAGTACTGCGCGAGCTCGAGCTTCGTGATCCCCGGCTTCGGGAAGAGCGCCTTGTCCGGGTTGCTGATCCGTACCTCGCGGCCTGCGGCGAGAAGGATTTCGCTAGCCGGCTTTTTCACGCATGGTGACGAATTCTTCGGCGATCGTCGGATGGATGCCGATGGTGGCGTCGAACTGCGCCTTGGTGGCGCCCATCTTCACCGCGATCGCCACGCCCTGGATCACCTCGCCCGCGTCCGGGCCCATCATGTGCGCGCCCACCACGCGCTGCGTCTTGCGCTCGACGACGAGCTTCATGAACGTGCGCTCCTGCTTCGGCGTGAGGGTGAGCTTGAGCGGGCGGAACGCCGCCTTGTAGACGTCCACCTCGCCGAAGCGCTCGCGCGCGCGCTCTTCCGAGAGGCCGACGGTCGCGAGGTTGGGATTGGCGAACACCGCGGTAGGGACGTTGTCGTGGTCCACCGGGGTCGGCTCGCCGCGGAAGAGGGTGCGCGCGAGCCACATCGCCTCGGCGGTGGCGACCGGGGTGAGGTTGATCCGGTTGGTGACGTCGCCGATGGCGTGGATCGAGTCGACCGAGCTCTTCGAATAGCGGTCGACCACGATGGCGCCGTCGGGCGCGAGCTTGACGCCCGCCTTCTCGAGGCCCAGGTTCACCGTGTTCGGCTTGCGGCCGGTGGCGAAGAGGACGAGGTCGGTGTCCTGCGTGCTCCTGTCGCCGTACTCGACCTCGAGGCTGCCGCCGGGCCGCTTGAACACCTCGACCGGCTCGGCGCCGAAATGCAGCTTCACGCCCTTCGCGGCCATCTCGTCGGCGATGCGCGTCCCGAGCTCGGCGTCGAAGCCGCGCAGCAGCCGCTTGCCGCGGTAGGAAAGCGTCGTCTTCACGCCCAGGCCGTTGAAGATCGAGGCGAACTCGAGCGCGATGTAGCCGCCGCCGACCACCAGGGCTCTTTCGGGGAGCTTTTTCAGGAAGAACGCTTCGTTGGAAGACAGGGCGTGCTCCCGGCCCGGAATCGGCGGGATCACGGGCCAGGAGCCGGTGGCGACGAGAATGTGCTTTGCGGTTATTTTTTTCCCGTTCACCGAGACTTCGTTCGGTCCGAGGACGCTCGCGCGTCCGCGCAGGATCTCGACGCCGGCGTTCTGCAGGACGCGCTCGTAGACGCCGTTGAGGCGCGCGATCTCCCGGTCCTTGTTGGCGAGCAGCGTCGGCCAGTCGAAGCGCGGCTCCTCGCCGGCCCAGCCGAACGCCCGGGCGATCTCGAACTCCTCGCGGAAGTGCGCCGCGTAGGAGAAGAGCTTCTTCGGGATGCAGCCGACGTTCACGCAGGTGCCGCCGAAGGCGCCCGACTCGGCGACCGCGACGCGCGCGCCGTAGGAGGCGCTCACGCGGCTGGCGCGCACGCCGCCGGAGCCGCCTCCTATGGTGAAGAGGTCGTAGTCGAAGCTCAGGGGTGCCGCGCTGCGCTCAGGCGTGCAGCGTCACTTCAGATTCGGAAGATTGAGCTCCACGAGCTCGAGCTGCGCGGCGAGGCTCTGGTGCTGCGGCTTGTCGGCGAGCCACTTGAGCGCGTTCTTCACGCGGGCTTCCATCTGCGCGCGCGGCATGCCCTCGATGCCGCTGAACAACGCCCCCAGGTCCGTGAGGTTCGCGGCCTGCGCGGCCGCGCGCACTTCCGCGAGCTTCGCCTCGATCGCGCCGCGGTCGAGGTTCATGACGAGCTTCAGCGTCTTGTCATGCGTGCTCATGGGTCCTTCCTCCTCACGAAACGCTCCGCCTCATTGTACCAGCGTGTAGCGGCCCTCGGCGGCGCGCACGACGCGCTCCTCGAGGAGCTTGTCGAGGTGCGCAGCCAGGGAGCGCGCGGCCCACTTGTGCATGCGCGCCGGCACGTCGTCGTACACGCGCGGCAGGAGCTCGTCGAGGGTCGGATTCCCCAGCTCTTTCATGCAGGAAACGACCTTGCTCTCGCGCGCCCGGCGATGCGCGATCAGCCGCCGGATCTCCTTGTGCGGCGCGCCGACGAGGTAGCCGTGCCCGGGCGCGAGGATCGCGAGGTCCTCGGCGAGCAGCATCTCGAGCGAGGCGAGGTAGGCGCGCATGTTGCCGTCGGGCGGGTTGATCACGACCGTCGAGCCCTGCATGACGTGGTCGCCGGTGAAGAGCATGCGCGTCTCCTCGAGGAGATAGCAGACGTGGTTCGACGCGTGCCCCGGCGTGTGGATGGCGCGCAGCGTCGCACCGCCCAGGTCGATGCGCTGGCCGTTCTCGAGCACGAAGTCCGGCTTGAAGGTCTCGTCCTGGCCTTGCGGCGCGGGCCGGCCGAAGAGCTGCGCGCCGGTCGCTTCCTTGACGAGCTTCGCCGCGGGCGAATGGTCGAGGTGCGTGTGCGTGCAGAGGATCCAGCGGATCCGGTCCTGGCCCGCTTCCAGGATCTTTTCCACGTGCGACGCGATCGCGGGCCCCGGGTCGATGAGCGCGAGCTCGCGCTCGCCGACGAGGTACGTATTGGTCCCCGGGCCGGTCATCGCGCCGGGGTTCGGGGCGATGATGCGCGTGACGCGGCGATCGAGCCGCTTCGGCACGCCGGGTGAGAGCTCATACGTCGTCTCGCCGGTCTCCTCCGGGTCGCTCCAGTGGATCTCGAAGTACGCGGCGTCCGAGCGGCGGAACAGCTTTTCCCCTTCCTTGCCCTGCGCCCGGCAGGCGCGGTTCGTCTCGATCTCGGGCAGGCTCGCGGCGTGGGCGAACGCGTCCTCGCGCCGCGCGAAGCGGCCGAGGTCCTTCAGGGCGTGGCGCGTGGCAAAGACGAGCTCGATCTCGCCGCGCTCCGCGCGCTCGAGCGCCTCCTGCGGCCGGATCCAGATGTCGTGCACCGTCTCGCCGGCGTCGTGGGAGCCGGCCTGGCCCTCGGGCGCGAGGGCGACGAAGAAGCGCGTGTCGAAACGCCGGCTGCGGCCCGGGGCGGTGACCCAGTGCCCGTAGTAGGCGAGCGCGTCCGCCGGGAGGTAGAGGTCCTCGCTCTCGAGCAGCTCGAGGAAGGGCTTCTTCCGAAAAGCCATCATCGCTTCCGCGCGCGAGGCCGAGATGGGGCGGCCATCGCGATCGCACGCGAGAAGCACGCCCGCTTCCTCGAAGCATTCGCGCAGCGCGGCGACGTAGTAGGCGAGGGCGCCCTCGGCGAGGCCGAGGCGCGCGTTCGCCTGCTCCGGCGTCCGGCCGCGGATGCGCGCGGCGAGGCGCGGATCCGAGTCCTGCGTGTCGAGCGAGCCGCCGGGAAAGACGTAGGCGCCGCCGAGGAAGGCCGCGCTCTGCGTCCTCTGCAGCATGAGCACTTCGGGGCCGGCGCTCGCCTGCCGCAGCAGGATGAGCGTCGCCGCCGGGCGCGGCACGAGCACGGCCATCAGGGCGAACGCCCCGCGCGGTCCTTGTCGTTCTGCGCCTTGATGAGCGCGCGCATGCGCGCCCAATCCTCGTCGGAGAGCTTGTCGAGCTCGGTGAAGTAGGCGCCCGATCCGCTCGCGAGGTATCCGCCGCCGTCGATCGCGATGGTCTCGCCGGTGAGCCATTCGCAGCCGTCGGCCATGAGGAAGGTGGCGAGGTTCTGCAGCTCCTCCATGCGGCCGACGCGCCTCATCGGGTTGAGGTCCTGCGAGGACGAAAAGTCGCCCCCGGGACGCAGGCGCCGGGTCGCGCCCTCGGTCGGGAACGGCCCGGGCGCGATCGCGTTCAGGCGGATGCCGAAGCGGCCCCATTCCACCGCGAGCGACTTCGTCATCACGTGAAGGCCCGCCTTCGACATCGCGGAGGGCACGACGTAGGGCGACCCGGTATGGACCCACGTCACGAGAATCGAGAGCACCGTGCCCTTGTGCTTGCCCTCGATCCAGCGCTTGCCGACGGCATGCGTGACGTAGAAGGTGCCGTGGAAGACGATGTTCGCGATGGCGTTGAAGCCGTTCGGCGTCAG
>Ga0070741_10003790_pt1 | contig 36518 bp, 31 predicted proteins | sample Coa_R1_4_FD_66440 | JGI IMG/M metagenome (GOLD analysis project Ga0070741, IMG submission 66440) | Surface soil microbial communities from Centralia Pennsylvania, which are recovering from an underground coalmine fire - Coalmine... | ecosystem: Environmental > Terrestrial > Soil > Unclassified ... | reverse complement strand
AGTGTTTTTCTAGAATCTATCTCCGACAGGCTCCTGATCTGCCCTATTTCTGCCGGATTTCTGCCGGCTGTTTTCCAGACGGGGCAGATCGGAATGTCCCCACTCCCTGGGCTCTCCGGCCTGTCGTGCCTCTGGGCAGCCTTGCCTATTTGCGTAGTCGCTCAGAGAAATCGCCCACCACTACGGTTGTGGGTTCTGTTTTCGCTGCGCGTATTCGACGGTGAGCGCCGCGTCGAACCGCGATGCCGTCGGAGAAGACCGCACTATGGCCTGGATTGGAGCCAGTCCGAGACGACGTTGGATCCATCTTGCCGTACGCAAGCCGCCGTCGGAAAGGATTGACTTTGTATTGTCACCACCTTCGGTTTCTCCGACCGGCACCCAGACGTGTACTCGGGAATGTCCAGATTGAGGCTTGTCATCAGGTGTGATCGGCTCGTCATTGAACGGAAACCTGAGTCGGCATTCGGAATCGCTCGGATCGCATAGCCGCGGTCCGACATACGCGAATCCTTCTCGCACAATGGTGCCTTGGACGTTTGTGGTTGGCTTTCCGTCATTCACGACTTTCGTATGGTCCACGATCCAATGCGCAGCACAGAGGACGACCTCTCCTCCTCGATCCTTTGACTGAGTCGGCGGCCAATTCAAAGTCTGTTGTGGAACGATCACCGCAGCTCCTGCCTGAGCCAGGGTGAGGGCGAGAGGTAAAAGATCGGCGGCCTTTGCTCCATTTTGGTCAATTTCGGAATGGGAAAAAACAACAGCGCCATCGACGATTTGCTTGTCGGGTCGAAACACCGTTGCCGTGTTACTGCCCCAAGTGCCACTCAGTGTCACCGTTTCGACGATAACCTTGTTCGACCTATCGACTATGGAAGCGGCCGAAGCTCGACATGGCTGGTTTTGAGCAGTAGCAGCGGAACTAGCCAGCAGACTGATGCTGATTGCCAGGCGAAAACCAAATCGTTGTTGCATGCTTTGATCCTCCAAAAGCTTCGGAAAGGCATGGGGCCAGGGGACGTCTCTGCCCACATATTGAATGCCTGATTCGCGGGGCTTGCAAACAAAAGCTGCGGAGCAGACTCTCGCAGACATACCACCGCTGTCGTCCATGCGGGCTATTACGCGCCACAGCAAGACCCAGTTCAAAAGGCATATTGAAGCGAGGAGTGATCGGCGCTTTGCGGTCGAGTTGCACGCGGGAAAGGTCGTGAATTGAATAGGCGCACTCGTCGATCAATGCGATGATGCGGTCGAGTCTGCGTTCGCTGGTGGGAATTTCCAGGGTTGCTCTGGGGACCAGGCCAAACGCGCTAATACCCGCGATATACAGCCTCTGGAATCCCGCATCGTAAGGAATGTTTAGAAATACTGACCGCTCACGCCCTGTTGGGGGATTTCTTCGCGGCATGTCTGGTGGTAGCGGATCGACTCATTCTTTTGCGTGTTTTGCTGCGTCCGTTGCGTTCAGTCAACGTCATGAGACTTCGCACACGCCTAGCCTGCGACGCGGAAACGCCCAGAATCCTGGCGGTCTCTTCAAGCGAAGGGAAAGGCGTCTCGATGATGCTTGGTCGGCTCATCCTGTCTCCACTTTAGCCGCTGGTATCTATGAATACAAGCTCTTTGATGCCGTCGGCAAAGGTTTCGAGCTTCTCAAGCTGGCAGCAGGGAGAGCTTCTAAGCGGCTAAGCTTCTGAGCTGCTAGCTAACGGCGAAGTCAAGCTACCAGCTGCCAGCTACCAGCCAAAACAACGGCAATTGCAAAACGGGAAGATCAGCACTCAGCATTCGGCAATCAGCACTCGGCAATCAGCAATGCATCGTCGGTACCGTTCCCGGTAGGGAATGGGTCACGGTCTCCCTACTCAAAAGTGAAGCTCGGAGTCACCATGCCACCGCAGGACCAAATTATCTTTGCTCGGGCGGGATCGCGTAGTAGCCCTTGCGGGCGGTCACGCGATCATGATGGTCTACGGCCACAATTTCGATCTTGCGAAAGCGTCCATCCCAGTTTGTGTTTTCGGGATAATAGCCGAGGCTGTACTGATGGTGCAGCTCTTCAGAAATCTGATCGAAGGCGTCGGCGATCTTGTTCATGCCACGCGCTTCAATCAGCCGGCCTCCGGTGTCTTCGGCCAGCTTTCTTAGCTTGCCTTCGCTGAAGATGTGAAACACGTCGCAGTTATCGTGCGGCCCGTCGGTCACCTGCACCACGTAGGCGATCACATCATTTTGCTGCAGCGCGATCAGCGCGTCTTCGAGCGTGGATTCGCTGTGCTGGTCGTCGGAGAGCGCAACGATCAGCAGCGCCTTGCGTCCCGCCTGCTGCTTTAAGAAATGGAATATGGAGAAGCGCACGGAGTCATAAAGTCGAGCGGGACGGTCACGCATGCGTCTTGTACTCGGAACGCCTGGAATCGGAACGCCTGGAATGGGAACACCGGGGATGGGAACACCTGTGCCCGGAACACCCGGCATCTGGATGCGCGGATCAGGAAGCGCGATGGGTTCTGCAGGCAGCGAAACCTCCACTGGCCCGGTCGAGCGAATCGTCTGTGCCTGGTCTTTGAGCAGAGCTATGTCAGAGGTTGGCACCTGCAAGGTCTCAATGCGATTGGCATAGCTCACCAGGAAAGCCAGATCGGTTGGCCTGACTACCCGTTGCACGAACATGCTGGTGGCGTCGGCCTCAAACGCCAGCGTGCTCGCCGTGCTGGTGCCGGTATCGAGCAGGACGCCGACATTCAGAGGCACGTCCGAGTGGTGCGAGAAGAACTTGATGGTTTGCAGCCGGCCGTCTTCCCGCACTTGAAACTGCTGCTGATCAAGATCGTCGAGCAGGCGCTTGTGCGAATCGCGCACGGTGAAGTACACGGAGACGAGGTTAACGTCGGATTTCAGCGTTGGCTCTTCGGTCGTTGGTCCCTTGGTCCCGGCATTCTGCTGCGCGGGTGCAGGTGAAAGGACGAGAAAAACGGTGGCGCAGCAGATTGCGGCAACAGAAAAGCGAGGCAGGTGGCGCATGGTTCCTCCTACCGGTCAGGATCCAGCTGTTTGGTGCTAACCCGCGGGATTGGAAAATGATTCGGTAAAGATGAAGGAAACCGGCGGCGTTCGGCACTCGGCACTCAGCAGTCAGCAGTCAGCACTCAGCTAAGCAACGGCAAAACCCGACACGGACTGTACGGACGCCACGGATCACAAGAATCGGCTGTCGGCTAAGGCAAAGACAACAAGGAGGAAGCTACCATCTGCCAGCCAAAACACGGCGATACCAACCGCAAACCAGAGACAGACCGCACGGGTTGCACCGAGCCGGGAGGCATCCGCGTTCTCAGCTGTTTGCGGTTCGCAAATCTTCGATACGGGCCATGCTATGCTGTGGCACTTTTCGAACAACCTTCCCGCCCCGGGACTTCATTATTAGGGGGACTTCGCCGTGAGCCTGCTTCTGGTTGTAATTACGAGTTTCATTGTGGTGGGTGTGCTGGCCTTTCTGCGGATTGCGATGAGGCCGGCGTTTCGTCAGCATCCTGACCAAGTTGTGATTCGGCGTCCGGGACAGCGCATGTTTGGCGCTCCGGAGCCGCTTGGAGCGACCGGAGCTGAGGACCTCCCCTTCGCCTTACTGAGCCAGGCGGCATATAAGCACAAGCCGGATGCGAAGCAGGTGAAGGCCGGCGCGTCGCTTGATCCTGATGCGGAGCTGCGGAAACGCGGCTGGACGATGTGGCCGGATTTCGGCGGCTCCGGCTTGCACAACCAAATACGAAGCGTGCATTTGCGGGCGGAGGTGTGGTGGCATTTGCAGGAGAAAAAGATCGCTGTGGCGTTTGGCGGAACGGTGTTCACCAATATCAAAGACTGGAGAGCGAATCTCCGCTGGTTTATTCCTCACCAGAACGACGAGTACACCGTAATCGTGAAGAGTTTTGGCCGCGCATTCGAGGTGGAGTATGCGAAGAAGCTGAAGGAAGCCGGATGGAGCTCGTCGGAGCGAATCCATCTGTTTTCGACCGGCCATTCTCTGGGCGGAGGTCTGGCGCAGGAATTCGCCTACTCTCTGCCGCTCGGTGACGCGGTGCCGCGAGTGGCGAAGGTTTACGCCATCGATCCTTCTCCGGTGACCGGCTTTTACAGCGTGGAGAAGAGCGTTCGCGAGATGAACGTTCTCGAGCTCGATATCGATCGCATCTTCGAACGCGGCGAGATTCTCGCTTTTCTCCGCTCCATCGTGAGCCTCTTCGTTCCCCCGCGCCGACAGGCCCCGACGATCCGGCAGATCCGGTACAACCTGTTCCCAACATGGAATCCCATTACGGGACACTCCATAGCCGAGTTCGCCTTCCACCTGAATCAGCAGCTCGAGAAAGTACCAAAACCAACGACTCCGGGCTCATGCGCCGCTGCTGGTCGATGAGTCCTGGGTTTTCAAACACGTTTAAGGCGTTTTGAAATATCTTTCGCGTGCCACCGCCTCCGCGCGAGTCGGAAAGTCTTCGCGATACAGCAGTTCCCACGGGCCACGATTCTTGGTAGCCGTGCTCCTCTCAGAATTGTGCTGCTTCAGGCGAGTCTCAAAATTAGATGTGGAGCCCGCATAGAGCTGTCCACTGGATTGGCTCCGCAGCACGTATGCGGAAAACATGAACGTAAATGGCGCGCCCGGAGAGATTCGAACTCCCGACCTAATGCTCCGGAGGCATTCGCTCTATCCAGCTGAGCTACGGGCGCGATTGGCGGACGTTAATAGCTTACAACAAGGAAGATGGCACCTGATGTCGCAAACCGCCGACGCTGGTGAGAACTCCCTCCCTAATGCTCGGCAGGGTTGCCGCGGCGACCTCTATCCAGCTGAGCTACGGGCACGCTTCGGAGTTGGACAGTAATAGCTTACAAGGAATCGGGTGATCGGGCATCGGATGATCGCGTGAAGTAAAACTGGCCCCATGGGGCGAGGATGATTATCTGGTCTCCACCAGTTCGGGCTTCTCCGCCGATTTGGCTTGTGTGGTCTGTTCCGGCTTCCAACGCAAGATCGGCTTTCGCGCAGCCGTGGTTTCATCCATTCGCGCAACACGGGTATTGTGCGGTGCGCTTACGACGAGCTGCGGATGCTGTTCCACCTCGCGTGCTATAGCCTTCATCGCCTCAATGAACAGATCGAGTTCTTCCTTCGATTCGCTTTCTGTTGGCTCGATCATCAGTGCGCCAGGCACGATTAGCGGGAAGGACGTGGTGTATGGGTGGAAGCCATAGTCGATCAGGCGCTTGGCGATGTCGCCGGTCTTGACCCCGTTTTGGGTTTGCAGGCGATCACTGAAGACTACCTCGTGCATTGATCCGGTCTTGTATGGCAGATCGTAGATGCCTTCGAGTTTCTTACGAATGTAGTTGGCGTTCAGGACGGCATCTTCGGTGGTCTGGCGCAGGCCGTCTGGGCCATTGGCGAAAATGTATGCCAGCGCGCGCACGAACATTCCGAAGTTGCCGTAGAAGGCGCGCACGCGGCCGATAGATTTGGGGCGGTTGTACTCGAAGCCTAGTTTGCCGTCTGGACGCGTCGTGAGCACTGGAGTCGGCAGGAATGCTTCGAGGAATTTCTTGCAGGCCACCGGTCCCGATCCGGGACCGCCGCCGCCGTGTGGCGTGGAAAAGGTTTTGTGCAGGTTCAGGTGCATTACGTCCACACCGAAGTCGCCCGGGCGGGTCTTACCGACGAGAGCATTCATGTTGGCGCCGTCCATGTAGAGGAGCGCGCCTTTGCCGTGCAGCAGGTCGGCGATGCGGTGAATTTCTTTTTCAAAGACTCCGATTGTGCTTGGATTGGTCAGCATCATACCGGCCACGGTGTCATCCACGAAAGACGCGAGCAGGCTGGAATCGACCATGCCTTCGGAGTTCGATTTCAGGTTCATGATCTCGTAGCCGCAAATCGCTGCCGTGGCGGGATTGGTGCCGTGTGCCGAATCGGGAATAATGATCTTTTTCCGCGGATTGCCTTTCGACTCGTGATGCGCGCGGATGAGCAGAATGCCGGTGAACTCGCCGTGAGCGCCGGCTGCGGGCTGCAGCGTGATCGTATCCATGCCGGTGATCTCGCATAGACACTCGGAAAGCGTTTTTATGATGCGCAGCGCGCCTTGGGAGATCTTCTCCGGCTGATATGGATGCGCGTTGCCGATACCTTCGAGTCTCGCTACGAATTCGTTCACACGCGCGTTGTACTTCATCGTGCACGAGCCCAAGGGGTACATGCCGAGATCAATGGCGTAGTTCCACGTTGAGAGCCGAGTGAAGTGGCGGATGATTTCGATCTCGCTGACTTCGGGCATCAGCCCGAGATGTTCGCGGGCATGCTCTCCGAGCAGTTTGTCGGGATCGACTTCGGGAACATCCAGCGGCGGCAGCTTATACGCCTTCTTTCCGGGCGAGGACTTCTCGAAGATCAGTCCTTCGTTCTGATTGACGTGCTGCGAGACTTTGCGCGGCTTCACGCTTGTACCGCCTGAACCGCGGCCTCGATCTGCTCGCGCGTATTCATTTCTGTGCAGCACCAAAGAGCTGCGTTGCCCAATTCGGGATAAAACTTCTTCAACGAGAATCCACCAATCATCTTCTTCTCGAGCAGGCGATCATTAATAGCGTGCGGATCTTCTTTCGTCTGCACGACAAATTCATTAAAGCGCTTCCCCCTCGGGAAGAGCACTGTTGTCTTTTTTGCGAATTGATTTGCCGCGTAGTGTGCCTTCGCCAAATTCTGCTTTGCCAAGTCCTTGAGGCCCTCACGCCCGTAAACATCCATAAATATGGTGGACATCAGAGCGACCAGCGCCTGATTGGTGCAGATGTTGGACGTAGCTTTCTCGCGTCGGATGTGCTGTTCGCGTGTAGAGAGGGTGAGCACGTACCCGCGCTGGCCGTTCTTGTCTTTAGTCTCGCCGACTAGCCGGCCTGGCATCTGGCGAACGTATTTTTCTTTCGCCGCGAGCACGCCGTCGTAGGGTCCACCGAATCCAAGAGGCACCCCGAACGACTGCGCTTCCATGGATACGATGTCGGCCTCGGCAGGCGGCTTCACGATTCCAAGCGACAGCGCTTCCGCAATCGAGACTACCAGCAATGCACCTTTGCGATGCGCGATCTCCGCGATCGCAGAAACCTCTTCCAGCGAGCCAAAGAAATTCGGGCTCTGGATGAGTACGCAAGCCGTCTGATCCGTTACGGCTCGCTCGAGTTCGTCAAGATTGATCTCGCCGCTTTCTTCTTTATAGCCGACGAAATGCATGGGAAAGCCGCGATGATGGAGATAGGTATGGATCACTTCGCGGTACTCGGGATGCACAGTGCGCGCGATCACCGACTCTTCCCTTCCCGTGACCCGCATTGCCATCAGGATCGCCTCGGCGGCTCCGGTGCTGCCGTCGTACATCGAAGCGTTGGCGATCTCCATTCCGGTCAACTCGCAGATCATCGTTTGAAATTCGAAGATCGCCTGCAACGTGCCCTGCGAGATTTCGGCCTGGTAAGGCGTATAGGACGTCAGAAATTCGCCGCGCTGAACCAGCGCGTCGATGATCACCGGACGATAGTGGTGGTATGCGCCCGCTCCCAGGAAGACCGCATATCCGGCGGCGTTCTCTTCACTGCGCTCGCGGAAATAATCGATGATCTCCGACTCCGCCATCTGTCGCGGAACCTTGAGATCACGATTGAGCCGGTACTCGCCGGGGATCGCCTTGAAAAAATCGTCAATCGAATGGACGCCGATTTCGCGCAACATCTGCTCGCGGTCGGCGGGAGATTTGGGAAGATAACGCATGAATTAATTTCGTGATTTGGTGATTTCGTGATTTCGCGATTTGAGTTGCTGTCGGCGAAAATGTGCGGCTTGAATGAGAGCAATCACGAAATCGCAAAATCACAAAATCGCGAAATGCTTCTCAGTGTCCGCCCTCCTCTTTCACATACTTCTCGTAATCGTCTGAAGAAAGCAGTTTGCTCACTTCGCCAGCGTTCGCAAGCTGAATCTTTACCATCCAGGCACTGTGGGCATCGGAGTTGATTTTTTCCGGCGCATTCGCCAACTCTGGATTGATCGCCACGACTTTTCCTGAGGCTGGAGCATACAGCTCCGAAACTGCTTTCACCGACTCAACCGTGCCGAAGCTCTTCCCTGCTATGAGTTCATCCCCAACTTTAGGTAATTCCACGAACACGATGTCGCCGAGCGAGTTCTGCGCATAATCGGTGATGCCAATCGTGGCCTGGTTTCCGTCTACGTTGATCCATTCGTGTTCGCGCGTGTAGCGATAAGCTGCGGGAAAAGCCATTGCTGTCGATCCTTTATTTCTTTTGGCGTTTATAGAACGGGGTCGGCACAACTTGAGCTTTAATTTTTTGCGCTCTCACTTCCACCAGAACCACACTCCCAATTGGGGAATAGCGCGGCGGAACGTATGCCAAGGCGATGTTCTTTTTCAAGAAGGGCGCCGGTGATCCGCTGGTGATGTATCCAATCTCTTTTCCGGATTCACTGAAAACTTTATAACCATCGCGTCCGATGCCGCGCTCAATCATCTCCAGGCCGACGAGACTGCGCTTCAACCCTTCTGCCCTGGTGCGCTCCAGTGCATCGCGTCCGATGAACTCCGGCTTCTCCATTTTGCAGAAGCGACCCAGGTCTGCTTCCCACACGTTAATCGTGTCCGAGATCTCGTGACCATAAAGCGCCATCTTCGCTTCGAGCCTCAACGTGTTGCGAGCGCCGAGACCGCACGGCAAAATACCGAATTCTTTTCCCGCTTCGAGCACTTCGTTCCATACACGCGTGCTCGTGGCTTCGTCCGATGGAATGTAGATTTCGAATCCGTCTTCGCCGGTGTAGCCCGTGCGAGCGATCATCGTATTGGGCAGCCCGCACACCGTGCCGTACGTAAACCAGTAATTCTTGATTGAGGAAAGATCAGCGTTGGTGAGCTTGCGAAGAACATCTACACTGCGGGGGCCCTGGATGGCTAGCTGCGTGTAATAGTCGCTGAGGTCCTGCGCGTGACATCGAAAGCCACGCACGTTCTTCTGCACCCAACTCACGTCCTTCTCGCGCGTTCCGGCGTTGATCACGAGTAGATAATCGTTCTCGCCGAGTTTGTGGACGATTACATCATCGACGAATGTCCCTTCGGGATAGAGCAGTGCCGAATAGTGCGCCTGCCCGCGCTGAAGCTTCGAGGCGTCGTTCATGCTGATGTGCTGGACGGCATCGAGCGCCTGCGGGCCGCGGATTAGGATGTCGCCCATGTGGCTGACGTCGAACACACCCGCCCCAGTACGCACCGCCATGTGCTCGGCAATCAGGCCGGAGTACTCGACGGGCATGTCCCATCCGCCGAAATCGACCATCTTGGCGCCCATCTGGCGATGGACCGCATTCAAGGCAGTCTTGCGCAACGCAACATTAGCTTCGGCGGTTGGACTCAAGCAAATTCCCTTGTCAGTGGAGGACGGTGACGCCCAGAGCGCGCTGGGCAACCCTTGAAAGTAACACGCTGGTTGGGGAGGGTCAACGCAAGCAAATCAGCAAATAACCACAGCTGCTACCATGACTTGAATGCCTCGACTGCGCGTCTCCGCCATCAGTTATCTCAATACCGCTCCTCTGATGTGGGATTTCGAGCATGGCTCCGAGCGCGAAGAACTGCGGCGGAATTTCCAAGTTGATTACACCATCCCATCTCGCTGCGCTCAGATGCTGGCCGATGGATCGGCAGATATTGGAATCATCCCGGTTGCGGCTTACACAGGCATTGAAAATCTGCTCATTCTGCCGGATATCGCCATCGCCAGCGATGACGCCGTTCGCTCGATTCTGCTCGTAAGCAAAGTACCGCTGGAGACGATTGGGACGGTTGCTCTCGACCGCTCGTCGCGATCGTCGGCTGCGCTCGTCCAGGTGTTGTTCGCGAAGCAATGGAAACATGCAGTAAGTTTCGTGCCCGCGGAACCTGAGCTCGATGCCATGCTTGCGAGCAACGACGCCGCGTTGCTCATCGGAGACCCGGCGCTGAAGGTCGATCGCGCACGCTACCTCACGTGGGATTTGGCGCATGAGTGGAGGATGTTCACCGGCAGGCCATTCGTCTTCGCCTTTTGGGCGGTTCGCGCCGGCGCTGCCTCTGAGGACGAGCTGGCTTATGTCGCCGAGGTATTCAGCGCATCGCGCGATGCCGGCCTGGCGCACCTGCCAGAGATCGCCAACGAGTGGTCGCGAAAACTCGAGCTCTCGCCTGAGTTCATTACCAGCTATCTCACCGAAAATATCCAATATTCCTTGCATGCCAGAAACATCGCCGGCATGCAGTTGTTCTTCGAGCTCGCAGCCGAATTGAAGGTCCTGCCGCCGGCGCCAGAGCTGCGGTTTGCGCGCGAACTCGAAATCCGCAACTCGGCCTTGAGAAATCGCTTCTAAGATAAACAGGGCCAAATGTGACAGCCGAGCTGATCATCGCGAGCAGCGTGTGGGCAAAAATCCGGCAGCTCGGGCCGATCGGCGAGGTACTGCTTGGCATAGCCGATGCTTCCGTAATTCCCACTCCCGGAAGTCTCGACTTCCTCATTATTCTGCTTGTCGCTGCAGCGCCCCAGCACTGGTGGATTTTCGTACTTGCGGCGACCATCGGCTCCGCGATCGGGGCATACATCACATACGGAATCGGCCTCAAGGGCGGCAAGGAAGGCCTGGAAAAACGCATTCCCGAAAAGAAACTAAAGAAAGTCTATCGCTGGAGCGAGAAGTATGGAATCGGCGCCGTTGCAATTCCTGCCTTGTTGCCTCCACCGTTTCCGCTCTCTCCATTCCTGCTCGCCGCAGGAGTCTTGAAGGTGCCGCGGACGAAGTTTCTCGCTGCGTACTCCGCCGGACGTTTCGTGCGCTACAGCATCGTTGCGTGGCTGGGCCGACTTTACGGCAAAGCGATGATCGCGGGTATGCAGAAGTACTCGGAGCCCATCATCTGGGCTTTGATTGGCCTGGCCGTGCTCGGCGGAATCGCCGCCGGGATTTACATCTGGCACCGCAAACAAAAAGGCCTGCCGGCCTTCAGATCAGCCGAGAAGAAGGCGGCCTAGCGACAGGCCGGTTTGAAAGAGCGGGCACTCCTCACTTCGTCGCAGTCTGCCATTCACAGTCTTTTGGAGTTCGCTTCTCCGAGCCGCAGATTGATCTCGCCAACTTCGGCTTTATTGGCGAGGTTGCTCTGCTCCCATTTCCCTTATTCCTCGTCGCCCCGATCGCGATCGCCGTTGCGATTAACGTCCGAGAGCGTCAGAGAATCATGGGGGTCAGAAGATTACCCGCGAGTTGTAAAGAGTTTGTCACGCCGGAGTAAGGGTCTGTTTAGAACTTGCTGCCATCTGACAGCCATTCCGTTTGGGAATTTCCTATCTACTCGGTTTTCGTGCAGCATCAGCCGTATAGCGTTGTGGGCATGAGTTCGCAATCACCGTCATCGCCGTTTACACTGCTCGGCTATGCGGTGCGCAGCCTTTATCTCTCTTGTTTTTCTTCTTGCCATTCCAGGCCTCGCGTCAGCACCGAGCGGGATTCCGCGGGAACTCGCGCGAGAACGCGCACGTCTCATTTCCAACGTCCGCTATCGTCTTTCCTTCACGCTCGTGGCTCATGCGTCTGCGACCACTGGACACGAGGAACTTACGTTCGATCTGAAGTCGGCAGGACCGCTCCTGCTCGACTATCGCGAGGGCACCGCCAGCAACCTTCGAATAAACGATGCTGAAGTTCCCATTCAAACCGAGAACGGACACATTCTGCTGTCCGAAGAAAAACTCCGAGCGGGAGAAAACCACATTTCTATCGACTTCGTCTCGCCGGTTGCGCCGGCCGGAAAGGCTCTTACTCAATATCAAGACAAGGATGATGGAAGCGAATACATCTACACGCTGTTCGTTCCCATGGATGCCAGCATGGCCTTCCCCTGCTTCGATCAGCCGGACCTGAAAGGACGATTCAAGCTCACAGTCACTTCTCCCGCTGATTGGCGGGTGATTTCGAACACGAAAAGCGAAGGCACAGATCGAACCGCCAATACTACCTGGAATTTTGCAGAGACCCAGCCGATCAGTACGTATCTGTTCGCTTTTGCCGCCGGCCCGTTTCGGAGTGTTCATGAATCGGAAGCCTTGCCGAACGTCTACGTACGCAAGTCACAGTACTCGCGTGCCGTCGATGAAGTTCCCGAATTGCAGCAGATCACGGCGGACGGGATGCGCTTTCTGGCCGACTACTTCACGCAGCCCTTCCCGTTTCCTAAGTACGATCTCGTTCTGATTCCTGGATTCGCCTACGGCGGCATGGAGCACGCGGGAGCAACGTTCCTGCGTGAAGAGTCGGTCCTGTTCCGCACCGCTCCTACGCACAGCGACCGCATCGGCCGCGATCTGCTCACGCTACACGAGCTCACACATCAGTGGTTCGGCGACTTCACTACCATGCGCTGGTTCGACGACCTGTGGCTCAAAGAAGGTTTTGCGCAGTACATGGCCTACCGCACCCTGGATCAACTCAAGCCCGCTGAGCACGTATGGCAGCGCTTCTACCTTTCGATCAAGCCGCAGCGTATGGGATTGATTCCACTTTGGGAACAACGCCGATTTATCAGGACATCGACAATCTGCAGAACGCCAAGTCAGCCTATGGCGCAATCGTCTATTCAAAAGCTCCGGGACTTCTGCGCCAGCTCGCGTTCATCCTGGGTGACGAGCATTTTCGCGATGGTCTCCGGATTTATTTGAAAGAGCACCAATATGGGAATGCCGAGTGGAGCGATCTGGTGAGGGCCTTCGAACGCGCGTCAGGCCGCAAGCTTTCTGCCTGGGCAGATGCATGGATTCGACGCCGCGGAATGCCGCAGGTGGACGTCTCCTGGAACTGCAGCAACGGCCGATTGACCAAGCTGTCACTGAGACAACACAACGTACTCAACGAAGGCGGAGTATGGCCGATCGCGACTCAGGTACTCCTTGCCTATAACGATTCAGCGTCGCTGCGGATTCGTGCCGAATTGGGGACAGCTGAGGCAGAGATACCGGCAGCCGCCGGGAAAGGCTGCCCTGCATTCGTCTTCGCCAATGATAAGGACTATGCCTATGGCCGCTTTCTTCTCGATGCTACGAGCCATAATGCGGTGGAGCAGCGGCTCGGCAACATCGATGACCTCTTCGAACGTACTCTGCTCTGGGGATCGCTTTGGGACTCGGTTCGCGAAGCGCAGTTCGCTCCACAGAAATATCTGTCGCTCACACAGCGACTGTTACCTTTCGAAACAAACGAGTCGCTGGCACAATCTTTGACGGCGCACACAGTCACGGCCCTACATCGGTACCTCAGCCCGCAAGCGCGAGTTGCGCTTGTGCCGAAATTCGAGAAACTCGCGCACGATCGCATGATCAATTCGCAGGAGCAAGGGTTGCGGATCATATGGTTTCGAACCTTCCGTGCCTTGGCTGAAACCGATCTCGGGCGCAATGAGCTCAAGAAATTACTGAATGGAGACCTTCAAGTCCCCGGCGTGCAGCTCCGTCCCTTAGATCGCTGGAGCATGGTCACGGCGCTGATCGCAACAAAGGACATCGAGGCTGACAAGATCCTCACAGCGGAACAAGAGCGCGACCACTCCGGTGACGGACTCAAATACGCATACATGGCCGAGGCGGCGCGCCCGGATGCAGCCAGCAAGAAGAAATATTTCGCCGATTACCTACACAATGCTGACCGTCCAGAAGATTGGGTCGAGCAGAGTCTGGCAGCGTTCAACTACTGGAACCAGTCGGAGCTCACGGCTCCGTATCTGGAACCGGCATTAAGTGCGCTGCCGCAGGTAAAGCGTGAACGCAAAATATTTTTCGTACTGGCGTGGCTAGGCGCGTTCATCGACGGGCAGCAGTCACCCGAGGCTGACGCTCAGGTGCATGCATGGCTGCAGACCGGCAACATCGATCCGGATCTGCGATTGAAGGTGCTCGAGGTCGTTGATGACCTGGATCGGACGGTGAAAATCAGGAAGTCGTTTCCGTAACTGGAACGCCTTTTCCGCCTTTACTCTCCGCTACCCGGCAGTACTCCAATCGTGTGCAGCCATGTTGCAGCTAATTGCGGCCAATGAGTCACAGGCTTGTCCGTGGGACGCAATCCATATCCATGGCCGCCCTGCGCGTAAGTGTGCAGCTCGGCAGGAACTCCCGCTTTTTTGAGCTCCATGAAGTACTCAACCGCATTCTCGACGTGCACTGGATCGTCTTCCGCCTGCACGATAAACGCGGGAGGTGTGGACGATGTCACAGGTATGTCGGGGTTGAACTGAAAGTTCTTCTCCGAAAGCGCAAGGTAGCCGGGATAGATGATGATGGCAAAATCAGGACGGCAACTCTGCTGATCGGCTGCATCGACTGCCGGATAGAGTCGGCGGTCATAGTGTGTGCTTAAAGCTGCAGCAAGGTGTCCACCGGCAGAGAATCCCAAAACTCCGATGCGCTTGGGATCGATGTGCCACTCTGCTGCATGCTCGCGCACCAGGCCAACCGCGCGTTGCGCATCCTGCAGCGCTGCTTCCGATTTGGGAAACGGCCCGGTATCCGGCACCCGATATTTCAGCAGCACGCAATTCACGCCTACCGAATTCAGCCAGTCGCAGACTTCCGTTCCCTCGAGGTCAATAGCAACAATACGGTACGCGCCTCCCGGAAAGACCACCACTGCTGGAGCGCCGGCTGCACCGGCTGAGTCCGAGTGTTCTAGATAGAGCGTGATCGTAGGGGAACTCACGTTGCCCAGACGCCCTACGGCACGTCCTGCGACCTGATGGTCTTTACTTGTGGTCATATCCTGCTCTGGTCCCTTTGCAGTCGAAGAGCCGGGCGCATCGTTCGGCCACAGTGGAATGGTCGTGTGATCAGCACTGGGAGGCCATCCGGAAGGCTTCTGGGCTTGCGCTGACAGAACGAGATTCAAGGAGACAGTGAGCAGCAATGGAAGCAGCGATTTTCGCATTCGAATCCTCAGCCGGAGAGTGTACAGGAAAGCCACTGTTGTTCTTCGCTGTCTGGACGGCGGAGCGGGCGTGTTGATCGCCGGACAACGCACTCTCCCTCAATCTTCATCTTTATGAACCAGACAGGGGAGGAGCTTCCGAATGAAATCAGGTAAGACGATCACACTAATAGGCGCGGCAGTGCTGCTGTTTGTTACGGCGGCATTAGCCGATCAATTCAAGATGCGCGCTGGAGAATCCAATCCGGCGGCGATGGGATTGGTGCACGTCAACACGGACCGGAATGGCAATCTGGCAATCGAAGTGGAGGCGAAGCATCTCGCTCCGCCAGACCGACTCAGTCCTGCACACTCAAATTATATCGTGTGGATTCAACCTTCGGGCCAGCAGCCACAGATGTTAGGAGAGCTGCGCGTGAATACCCAGGACGAAGCGGCGAGCTTCAAGACTTCGGTGCCGTATCACAACTTCGACATCTTCGTAACTGCCGAGGACACGGCCAAGCCAGAGACTCCGAGCAGCACCGATGTTCTGCGCACCAGCGTGCAGAAGTAGCAGCTCTGAAAAGAGCAATAGAGGGGACGATTCTCGTCCCCTTCTCTGTTGGCGCTAACAATTATTTCGGTGTGAACTGGTTTAGATCGTAAATTCCCAACTGCTTTTCCAAAGCTGCAACTTTGTCGACATAGATGTCGAATCCGTCACCGCCGAAAGTTTTTCGTTCGATACTCTCGAACTGTTCGCCCATCGCGTCGTACTCATGCGGTGAAACGATCTTGTGCAGCTCGGGAAAGAGCACCGTGTCCTCCCGGGCCTCGTGCGGCGCATACATGCGATTGAACGCTTCGAGATCGTTTGCCAGCCGATTGCGATCGTCCTGCGTTTTGAGAGAAGACGCTGTCGCCAGCACACGTTCGGTGACATGCCGTCCTGCCTGATGCTGTTTCAACAATGTGTCCACCAGCGACACGAGCTTTCCAGCTTTGCGGAAGCGTGGGAACAGGTGGTCCTCCTCCAGCTTCTCGTGATATTCCTCGATGAACTTGCGGATGATAGTTGCGCCATCTGTCACAGTCTGTGGCGGAAAATCTTTATTCGCGCGAATACGGCGGATGATTTCGTCGTAGGCGAGCAAAACGCGCTTGAGGATTCCATGCTCGCGCATGAGGTCTTCATTGGTTGAGACCTCTTCCTCCTCTTTTTCCTGGCCAAACAGAGGAGCGGATACTAAAACGGCTGCGGTTCCTAAGGTAGGTAACGCGCGTACAAACCGGCGGCGAGTGTGTTGAAAAGCAGATTCGCGGTCGTGCATAGCAATCAGCCTCTACTCCCGATTATCCCACTCAGGACCGATTGCGATCGCTTCCGCTCACCTTGTATATCGTAGAGGCTGAACTCGGCTGCGGTTAGCACACTGCGTGCATGAAAAGCCTGCCCTTCTGCTACTCTTTCCGGTCGGATTCGGAGCTGATTTGGAATGAGATCTTTCGCGAGCGTCATCTTGTTGGTTTTTTCCGTCGCATCACTGTGTGCACAGAGTGCCCGATCGAGCGCCTCAGCCGCTGTGTCCGGCACAGAAGCAGCGCTTCCCTACTCCCCCAGTCTTGATGTGACGTCGATGGATCGCTCGGTCCATCCCTGCGATAACTTTTATGAGTACTCATGCGGCGGATGGCAGAAGAAGAATCCGATTCCGCCGGACCAAACTTCGTGGAGTGTGTACGGCAAGCTCTACCAAGATAATCTGCAGTTCCTGCGCGGTATTCTCGAAGACGCTTCGCGGACGAAGCAGCGCGATGCCGTGACGCAGAAGATTGGCGACTACTACGCAGCGTGCATGGACGAAGCTGCGGTGAATCGCCGCGGCATCCAAGCCATCAAGCCGGAGCTGGACGCGATTGCCCAATTGAAATCGGTATACGATCTCGCGCCGCTGGTCGCGCGGCTCCAGCTCGAGGCATCACCGGCAGCGACGATGTTCAGCGCATCATCAATTCAGGATCCCGACAACTCCGAGCAGCAGATCGCCGGCATCAATCAAGGCGGGTTGGGATTGCCCGATCGCGATTACTACACGAAAGAAGACGCGAAATCGAAGGAGACGCGCGACCGCTATCTGCAACATGTGCAGAAAGTCTTCGAGCTGCTGGGCGACTCTTCCGATAAAGCTCAGGCTGAAGCCCAGGATCTAATGCGGATGGAGACCGGGCTCGCACAAGCCTCGCTCACGCGCGTGGAGCGTCGCGATCCCTACAAGCGGAAGAACAAGATGAAAGTCGCGGACCTCGAGACGCTCGCTCCCAACTTCAATTGGGCGGCTTTCTTTAAAGCAGAAAACGCGCCTTCATTTGAAATTCTGAATGTCACGGCGCCTCCCTTCTTCAAAGCACTAAATGCCGAGCTTGCGTCCGAACCGCTCGACAAATGGAAGAACTATCTGCGCTTCCACGTCGCGAACGTCTACTCTCCGTACCTGTCACAGCCGTTCGTGGACGAGAACTTCGCGTTCTATCGGCAGTATCTGCGCGGAGCGAAGGAGCAGCAGCCTCGCTGGAAGCGTTGCGTTCAGTATGTGGACGACGATCTCGGCGAAGCACTTGGGCAGGTTTATGTTCAGCGTGTCTTCTCCCCGGAGCTGAAGGCCAGCACGCTCGACATGGTTCGCCGCATCGAAGATGCCATGGCGCAACGCATTCAGCAACTCGACTGGATGAGTCCCGAAACGAAACAGCAGGCTGTGCTGAAGCTGCGAGGAATGCGCAACAAGATCGGATATCCGGACAAGTGGCGCGACTACAGCTCAGTGAAGATCACATCGACGGACTTCCTCGGCAACGTGCGTAACGCGAGCGTCTTCGAGGCCCATCGGCGGCTGAACAAGATTGGACAGCCGGTGGACCACAGCGAATGGGGCATGACTCCGCCGACGGTCAACGCCTATTACAACCCTTCGATGAACGACATCAACTTCCCTGCCGGTGTCCTGCAGCCGCCGTTGTATGACGCAAAGATGGACGACGCACCAAACTACGGAGATACCGGTGGCACAATCGGTCACGAGCTCACGCATGGCTTCGACGATGAGGGCCGCAAATACGACGCGAAAGGCAATCTGCGCGACTGGTGGACAAAGGCCGACGCAGACAAATTTATGCAGCGCACGCAATGCGTCGAAGACCAGTATGCGAAGTACGTCGTTGTTGATGATGTTCACATCAACAGCAAGCTTACGCTGGGCGAAGATGTCGCCGATCTTGGCGGCGAGATACTCGCGTACATCGCCTGGAAAGGCGCAACTGCGGACAAGAACCTGCAAGCAATCGACAGTCTCACGCCCGATCAGCGTTTCTTCGTCGGCTTCGCCCAATGGGCCTGCGAGAATGATCGTCCTGAAGATGCGCGATTGCGCGCACTCACTGATCCGCACTCTCCGGCGGAGTACCGCATCAACGGCGTAGTCGTAAACATGCCGGAGTTCACCCAGGCGTTCTCATGCAAGGCAGGCCAGCCGATGACGAAGCCGGCAGACCAGGTATGCAGGGTGTGGTGAGTAGGTAGTGGCGCACGAAATACAAAGCTTCAGCTTTTGTGACAGCCCTATGCCGGGCTGCTAAGATGTTCTGCAAAGCTTCTGCTGAGCGGGAGTAGTTCAGCGGTAGAACGTCGGCTTCCCAAGCCGGATGTCGCGGGTTCGATCCCCGTCTCCCGCTCCAGTTTCTGTTCCTCTGTTCCCCTGAACTTTCGCGTTTGCGACTCCGCAGACGTGTGAGTGCAACGTTTGAGTGGCGGGACGAATCCATTCGATAAAAGCCCAGATCAGCACAGTGCAGCGCCGACTACCAGACTGTCGTCTTAAGCAGCTCAACTTGCGCGGATTCGCTTCCTGCGACAACGCCGCTCAGTATCGAGTCGCCGTGGACCTATCAAATGGCGATCAAGTCCGCATGGATTTGTGCTCAGAACATATGCGCAATGCGCTGCGTATCGCAGAAATTGAAGCTGCGCGCAACTATCCGAGCGGTGATGTAAGGGTCACAAGCATGCGCTTTCACCATCTGGCGCTCGCTAACCGCGCCAAGGCAAGCTGAGCCGAGCTGCCGAATTCCGGAGATATAATCTCCGTATCTTGAGTCGTACCCGCATTTTCGCGTGCCTAGCCGTGTGCTGCGTGATTTTGGCCCTCCCGAGCTTGAAGGCGCAACAGCTTTCCTCCGCCAAGGCTACTCCTGCTGAAGCTTCCCAATCGAGCAACAAAGTTGTGCTCGTGCTTCCCTTTCATAACGATTCGAAAGCTCCCGGACTGGAGTGGATTGGAGAGGCATTCGCAGAAGTGCTGGGCCAGCGCATGCAATCGGAAAGCACTTTCGTGATCAGCCGCGAAGACCGGCTGAACGCATTCGATCGCGTTGGCGTGCCGGCGAACGCGCAGCTCTCGCGCGCCACTCTGCTGTTGATCGCGCAGCAGATGGATGTTGATTATGTCGTTTTCGGCAACTACAACTACGACGGAAACACGTTTACGACGAAGGCGGAGCTCCTCGACATGCGGCGCCTTCATTTGTCTCCCGCCGTGACAGAATCGGGATCGTTGCTGCAGCTGACAGCCATTCAGGCCGGGACGAGCTGGGATCTCATGCATCAGATTCGGCCTGACCTCGCCGCCACTAAGCAGGACTTCATCGCCGAAACCAAAGACATTCGTCTGGACGCGTTGGAAAATTACGTGCGCGGCGTGATTGCGACCGATGCGGCAGAGAAAATTCGCCGCTTCAAAGAAGCTGTGCGGCTGAACCCGAATTACTCAGTTGCCATGCTGCAGCTGGGCAAGACGTACTTTGCGCAGCGCGATTATGCACCTGCCATCTCATGGTTCAGCAAGATTCCTGTTTCTGATAAGCACGCAGCAGAAGCGAACTTCTTTCTGGGCCTTTCAGCATACTATTCCGGCAACCTGGACCGCGCTGCGGATGCCTTCAACCTCGTAGCATCGCGTCTGCCTCTTACCGAGGTCTACAACAATCTCGGAGTCGTCGATGCGCGGCGTCGGAAGCCAAGTTCAGTGGAATATCTGGAGCGTGCTGTGCAGGCGGACCCTACCGACGCCGATTATCACTTCAATCTCGCTCTCTCGCTCGCACGGGTAAAGGATACGGCCGGAGCTACCAAGCAGCTGAAGGAGACGCTGGCGCTGCGCCCGTCAGATACTGAGGCCAAAGCTTACCTCGACGCGATTACCGGATCGTCCACCGGCACACGTCCTCCATTGGAACGCATTAAGCGCAATTACGACGAAGCGTCCTTCCGCCAGCTCGCGTTCGCGATCGAGAAAGCCGAAGAAGCGCAGATGGCGCACTCCGATCCGAAGAAGCATGCGGCCATGCACGTCGATCAGGGTAAGGAGCAATTGCGGCAAGGATTCTATGAGGAGGCCCGCGACAACTTCCGCAAAGCGCTTGCACTCGATCCGGAGAACAACGAGGCACATGTCGGCCTGGCTAATGCGCAGATTGCGCTGAACGATCTCACGGGCGCGCGCAGCGAACTGGACTCGACCTTGCGAACTCAACCTACACCGGATGCGTATGTAACCTTGGGACAGCTAAATCTCAAAGAGAATAAGTTGGACGCAGCAAACCAGGCTGTTGCGGAGGCGCTCCGAATGGAACCGAATAATTCGTCTGCCTTGCAGCTCAAGCAGCAGCTTGATTCGAAGCTGAGCAGCGCAGCGACGCAAAACCAATGAAGACTCGATTCCCAATTCGGTTCTCTCTGATGTTGTTGGCGCTATTCGCCATCGCGGCATCAGCTCACGCGGATGTGTTGCGGGTTGTAGTTGACGGAACAATCAATCCAATATCAGACGAGTACATCGAGCGTGGAATACAGCAAGCCGGCAAACAGCACGCACAGGCAGTGTTGATCGAGATTCGCACGCCCGGCGGACTCGTGGATTCCACCCGGAACATCATCAGCAAGATTCTTGCTTCCCCAGTTCCTGTGATTGTCTACGTGTATCCGACTGGAAGCCGCTCTGCGTCTGCAGGCTTTTACATTCTGGAGTCGGCCGATGTTGCGGCAATGGCTCCTGGCACAAATACGGGCGCAGCTCATCCGGTGCTGATGGGCACGACCATGGATCCCATCATGAAGGAGAAGGTCGAAAACGACTCAGCCGCCTTCATGCGCTCTTTCGTCGCTAAGCGCGGACGGAACGTCGACGTTGCCGAGAGCGCCGTTCGGCAATCGAAATCGTTCACCGATCAGGAAGCTCTGCAGCAGCACCTGATTGACTACGTCGCAAAAGACACAACTGATCTGTTCACGCAAATCGGCGGCAAGGCCGTGACCCGCTTTGACGGCCAGAAGGTCACGTTGCATCTCGCGGGCGCGCATATCGATGACTACGGACTCACGCTGAAGGAGGAAATACTCGGGTTCCTCATCGATCCCAATACCGCGTTTCTAGTCCTGATAGTCGGGGCGCTCGCGATCTACTTTGAGTTCAACCACCCAGGAGCGGTGATTCCTGGAGTGATTGGGATTATCTTCGTCGTACTGGCGGTTTTTGCGTTGAATCTGCTTCCACTGCGCTTTGCAGGCGTGGCGTTGATCATCACGGCATTCGTCCTGTTCGCTCTGGAAGCAAAATTTGGAACCCATGGGGCGCTGGGACTTGGCGGTACGGCCGTGCTGATTCTCGGAGCGCTGCTGCTGGTGGATGGCCCCATTCCGCAGATGCGGATTCGGCTGCTCACCGCAGTCGCAGTCAGCATTCCTTTTGGGTTAATAACGATGTTTCTCGTTGATATCGCTGTACGCGCGCGACGCAACAAGGTCGTGACCGGAGAGCGGGGTTTAATCGGCGAGATTGGCGTAGCTCAGACGCTACTTCGACCCGAGGGAAAGGTCTTTGTTCACGGCGAATTATGGAACGCGCGCTCCTCGGTCGCCATTGATCCGGGGGCATCGGTTCGCGTGACTGCCGTCCACGACCTGACTCTGATGGTCGAGCCCACAACGGCGGGTGTACCTGTTGGTTCCACTCCCATCAACACACTCTCGTAACTTCAACTCAGGCTTATGCTTGAGCTAAGTAGCTGAACTTCTGGGGTAAAATCCGCTCCAGTTGCCCAGCGTACATCTCTACGCAAGACGAGGACCTGAAACGTGGACTACGTAATTTACGCCATCGTGATCATCGTTGGGCTCTACCTTATTAGTTCAATCAAGATTCTCGCTGAATATGAGCGCGGCGTGATCTTCCGGCTCGGCAGGTTGCTGGCGGCGGCCAAAGGTCCCGGAGTGATTCTGGTTTTTGGTCCTATCGATCGCATGGTGCGCGTGTCGCTGCGGCAAGAGGCGCTCGAAGTTCCTCCGCAAGACATCATCACGCGCGACAACGTCACGCTGAAAGTGAATGCCGTCATCTTTCTGCGGGTGATCGATCCAAACAAAGCGGTCGTCGAAGTTTCCAATTACGTCTATCAGACTTCGCAATTCGCGCAGACAACATTGCGCTCTGTCCTCGGCGAAGTCGAACTCGACGAGTTGCTCTCCCATCGCGAGAAGTTGAATCTGCGAATCCAGACGATTCTGGACCAGCACACCGCGCCATGGGGCGTGAAGGTGGTCAACGTCGAAGTAAAGCAGGTTGATCTGCCCGAGAGCATGCTGCGCGCGATGGCGAAGCAAGCTGAGGCGGAGCGCGAAAAGCGCTCGAAGATCATTCACGCCGAAGGCGAATTCTCAGCCGCACAGCGGCTCGCCGATGCGGCGCAGGTGTTGGCGACACAGCCCATCACCATCCAGCTTCGGTATCTGCAGACGTTGACCGAGATCGGCGTCGAAAAGAACACGACGATTGTCTTTCCGCTGCCGCTTGAGTTCATGACCAGCTTCAACAAGATTTTGGAAATACATTCCCAGGCGAACAAGACGGCGTAGACACATGGCAACAACAATGCTTTCGCAACAGGTTGAGCAGGAGAAAGACACTGAGATTGTATTGGGCACGGGCAAACTGCTCGCGATCTTCTTCGGTCTTGTGATTCTTTGTGGAACATTCTTTGGACTTGGTTACTCGGTGGGCCACAATGCGAGTCCGATGGCGATTCAAACCGGGCAATCGGGCAAAACCAGCGCCTCCAGCGGTACCAAGCCATTGGCAGGGGTCACCGTCACTACTCCAACTGTGGCGCAAGACGCGCCGCCATTTCCGGCGAACGACCCGAACAGCGCTGCGAACGCGCAGGTCGATCAATCCGCGCCACTAAGCCAGAGCGCATCGACCGCTGACTCGAGCCCGGTGCCTTCGCCAGCCCTTACTCCTGTTGCCGCGACTCAAACAAATCCGTCGGCAGCCGCTGCGTCTCCCGATTCGGGAGCGATTACAGTGCAGGTAGCCGCCGTCACGAAGCAGGAGGACGCACAGGCTCTCGTGTCAGCCCTGCAGAAAAAGAACTACCCAGTGTTCATCTCTTCGAATACTGGGAGCGACAACCTCTACCACGTACAGGTCGGCCCGTTTGCCGAACTCAAAGATGCCGAAGCCATGAAGAGCAAGCTCGCCGGCGACGGGTACAACGCAATCGTCAAGAAGTAAGCGATAAATCCACTTCTGTACAAGGAACGATTATGGCGACTACGCCAACTACTACATCTGTGACTCCGCAGGGCGCAGCCGCTAAACCGGCGCAGCAGACCATCTCGACACCGGCGTTCATCTCGGCGATGGTGAAGTTCAATCCGCGGGTAAGCGATTTGATCATCTCGCCTTTCCGCCCGCCACAAGTCGAATTAAGTGGTCAATTGGTAGTTGTCCCGGGATTGCCGGTCCTCACCGCGCAGGACACAGCCCGCGTCGCTGCTGATCTGATTGGCACAAACAAACGCGCAGCAGAAACACTGAAGAACGACGGCGCCTGCGACGCCTCGTACAGCATTCCCGATCTGGCTCGCTTCCGCATCAATGTCTTCCGGCAACGGGGAACATATGCCATTGTCATGCGCATTATTCCGATGGGCATTCCGTCGTTTGAAGATTTGAAGCTTCCTCCGCAGCTGAAAGAAATCTGCAGCCTCAAAAACGGGATTGTTCTGGTGACCGGCCCAACCGGCTCCGGGAAATCTTCAACCTTGGCGGCAATCATTCGCCTGATCAACGAAACCAAGGCGTACCACATCGTCACGATCGAGGACCCGATCGAATTCATGCATCCGCATGGCAAATCGACGATTCACCAGCGCGAGTTGCATAGCGACACGCCAACGTTCGCTCTTGCGTTGCGCGCAGCACTCAGGCAAGCGCCGAAAGTCATTCTCGTCGGCGAGATGCGCGATCGAGAGACGATCGAAATCGCGATGACGGCTTCTGAAACCGGTCACCTGGTCTTCTCGACTCTGCACACCATCGATGCACCCAAAACCGTTGAACGCATCATCGGCGAGTTCCCAATTGCGGAACAGACTGCCATCCGCAATCGCCTTGCACAATCGTTCCGCTATATCGTTTCGCAGCGCTTGCTGCCGAGAAAAGACGGCCAAGGCCGCGTGGCTGCCATCGAGATTCTGAAATCCACGATGCGCACGCGTGACTATGTGCAAAATGGCGAGAAGGAAGGACAGTCGCTCCTCGATGCCATGAGGGACGGCGAACTCGAAGGCATGCAGTACTTCGATGGCGTTCTTGAAGGCATGGTGCGCGAAGGCATCATTAGCAAGGCAACAGCTCTGGGATACGCGACGAACGCCGGTAATTTGAATCTCTCGCTCGCGGACTTCGAGGAAAAAGAAGCCTGATGGGACCGTCGCTACCGTCCGCAGTAGCGGACGGGTCAATCACAGTTCTAGTAACAACACCGAGGCGCTACACCGCGTCTTCGGCGGCATAGTCGAAGAGTGCCGCTGGCAGGTCTGCGGGTGGATGGTTAATTTCCCATTCAATCGTTCGCCGCACACCTTCAATCCTGGTGATTTGTTCGCGATACCCGAGCTCCTGGCGTAAGCGTCTCGAATCTGCAACCCAATGCTGCTTTAGATTTCCGGGATTACGCAGGTGCGCTGGCGTGCGCTCCGTCGGCAGCACTACGACCTCGCCACTCCAATGCATTTCTTTCGCGATTAACCGCGCCCACTCAAGCTCAGTGAGCGTATCTTCTTCCGCAACGTTATAAGTTCGGCCGTTTGCTGCACCTGAGGTTGAGGCTAGAACGATGGCGTCGGCGACATTCTCCACGTAACCCTTCGACGCTCGCCAGTTCGCAGCATTCTCTTCGAAAATGATCTTGTTTCGAGCATCTTGAATCCGTTTGATTAGAGGATAGAAGCGACGAAGATGATCTCCGGGACCATAAACCATAGGCAGCCGGAGTACCGTTGCGGGAAGCTTCGGGTCAGAGAGCGCAATACGTTCGACGGCGATCTTTTCGTAGTCGTCGTCTATCCAGGCGAAGATCTTCTTTCCCATCTTCATCTGCTGTGGAGTGTAAGCGGGCTGAGTTCGTAATTCGGACTCTTCGGTCAGCGGCAGTTCTTGCAAGCCGCCCGATTCCGTTTCATGAAGGACTCCGCAAGCACGATAAACATCCATGCTGCTGAGCACGAGTACGCGTCCCGCAACGCCACTCAGCGCGTTCATCATCTCTCTTACCTGGCGCGCTGAGCTCAAGATGAAATTCACCACCACGTCAGCCGCGAGCTTACTCAGATCTGAATGAAGGTCGCTCAACCGATTTGCGTCGGCGAGCATGTGGCGTACACCATCGCTAATACAAGAGGAGTTCCGGCCGCGATGGAGAACGGTTACATTATGTCCCTTCGCAACGAGCCGCTCGATGACATAACAGCCTATGAAGCCGGTACCGCCGATGAGCAGAATGTTCATCGGCGATCAATCCGTGTCGAATCGTTGTTCCTGAAATGGATCACCGCGCATGTGATATCCGTTCTGCTCCCAGAAACCGGCTTGATCGTGATCGAGTAGTTCCAGACCGCGCACCCACTTCACCGACTTCCACGCATACAGTTGCGGAACGATCAACCGCAACGGATATCCGTGCTCCGGCGTCAGCGGCTCGCCATCGTGATGTGTGGCGAGGAGGACATTGTCGCGATTGAGATCTGCCAGGGGAACATTCGCGGTATAGCCTTGCTCCGCGTGTATCAGCACATACTGCGCGGTTGAGTCCGGAGCGGCGCGAGAGAGGATTTCGCGTATAGCGACTCCGTCCCAGCGATTATCAAAGCGGCTCCAGCGCGTGACGCAGTGGAAATCGCTGATGGCTTGTGCTCTGGGAAGCTGATTGAATTCGCTCCATGTGAACCGCAATGGGTGGGCAACGAGCCCGGTTACGCGAAAATCCCAGTGCTCCGGATCAAAATTTGGTATCGAGCCATAGTGCAGAACCGGCCACTTGAGCGTGAGGGACTGTCCTGGAGGCAGACGATGCTGCTCGCGCATGTCCTGCTCTTTGCGCTTGCGTTCGTCACCGGAGAAAATTCCCGAGAGAGCCATAACAATAAAACCAAGAGAACACGAAGTCCAGGAATAACAGAGAAAGGTCACAAAGAAGTTCTTCGTGACCTCATGTGCTGCTTTGGTGACATCCGTGTTCGCCGTTCCCGATTCAGTACTCCACCAGTTCCTGAATGGCGCGGTAGAAGTCGTCAGCCTGGGGCAGGATTTCGTCTTCGAGTAGAGGCTGATAGGCAATGAATGTATCCTGCGCTGCCACGCGCTTGACTGGCGCATCAAGATGCTCGAAGAGCTCTCCGGCGATTCGGGCGGCGATCTCGGCGCCGTAGCCCCAGCTTAGCGTGTCTTCATGGGCGATGATCACGCGATTGGTCTTCTTCACCGATGTCGCAATCGCTTCCCAATCGTAAGGATTCAGCGTGCGCAGGTCGATTAATTCGACACTGATGTCCAACTCGCGTTCGATGCGTTGCGCCGCCTGCAGAGCTCGCGGAACCGTCGCGCCATAAGTCACGAGGGTCATGTCATCACCCGGACGGAGGATGCGCGCTTTCCCAAATGGGATCATATAGTCCGGCCCGGGATATGGAGCACGTCCAAAGGTTTCGCGATAGAGGCGCTTATGTTCTAAGAACAGCACCGGGTCATCACAGCGAATCGCCGTGCGCAGCAGACCGTTGGCGTCGAGTGCGTTTGATGGGAAAACAACGCGCATTCCCGGCGTGTGTGTGAAGAGGCTTTCGCCGCATTGCGAATGATAAATCGCCCCGCCTGTGAGGTATCCGCCGATAGCGACGCGAATCACGGCAGGACACGAGAAGCCCCCGTTCGAGCGCCAGCGGATAACGGGCAATTCATTGCGCATCTGGTGGAATGCCGGCCAGATGTAGTCGAAGAACTGGACTTCAACTACCGGTTTGATTCCGCGAGTCGCGAGACCTGTCGCGCGCCCGACGATCGATGCCTCGGCGAGTGGCGAATTGTAGACTCGATCGGAACCATACGAGCACTGCAGTCCTGACGTGAGTTTGAAGACTCCGCCTTTACCTTTAACCAGCTTCTCGTTGAGATATTGTTCGCGACTGCAGTCGGCAACGTCTTCGCCGAACATCAGGATGCGCTCATCGCGCTTCATCTCATCGCGCAGGCAGGCGTTGATGAGGTCGGCCATTGTCTTCTCTGTGCCGGAACTCTTGGGCTGAGTTTCGAATTGCGCGGAAGTCGGGTCGAGATTCGGAGAATACAGATTTTCTTTAATCGTGACTGGCTCTGGGAACCGAGCGCCCAACACATGATCTGTCGCGCGTTGAATTTCACGATCGACGTCCTTTTCGAGCTTATTGATTGCCTCTTCATCGAGAATATTTTCCCGAATGAGGAACAATTGCATGCGCGTAATCGGATCGCGCTGTGCATCGCGCGACCTCTCGGATTCGGGGCGATAGAGCTTCTCGTCGTCCGAGAGCGAGTGGGAATACGGACGGATCACATGCCCATGCACGAAGGCCGGGCCTTTGCCGGACCGGCAGTGCTTCACTGCAGCCTGCATCGCTGCATACGACTCGACAGGATCGGTGCCGTCGCATTCGGCGAAGTAGAAGTTCGGGAAATTCGAAACCAGCTTGGAGATGTTACCGCCGGCGGTGTTCACTTCAACGGGCACAGAGATCGCGTATCCGTTATCTTCAACAACAAACAACACCGGAAGCTTCATGTTGGAAGCGCCGTTGATCGCCTCCCAGAACTCTCCTTCGCTGGTGGTGCCGTCGCCACACGAGACATAAACGACCTCGTCGCCATGGAAGACAACGTCCTTATATCCGGAATAATCGTTGCGATCGTGGCGCTCGGCGGCCTTTGGATGCTGATTGAAGTAGCGTCCTGCTTCTGCGCATCCGATTGCCTGCAGTAATTGCGTTCCTGTCGGCGAAGATTGCGTGACAATGTTCAGCCGCTTGTGTCCCCAATGCGAAGGCATCTGCCTGCCGCCGGAAGCCGGATCATCCGCTGCGCCTACGGCCTGAAGCAACTGTTCTTCCGGCGTGACTCCAAGAGCGAGCACAAGCGCCCGGTCACGGTAATAGGGGTAGAACCAGTCGTAGCCGCCCTTCAGCGAGAACGCCGCAGCCACCATTAGGGCCTCGTGTCCAGCTCCCGAGATTTGGAAAAAGATCTTCTGCTGGCGTTTCAGCAGGATCTCGCGGTCATCGATCCGGCGAGACGTGTACATGATCCGATACATCTGGATCAATTGTTCGCTGGTGAGTCCTGCGTAGCTTTTTGCTTCCTGAGGCCGTTCCGCAACCGCGGTCTTTTTCTGCTCCGTCCGGCTTAGAGCCATGCGGACTCCTTCGATGGAATGGGTGGTGCTGGTTGTTTTAGAGGAGCAAGCACTCTCTATTCTAAGCCGGAATGCTTCAAATGAATCTGCCTAGATTTCCGCAGGGGAGTATGCGAAATACAGCTGAAGCTTGAGCTCGTCTTCCTGACCTGCCTTCACCTCGACACGGATGTCGGCGCACGAGCGAACTACTACATCGGCTTCGCGGAGGTCGTGAGCCGGATAAGTAGTGGTGAGGCCAATGGCCATCATCCCAGCGGTCTTGGCAGCAGCAATGCCCGCGGCAGTGTCTTCGAGTACGAGGCATTCGGCAGGGGGAAAGCCTAGCAACTGCGCGCCTTTCAGAAACGGCTCCGGATGTGGCTTTCCGCGTTCGACAAGTTCGGCGGTGATTGCCTCTTTCGGCAGAGGAAGACCGACGTAATTCATACGCGCTTCTGCCAACGGGCGAGTTGCGGACGTGACGATTGTCCACCGATCCGGAGGGATTGACGCCAACAACTCAGACGCGCCTTCAATTTTGCGCACACCTTCCAGGTCCTCGATCTCACGACGTTCGACGTTCACGTTCTCTTTGGCTGAGTCCATATCCGGGGCCACGCGGCGCAAGGTCTCAATCGACCGCCTTCCGTGGGCCCACTGCATGACGTAGTCTGGATCGATGTTGTGATCTCCGGCCCACTTACGCCACACGCGCTCGACCGCAGGCGTGGAATCGACGAGTACTCCATCTAAGTCAAACAGGATCGCGCTGCAGGTGAGCATGGGGACAGACTATCAAAAGTGCTTTTCCCGATATGCGAAAAGCTAAACCCCATCGTCTGCAGTGAGGTGCCCTGCAGAGAATTTTCACAATGTGCTTAGTTCAGATTTCGAGGGAAAAGATGACCTGCTGGGGAGAGGAGGGTATGAGGTTGGTCCGGCCGAATGCGAAGCTAGCCGATGGTTTCCAGCCGCGCCGCAATCTGATTAAGAGTCTGCTGAATACGATCCAGCTCCACCTGAGTTGCTTCTGTGAATTGCTCGATGCTCTCAGGCGCTCGCTCCAGATGGTGTGCAACCTTGCGAACGATTTCGCGGCCACGGTCACTGAGGAGGAACACGCCAAGTCCTCCGAGTAACACTCCCAGGCCGCCTAGGCCATATGTGAGTTGTTTGTTCTTGTCCATTGACCGGCTGGACCCACTTTCAGGATGCCTGATCGCAGCATCCTGCTGAAAAATATGATGCAGCATTGCAGCTTCGCGCAAAAAGAAAGTAGCTGGATGCATTACGAGGGTTCCCAATTGCAGGTGGAAGCAGCCAACGGTAAATGGCCATACAGCATGAAATCAGCTACTTGCGTACGTTACTTATCCACTCGCCACTTTCGCCTCGTTTCGGGGTTTAAACCGTCATCGAAATGAGTGTGAGGTTTTTCGGATTCGGAGGATAGGTAGCTGCATGAAAAGGCTATGGATTACCGCAGCCACAACGCTCGGCTTGGCGATTGCCCCAGCAGTGGGAGGCTTTGCCCAGATCGATATGAGCCAAGGTCAGGGACCAGTGCTCACCAATCGCAATCAGGGTCCGACCGCCCAGAATGTGATTCCGGCGGATACGCAGTTCGAAGTCCAGCTCAAAGATACCCTTGATAGCAGCAAGGACTCGGTTGGCAAGAAGTTCAAAGCCAAGCTGTCGCAGGACTTGGTCGCTCAGGACGGCAGCACGATTCCTATGGGTTCAGAAATCAAGGGCCACGTCAGCGACGTGCAACGTGGATTTCATTCCCAGCTCCTATTGAGCTTCGATGAAGTCAAGACCCGCCACGGCTGGGTACCACTAGCAGCGATGGTCGCCGGGGTTCCCGGAGAGCACAGCGTCCAGACTGAGACCGGACCGGAAGGGGAAATCAAGCACACGAAAGTCGATGCGCGTCGTGAAGTCGAAACTGCGGCGGCAGGGGCAGCGATCGGAGCCATTGCTGGAGTCGCGGCAGGAGGCGGAAAAGGCGCCGCCATTGGCGCAGGAGTTGGCGGAGGCCTTGGAACCGGCGCAGGTCTGCTAACCGGCCGCAACATCCGGCTGAACAAAGGCCAGATGCTCGATCTGCGACTGGAGCGCGACATCTTCCTGCCTCGAGGCTAGTACCTGAATCCTCTAATAAGTGGCGAGAACGGCGGCTGCACAGCCGCCGTTCTCGTTTTGGGAATCCCGCGAGCCTTCGTTAAACTTTCGTGTCCTTTCGTTAACTCTGACCCACATTGACCTGTCCCCCCGCGAAAAAATAGACTGAACCGTACCCGCATTCCACTTCACTTGTGGAGCTTCCCGTGCCTTATTCGCAAGATCTGCTCGATTCTCTCCATAACATCGCAACACAGCTTCGCATCGACTCGATTCGCGCCACGACCGCCGCAGGTAGCGGACATCCCACAAGCTGCATGTCGGCGGCCGAGATCATGTCCTGCCTCTTCTTTTCGGTGATGAACTTTGATCCGCAGGATCCCGCAAATCCGGCGAACGATAAATTCGTTCTCTCGAAAGGACACGCTGCCCCGGTTCTCTATTCAACTTGGGCGGAGCTGGGATTCATCAGCCGCAAACATCTGCTCACATTGCGGAGAATCGACTCGGATTTGGAGGGCCATCCGACACCGGTTCTGAAATTCGTTTCCGTTCCCACCGGCTCTTTGGGGCAGGGCATTTGTGTCGCACTGGGAATGGCCCTGGATGCGCGAGTGGATGGGTCGAACTTTCGCGCCTATGCGCTGCTCGGCGACGGCGAAAACGCGGAAGGTTCAGTTTGGGAAGCGGCAGAACTGGCGGACCATCACAAGGTCGACAATCTCTGCGCCATTGTGGACGTGAATCGTCTCGGACAAAGCCAACCAACGATGCTTCAGCATCACCTCGACATTTATAAGCAGCGTTGGGCGGCGTTTGGATGGAATGCAATCGTCGTGGACGGCCACGATCCGAAACAACTGCTCGAAGCGTTCGACAACGCCAAGCAGACCAAAGGCAGGCCCACTGTAGTCTTGGCGCGCACCTTTAAAGGTAAAGGTGTCTCCTTCCTAGAAGACAAAGATGGCTGGCACGGCAAGCCGCTGAAAAAAGAAGAAGCTGAGAAAGCAATTGCTGAGCTCGAAAAGCAATTCGTCAAATCCAGTGCGCCGACGCCGACGCCTCCTAAACCTACCGCGACTCCGAAACAGTATGGTCCCTATAAGCATGTTCCCGCTCCCCAGTACGAGTTCGGCAAAGAAATCGCCACGCGTGAGGCCTGCGGACATTCACTGGAGCAGATCGGAAACATCAACGAGAACGTCGTCTGCACCGATGGAGATGTCGAGAACTCCACCTACACCGAGTTCTTCCAGAAGATTGCTCCGAATCGCTTTTTCGAAAGCTACATAGCCGAGCAGAACATGGTTGGCATGTCGATGGGATTTGCCGCTCTGGGCAAGATCGCCTTCACCTCGACATTCGCGTGTTTCCTAACCCGCGCTGCTGATTTCGTTCGTCTGGCCGGACTCGCTCATCTGAACGTCAAGTTCATCGGCACTCATGTCGGAGTCTCGATCGGTGAAGACGGATCATCGCAGATGGGACTCGAAGACATGAGCCTCTTCCGCGCGATGGCGGAATCGGTTGTTCTCTATCCGAGCGATGCCGTGAGCGCCTGGTACGCGGTTGATCTCGCTGCGTCTCACCATGGAATCTTCTACATTCGCAGCGGAAGACCCAAGCAGCCCGTCATCTATAAGAACGATGAGGAGTTCGAAATTGGCAAAGCCAAAGTGTTGCGTCAGAGCAATGATGATGCAGTCACTGTAGTGGCTGGTGGTATCACTCTGACAGAAGCATTGAAGGCCTACGACGAGCTGAAGAGGCAGGGCATTCCAATTCGGGTGATCGATCTTTTCAGTGTTCGTCCCGTGGACACCGAGACGCTTCTAAAAGCAGCTGCCGCAACTAACAACACCATCATTACCGTTGAAGATCACTATGCGGCGGGGGGCATCGGAGATGCCGTCGCTGAGGCAGTTGGCCCAGAAGGAGTGAGGGTGCATCGTCTGGCGGTGCGCGAGGTGCCTCACAGTGGTAAAGCGGACGAGTTGCTGGCTAAATACAAGATCAACTGGCAGGCAATTGTCGAAGAAGTGCACGCCGTAGCGCCGGCTGCGGTTCGCTGAGAAATCGCTTCGAACCAAAACCAGCTGCGGATGACGCGGATCCTAGGGGCACGGATTTCACACAAAGGCCAAATCGGTTACATCCGTGTACCTATGGCGAATTCAGAGTTACAGATTTCTCGCGCGATGCTCTTTGAGAATGCAGCGATCCATAACGACAGTAATCCCTGCGTCTCGCGCACGCTTGGCGGCAGCTTCATGAATCACGCCCTCCTGCAGCCATAAAGCAGGGATCTTCAAGCGAATTGTTTCTTCCACAATCTCGGGAACGAACTCGGGCCGCCGAAACACATCTACCACATCAATGTTCTCCGGAACATCGGACAGAGTGGGATAAGCCGTCTCTCCCAAAACGGAACTCTCGTTCGGATTTACCGGAATAATGCGGTAACCGTTCCGCTGCATGTACTGCGAGACGCCGAAACTCGGCCGCATTGGATCAGAAGATAGACCAACTACCGCAATCGTCTTAACCTGGGTAAGCAGCTCGCCTATTTGGTCGCTGACAAATGGCTTCATTGTCCTTCCTATTCCCTATTCCCAGCTCCCCATCCCCTGTTCTCTTCCACCTATTCTCCGCCTTTTCCTCCAGGGCTCGTCCGAGTCTTGAATAGTTTTAGCGCCATCTTGCGCAAAGTCTCAGGGATGTTCTTGTTCATCGATAGTGTTCTCAGGTCGGGAGCTAGCAGGTTCTTGATTAAGCCCAATGAGAGATCAAGCGGAGTGCGCGGATTGCTGCACAAATTGCGAACCACAACGTAGTTCTTCATGAACTTGTGATTACGCGCGATATCGCGCAAAACATTTTCGCGCACGTTTTTCATGTTCGCGAAGGTCTCGATCTCCTGATCGCTGACCTTCGGCGACGCCAGCACTGCGGAGGAAACCAGCTTTGAAGAGTCGCGGATGAGAATGTTGCGCTCCTCGCGCGTGCCGGTCATTGCGACCTTGATGCGCTCACTAACTTTCATTCTGGCCAACTTCTGCAAAACGGAAATACGCTCGTCCTGCGCAGCACTTTTGCTTTTTGCGGCGGCCAAGGCGTCGGGAGTAATTTCGGCCGATTGTTCCTCAGCCGTCTCGTCCACACCTCCCACCAGAGCGAACGGTCGGGCTTCCTTCTCCTCGGCTTCTAATTCGGCGGCATGTTCCTTGAGCCATTCCAGAACGTGAGTGTCAGTGACTGTGCCCGCCTCCGTCGCCACATCCATGCCTAGCGATGAAAGCTTCTGTGTTAACGACTCATGCTCTTCGGGCGCGATGTTAGGATTCTTGAGGAGTCCCTTAAGAACTCTTGCTGAATCCAGCACGCGCGGACTTGCCAGAAGGATGGCGAAAACTTCGCGGCTCGCGGTTTCGGCGACGGCGCCCAGGATGTCCTCAGAAACCGAAGGATTCTCGAAGAGCACAGGCAGTAGCTTCGGACGGCGATTGCGGGGAGCGAGAAAATAATGCAAGACTTCGCGAGGGGTATTCGGGTCAGCGAGCGCGGTTAGTGAACCAGCTTCGTCGAAGCCTGCTAGCGTCATTCGCGCCTGCTCGCCGAAGATGGCGTGATCGCTGAGGTAGATGAGAATTTCCAGCATCTCGCCGGGAGGTACAGCAAGAGCGCCGCGCGAAGCCGAGCGCATCACGCCGGCAGGCACCGCCGACTGCTTCATCATCTCGATCAGTCGCGGCATTTGGCCTAGGAGGCGCCTGCCTCCCGACGCATGAGAAGGTATCCGCGAGTGAACGGAGTCAAATCCCCATCGAGCACTCGGCTGGGATCTCCGACCTCCACTTTGGAACGATGATCCTTCACGAGCTGATAGGGCGCGAGCACGTAGGAGCGAATCTGCGATCCGAAATCAATATCGAGCTTGGAATCTTCCAGCTTCTTGGTTTCAGCTCGCTTTTTCTCCAACTCGTATTCGTACAGTTTTGAACGCAGAATCTTCATTGCACGATCGCGGTTCTTGTGCTGCGATCGCTCGTTCTGGCAACTCACGACGATTCCCGTGGGAATGTGTGTGAGGCGGACGGCGGAATCGGTCGTGTTGACGTGTTGGCCGCCGGCTCCTCCGGAGCGGTAGGTGTCGATCTTTAGATCAGTTTCTTTAATGTCGATCTGAATCGATTCGTCGATTTCGGGAGAGACGAACACGCTGGCAAAGGAAGTATGTCGACGCTTTGCCTGATCAAAGGGCGAGATGCGCACCAGACGATGCACTCCGATTTCGCTACTCAGCAGTCCGAACGCGTACTCGCCATTCACCGTAAATGTGGCTGACTTGATGCCTGCCTCTTCACCGGCTTGGTAGTCGTTCAGAACTGCTTCGAATCCCTGGCGCTCAGCCCATCGCAAGTACATGCGCATGAGCATCTCCGCCCAATCCTGCGACTCGGTGCCGCCTGCACCTGGATGAATCGTGACAATCGCATTCCGGGCATCGTTTTCGCCAGCGAGCAAAGTTTGCGTTTCAAGCTTATCTACAACTTCACGCAGACCCTCGATCTCGCGGCGCAATTCTCCATCGACGTTCTCGCCTTCACGCGCGAGCTCGAAATAGGCTTCGATGTCCTGCGTGCGCCGAGAGAGGTCGGTTTCATTTGCGAGCGCGGCTTCGATCCGCTTGCGCTCGCGCATGGCTTGTTGCGAGAGTTCCTGGTTCGACCAGAAGTTGGGATCGGAGGCTTTCTTTTCTACTTCAGCGAGCTGCTCGCGCAGTCGGGGCGCGTCAAAGATACTCCCGCAGATCGTGGGCCTTGTCGCGGACGCCCGCGTATTCGCGTTCGAGTTCTTCAACCATCATTTTAGGTTCCCCGGTCTGCATTGAGATTCACTGGCGAAGCCCTTGTCGGGCTCGCCCGCTGAGGGCGGCCATGATCAGAGCCAGTACTGAAATTATCGCACAGGCATGCGCGAACCAATCCCCGTGCCGAGTGTAGAAAGTGGTTCCCGATTCGAAGCTGTATGGCGCCTGTAGGACCGTTCGTACATTGCGGGGAGCCGTTGCCACGAGCTCGCCCAGCGGGCTGATCGAAGTCGTGATTCCATTATTCGTCGCGCGAAGCAGCCAACGTCCATTCTCAATCGCCCTCATCCGCGCCATGTTGAGGTGCTGACCTGGAGCGCCGTAGTCACCGTACCAGCCGTCATCGGAAAGATTGACGAACAGCTCGGCGCCATTTTGCGCGAACCGGCGCACTTCATCAGGAAAAATAGATTCGTAGCAAATAAACGTGCCGACCTTATGATCATCGACATTAAGGGTGTTCCGCTCATTTCCCCGCGAGAGGTCCCCGATATCATGTGTTAACGATTCTGCAAAACTCAACAGGTGCCGAAATGGAACAAACTCCCCGAACGGGACTAGATGGATTTTGTCGTAACGCGCGCCCATGCTGCCGTCGGGCTCGACCAGCTGCGCAGAATTAAACACTTCAGAGTTCTCCGGTTTGCTTCCGGGGCT
>Ga0070741_10003789_pt1 | contig 36528 bp, 31 predicted proteins | sample Coa_R1_4_FD_66440 | JGI IMG/M metagenome (GOLD analysis project Ga0070741, IMG submission 66440) | Surface soil microbial communities from Centralia Pennsylvania, which are recovering from an underground coalmine fire - Coalmine... | ecosystem: Environmental > Terrestrial > Soil > Unclassified ... | reverse complement strand
CCCGGTCAACCGCGCGGCCGCGCAGGCCGTCAGCGCGACGGCGAACGGCACGACGTGGACCGACATGCGCCCGGGATACTCGTGCGTGTGCGCGACGAACGATCCCGCAATCGTGCCGACCGTCATGATCGCGAGCGGCGCCGGCAGCCGGTTCGTCCACGGCACCTGCAGCACGGCGAGGAACGCCAGCGCGGCGCCCGCCATCAACATCATCGATCGTGGATCGAAATTGGGCGGTTCGCGCATCGTCAGCTGGGCCGCAATCGCCTCGGCCATCCGGGAGGGCTGAAAGCCGGTCTGCTGCACCCCGAAGCTGGTGCCGTACAGCACGCTGAAGTGGCCGGTGTACCACCACGTGCGCGTCGCGAAGAGCGCCACACCGGCCGCAATCGCGGCCGCGTAGGCCACGGCCGGCGCCGGCGGAACGCGGGACGCCGCACGGACGACCGCACGCCACGCGGTCGGCGTGCGCAGCGGCAGCAGCCACACGAGGAGGAACACCGTCACCAGCAGATGATTGAGCCGCGTGTAAAACATCAGCGTCGCGCAGGCCGCGGCCGCAAGCGCCGTCGCGACGGAGCCGCGGCGAGCTCGCAGCAGCAGCGACGCGGACGCGACCATCAGGCCGAGGCCCGCGATTTCCGAGAGGCTGCGGCCGATCAGGTACCAGATGGAGCTGATCGTGAAGGTTGCGAGCGTCAGCGCGCCGGCGGCGACGCCCCAGCGATAGCCGCACACCCTTCGAACGGCGACGAACACGAGGAGCGCGGCGGCGAGCAGGCAGAACGCATCGAGATACGTTTCGCCGACGCTCGAGTCACCGAACAGAAGATGGAGCACGCCGACGATCCAGCGGTACAGCGGCTGAAACAGGAACGTGGGCGTGCCGCCCTGGATCCAGTAGCCGTTCATCACGATGCGGTACGCCGCGGCCTGATACATCTGCCAGTCGTCGCCCGCGGTGAACATCGTGACGCGCCCGATGAGGGGCCACGAGCGCGCGACGAACAACGCCAGCCAGGGCGCGCCGATCAGCAGGAACGCCGCGCGCGTCCGCCGCTGGCGCGGCGCCATCGGCACCCACGCCGCCGCGACGAGCGCGAGCGGGGCGACGCGCTCGAACCGGCCGGTCGCGCCGCACGCGGCGAACAGCAGCACGGCAACCGCGGTCCACGCGAGCGACGGCGCGTTCCACCACCGCGCAATCGCGCACGACCAGAGCCACGCGCCGCCGAGCGCGACGACGAGCAGCGTCGTCAACGATGCGAGGAGCGGCGAGAGGATGCGGTCGAGCGCGCCGCCGCGGTCGACCGTGAATCGCACGCGCGTCCATGCGTCGCCGCCGTTCCAGGTCGGCGCCAGCTTCCAGTCGTCGCCGACGAACGTCGCGCGCAGGTCGACGCGATGCGCGCCGTTCGGCACCGCGGCTGTCGCCGGCGCGCCGGGCGCCGCATCCAGGCGGACATCGCCGACCGTTCCGGTCAGCCTCGTCGCCTCGCCGGCGTCGATCGCCAGCGTTCCCGGCCGGTCGACGTCGACGTAACCGCTGATTCGGACGTCGACCGGCGCGCCCGGTCTGATTGCCGCGATCAGGTTTCGATACCATGCGGGAAACCCGTCGGCCGACGGGTACGGGCGGTCGAGGATCGCCGTGCATCGCGGCGACGAGGAACGCCAGTCCGCGCGAACGTCCCAGCTGCGCAGCGCGCCGCCGGGCTCTTCGATCGGGACCAGCGCGATCGTGCCGGCGAACGGCGCGGTCGTCGACGCCGCCGCACACAACCCGTGCTGCGGGAGCGCACCCCAGTCGACCAGCTTCACCACCATCAACGCGGCGATCAGGGCCTGCGCCGCGCGCCGCCGCAGAAAACCGCGATCGAGCCACCACAACGCGGGCAGCACGACGCCGACGACGACCGCTTCGGCGACGCCCGACAGCGGCATGCCGTCGAACGGCGACAGCGCATGCGCCGGCCAGAGGACCGCGAGCGCGAGCAGCGCGGTCCAGAGCGCCGTCACCGTTGTCCGCCGTTCGCGCCGTTGCGCACGGCGGCGGCCGCACGGCGCGCCGCCGCCGGCATCTGCCGCAGCGGAAACAGTTTCCCTGGCGGAACGCCGGCGTTGATCAGCCTGGTCCAGTGCTGCCCCGAGCCATCGAGCGTGGCGACGACCATCAGGTCGTAGGGCACGTCGCCGTGTTCCGCGAGCGGGCGGACGGCCAGACCGAGGAACTCGTGGCCGCCCTCGTCATCGAAAATCGCGATCGGGTCGAGGCGGTTTTCCATCAACGACAGAAACGCGAGCTCGGCGGCTTCGCCGCGTCCGTAGATCGCCACGCGGCATCCGGCGGTGGCGCGCTCGCCGAGCATCGTGCGCATGTGCCGCCGCACTTCGCCGTAGAGATGCAGCGAGTAATCGATGAACTCGTACGTCAGGCGCGCTTTCTCGGCAATCCCGCGCGGGGTGATCAGGTAGGTGAGCCGGTTCGACTGCACGTTCACGCACTTGATGTAGCCCTTGCGGGCGAGGCGCTTCAGGTAGATGTTCGTCAACCCGAGCGCGATGCCCAGCTTGGTCGCGAGGCCGCGCTGCGTGATGCGCGAGTTCTGCTCGACCGCCTCGAGCAACCGCAGGTCCCGTTCCGCTTCGATATCCATGGGTGCCGATTACTCCCTCACGTGAACAGCTGCTCCGCGGCCACGAACCGGACGTCCGGCCGCGACGCGGCGAACGCCAGGAACGCGTTCATCACCGACTTGAGTTCCGCGTCGACTTCCCAGTAGTGCGTCGCCAGACAGAAATCGCCGCCCAACCGCGCCGCTTCGTCGAAGCGATCGCGCAGCGCCTCGGCGGTCGTTCCGGGCACCAGGCTGTGGCAGCCGAACTCCGCGTGCCGTCCGTAGCGCAGCGGAAAGGGGTAGACCAGCGGATCGCGCCTGGTGCGTCCGGTGGCGCGGCGAAAGCGCCGCACCGCCCACCAGTTCGCGGCGGTTCGTCGTTCCCACGGCCGCATCGACGGGCGGAAGGAGAGAAACGATCCGAGCACGTTCAGCCCCGCGTCGGCCACCGCCTGCAGTCCGCGTTTCGACAGCGCGTTGTGCGGCGGCACGAACAGCGAAATGCGGCAGCCGAGCACCGACTCGAGATACGTTCGGCCCCGCGCGATCCGTTCGCCGAGATCGGGCGCTGCCTGGAACTCGTAGCCGTCCGGGAAATCCTGGTGCGTGCAGCCGTGCAGCGCGATCGTCGCCTTGCGCGCCGCGATCAACCCGCGAAGAAACGCAACGAGCGGCTGGTTGCGATCGAGCGGCATCTCGTCGGACGCAGACCAGTGCTCGCGCGGAATGCCGGGCTGCTCGTACCCGATCGCGAACGGCACGACCGCCAAACACACCGGCGCGCGGTCCCACACGTCGCCGTATACGCGCTCGAGCGCCTCCGGCGCCGTGAAGTAGCTGGTGTCGTCGTCGCGAATCGCGATCCTCATGCCGACGCGCGCTGTTCGGTCGCCTGCCGGCCGGCCACGCGCTGATACACCGCGAGCAGCTGCGCCGCGCTCGCCGGCCAGGAGAACTCGGACGCCGCTTTCCGCCGGTTGTACACGCCGGCCGCGCGGCTCTCGGACGGCGACACGACGTAGCGTTCGAGCGCGCGCGCGAGCGCCGCCGCATCGCCGCGCGGGACGATCGCGCCGCCTTCCGGCTCGTCGACGAACTGGCGGACGCCGCCGGCGTCGGTCGACACAATCGGCAGGCCGCTCGCCATCGCTTCGGGAATCACGTTCGGCGAGTTGTCGAAGTCGGAGGAGAGCGCGAACACGTCGGCGGCGCGGTAGAACGCCGGCGTTTCGCGATGCGCGATCGATCCGACGAAGGTCATCGCGTCGAGCACGCCGACGTCCGCCGCGCGCTGTCGAATGGCGTCGCGCTCCGGGCCCTCGCCCACGACGACGAGGTGCGCCTCGGGCACGCGGGCGCGAACGGCGGCGAAGGCCTCGACGAGCAGCTCGACGCGTTTGATCGGCACCAGGCGCGCCACCGTGAGCACGACGCGCCGATCGTCCAGCCGCAGCGACGCGCGCATCGACGCGCCGTTCGGCTGGAACCGTTCGGCGTCCACCCCTTTCGACACGCGAGCCACCGGCAGCCCGAGCGTGCGCGGCACCTGCTCCGCCGCCCAGCCGTCCGCGATCAGCGCGTCGGCGCGGCGCAGGTCGTCGAGGTAGCGGGCGTGCGGCTCGCCGGGCAGGTTGATCACCACCGGGATGTCGCCGACGCGCAGCCGCGCCGCCTGGTACAGCGCGTGCGCGTGGACCACGTCCGGCTTCACGCTGCGCGACGCGATCAGCTTCCACGCGGCGCGGCAGAACCACTCCTCGTCGGCGTGCAGCACCATCATCGTCAGGCGGCCGAAGCCGCGCTGACGCTGGCGCCGGTAGACGAAGTCGCGGGTGTAGGGCGACCGCAGCAGCGTGACGGTGGCCGGCGCGAGGTCGTCGATCGGATATCGCGGGCCGCCGAAAACGAGCGGTCGTCCCGCGATGATGTCGACATCGACGCCGAGCGCGGCCAGCTCGCGCGCCCACGCGAGGTGCCGCGTCTCCCCGCCGCCCCGCATCATCGCGAGGCACCGGACGAGCATCGTCACGCGCATGCGCGCTCGCGGCCGGCGGCGTCGACGTGCTGGCGGGCCCAGAGCTCGAGCGACGTCAGCGCCCACAGGCGTTTCGCGTGATCGCGGGCGCGGCGCTCGTGCTGCTCGATCAGGCGCGCGGTTTCCCGCGCGTCGAGCCACCCGCGTTCGCGCGCCCGCCGATCCAGCAGGATCTCGCGCGCCCACGAGGTCAGTCCGTCGTTGAACCACCGGCGCAGCGGCACGCCGAAACCCATTTTCGGCCGCGCCAGCGTCTCGTCCGGCAGCCAGCGCGCAACGAGCCGCTTGAACAGCTGCTTGGTCGACGCGGCAGTCGCGTGACGCGACGAGGGCTGCTGCGCCGCCAGCTCCACGATCCGGTGATCGAGCAGCGGGCAGCGCGCCTCCAGCGAATGTGCCATCGTCGCGCGGTCGACCTTCACCAGGATGTCGCCCGGCAGGTAATGATGCTGGTCCCATCGCTGCAGCCGCGACAGCAGATCGCCGTCGGCCGCGACCAGCCGATCGGTCGCGTCGCTCTGCGGCAGCAGCGCGGCAGCGCGCAGCAAATCCGGGTTTGCAATGCGCCGCAACAGGTAGTCGGGAAACACGGTGCGACGCCAGACGAACCAGGCTTCCGGACCGAGCGACAACGTTTCGAGGCGGCCCTTGCCGCGCGTGTGGACCGGCACGCACCGCGCGCCGATGCCGACCAGCGCGCGCACGCTGCGCGCCAGCGGCGCCGAGGAGCGGCCGAGCGCCTCCGCGTACGGCGTGTAGCCGCCGAAGAGCTCGTCGCCGCCGTCGCCGGTCAGGCACACGGTGACGTGCCGCCGCGCCAGCTCCGCGACGACGAACGTCGGAATCGCCGAGGCGTCGGCGAACGGCTCGTCGTAGTGCCACGCGAGCCGCTCCGCAATGGCGACGCAGTCGGGGGTGACGATCGCTTCGTGATGATCCGCGCCGAACGCCCGTGCGGTCGCCCGCGCGCCGTCGAGCTCGTCGTACTCCGGATCGCCGAAGCCGATCGAAAACGTCTGCACCGGCCGGGAGGAGTGGCGCGCCATCAACGCAAGCACGGCGGCCGAGTCGAGGCCGCCGCTCAGGAACGCGCCGAGCGGCACGTCGGATCGAAGGCGTATGCGAACGGCCTCGTCGAGTTCGGCGGCGAGCCGCTCGAGATACTGCGGCTCGTCTTCGCCGCTGTCGGTGTCGCGCGGCCACGTCCAGTACGGTTCGATCCGCAGCGTTCCGCCGCGCTCGAGCGTCGCCACCGTCCCCGGCGGCACACGCTTGATGCCGCGGAAGATCGCCTCGTCGCCGGCGACGTAGCCGAACGTGAGGAACTCGAGCAGCGCGGACGGCGCGATCGCGGGGGCTCGCGGCGCCACGGCCAGCAACGCCTTGATCTCCGACGCGAACAGCAGCCGGCCGTCCGCCTCCGTGTAGTACAAGGGCTTCTTGCCGACGCGGTCGCGCGCGAGCACGAGCCGCTCCCGCGCCGCATCCCAGATCGCGATCGCGAACATGCCGCGCATGCGCTCGAACGCGCCGAGACCGTCGGCGGCGTACAGCGCGGCGATCACTTCGGTGTCCGACCCGGTGTGGAACGTCCGGCCGCCGCGCTCGAGTTCCCGGCGAAGCTCGACGTAGTTGTAGATCTCGCCGTTCTGCACCACGGTGACGCGGCCGCCGTCGATCGAAATCGGCTGGTGTCCGCCGTCGATGTCAATCACGCTCAAGCGGGCCGCCGCGAGCGCGGCGCCGCCGCCGGTCCAGACGCCCGTGTCGTCGGGTCCGCGGTGCCGCAGCGTGGCGATCATCGCCGCCGCGTCGCGCGCGTCCGCCGGGCCGGCGCTCGTCACGAATCCGGCGATCCCGCACATGTCAGGACGCCACCCTCGCCGGGTGCTGAAATCGATACGGCAGCGCCACGACGCCCGCATCGTCGTCCGCGGCCGCCAGGCGGCCGCTGGCCGACGTGACGACGAACCGCGGCCCCGCCGCGACGACGTCGTACGACATCAGTTGGCGTGCGTCGGTGATCGTCAGGCGCAGCGCGTACTGCCGCGGGCGCAGCGGCAGCGATTCGAAGGTGCAGTCGACGACGCACGACCCGCCGCGGCCGGGCAGGGGATCCGCGGCGCCGGAGGTCGCCGTCGCGACGACGATGCCGCTGTCGGCATCGATGATCGCGATGTGAAACACGGCAGCGGCGACGCGCTCGTGTACGCGGTACACCGCGCGCACGGTCAGCGGTCCGCCTTCGGGCACGGTGGCGGCGGGCCTGCCGGCGGCATCGACGACGTCGATCGCCGTGAAGCGGATTTCGCCGGTGCCGGCCCGATGGCTCTGCAACGGGTTGTCCGCGTTCGCGAGCGCGCGGACGTTCATCTCTTCGCTGTACCGGTCGACGATCTCGTCGGTCGCGCCGATCGCGCGCACCGACCCCGCGTCCATCCACACGATGCGATCGCAGAGCCGGCGCACGTTCCACATGTCGTGCGAGATGAAGAGCACCGTCTTGCCGTCCGCAATCAGCCGCTGCAAGGCCTCGAGCGCGCGGCGGCGGAACGCCGCGTCGCCGACCGCGAGCACCTCGTCGACGAGGACGATGTCGGGCTGGCTGAACATGGCGACGGCGAATCCGAGCCGCGCGTACAACCCCGACGAGTACCGCTTCATCGGCATGTCGATGAGGCGTTCGACCTCGGCGAACTGGACGATCTCGTCGAATCGACGATCGATCTCGCGGCGCGTGAGCCCGAACAGCCCCGCGCCGAGGTACACGTTCTCGCGCCCCGTCAGCTCGGGGTGAAATCCCGCGCCCAGTTCGATCAGCGACACGACGCGTCCGGCGACCCGCACGCGGCCGCTGGTCGGCCACGTGACGCGGGAAATCAGCTTCAGCAGCGACGTCTTGCCGGCGCCGTTCGGGCCGATGATCCCGAGGCCGGTGCCTTCGGCGACATCGAAGCTGACGTCGCGCAGCGCGAAGATCGTGCTGTCGAGGCGCCCGCGCGCGGCGCTGTACACCTCCGTGCGCCGGCCGCGGAGGCGATCCAGCCCGGAGGCAATCGCGTCCACGACGGTGCGCGAGCGGCCGGCACGATAGCGCTTCGACACCTGCTCGAGGCGGATGGCGGTCGCGTCAGATGACATCGGCGAAGTAGCGGTCGAGCCGCTTGAACAGCACGACGGCGAAGATGAGCAGCGCGAGCGTGATGGTCGTGGACAGCGTCAGCAGCGCGGTGTCGGGCTGGCGGCCGTACACGATCGAGGCGCGCAGCCCTTCGATGACGCCGCTCAGCGGGTTGAGGGCGATGATCGGACGCCATTGCGCCGGCACCTTCGAATACGGGTAGGCGATGGGCGTCACGTACAGCCAGAGCTGCAGGCCGATCTGCACGACCGGGTTCACGTCGCGATAGAAAACGTTGACGGCGGACGTCAGCAGCGTCACGGCGATCGTGAACGCGACCAGGAGCAGGAACAGCGCCGGCGCGAGCAGCGCCCATCGCGTCATGCCGATGCCGTAGTAGACGATCAGCGCGGCGACGAACACGGCGGCGGCGGCAAAGTCGATCAGCCGCGAGACGACCTGCGCGAGCGGGATGATCTCGCGCGGGAAGTAGGTCTTGGTCACGATGTTGCGGTACTGGACCAGGCTCATCGTCCCGGAGTTGACGCTGTTCAGGAAGAAGAACCACGGCACCAGGCCCGCGTAGGCGAACACCGGATACGGCACGTCCGACATGATGTTCGCGAGGCGCGAGAAGACGAGCGTGAACACGATCATCGTCGCGAGCGGCTGCGCCACCGCCCAGCCGAACCCGAACAGCGACTGGCTGTACCGGCCCTTCACCTCGCGGCGCGTCAGGTTCATCAGCAGCTCGAAGTACGCGGCGAGCGAGATGCGCTCGGGCCGATCGCTCAGCGCCGGCGACGCCGCCGCGGCGGCGACGCTCACGACACGCGCTCCGCGACCGGCGGCGCGCTCCACGTCCCCAGATGCATTTCGTACAGGAACAGCGCCCACGCGGCGAAGGCGATCAGCCACTTCGAGTAATCGGCGACGAGCGCGAGGTGCTCCGGCGTCGTGATCCAGCTGTAGATCGGCAGGCAGGCGATCACGAGCAGCGGCACGGCCCGACGCAGCTGCGTCGATCGCGTCGCGACGAAATAGGTGGGCGCGATCAGCAGCATGTAGCTGTAGTTCTTGAACCGCGGGAGCACCAGCGCGATGGCGAGAAACGCGACGTAGACGACCACCTTCGGGCGATCGCCGCCGCCGGCCCGGCCGAAGCGCGCGAGCGCGATCACGGTCGGGACGCCAATCGCGATGACCATCGCGGCATAGAGGGCCGCCGGCGCGGCGGGCGGCAACGCGACGTGGAGCGCCCGCCCGAACGTCGCGGCGACGTCGATCGCGAGCGGCAGCGCGGCAGGGTTCAGCCATCCGCGTTCGCCCCAGTTGGTCGGCAGCGATCGGACGAAGCCGGCCATCAACTGCGGCGCGACGGCGCTCGTGATCGCGAAGATCGCCGCGAACGCCGCGAACCCGACTGCGACCGACCGGACGCCGCGCCGGCCCGCCGCGGCCAGCCCGGCGACGAGCAGCGCAATCGGCGTCAGACGCAGGAGCGATGCCGCGACGATCGCAGCGGCGAACACGGCGTCCCGGGATTCGATCAGCGCCGCCACGCCGACCCAGATGAGCAGCTGCTCGAAGGTCGTCACGCTGCCGCTGACGAAGTCGACGAAAATCGCGCTCGAGTACGCGAACACCAGGAACAGCACCCACGCCGGCTCGGTGAGGCGCGTGCCGAGGAGGCGGTTCCAGATCGCGAGCACGCCGCCGAGCGCCGCGAGCTTCAGCGCCAGGAACAGCTGCATCGCGCGGACGATCGGCACGTAGGTGAACGCCGCGAAGATCGGCAGCGTGTACGGCGGGTAATTGAACTTGAATCCCGTGTCGAGCAAATCTGCCGGCAGCACACGCGGGTCGTACGGATCGAGGCCGCTGCGCCACGCCTGCGCGCCGAAGTAGTACACCCGGAAATCCCACTGCCCCGTCGGATGCAGCCACCCGAGCTTCTGCAGCCACCACGCCGCGCACGCCACCGCAAAGGCGATCCGCGCCACCCGCCAGCGATCCGCGGCGCCGTTCACCGCGCCGTCACCGCCGCGCGCGGCGGCTCGACCGCCGGCCTGACGCGCCCGCCGGTCAACTGCCGCGCCATCGCCTCGGCGATGCGCTCCGCCGAGCGGCCGTCGGTGAACTCGCACTGCTCTTCGACGACGCGGCGGCGACCGGCGGCGTCGAGCGAGCGATCGCGCAGGTACGCGTTCACGCCATCGATCATCTCCGCCGGCGTCTTCGCGATCCGCACCGCGCCGGTCCGGACGATCTGCTGGTAGTGCGTGTACGAGTAGTACCGCAGCGGCGACTCGAGGAACGGACGCGCGTCGGCATCGCGGTCGTCGAACGCGATGTTGACGACCGGCGTATCGAAGATCGACGCTTCGATCGCAATCGTCGACGCGACGTTCAGGACGACGTCGCTGTGGCGCATGGTGTCGGCGAGGTGACGCGTGTTCTCGAGCGTCACGTCCACGGCGTGCCCGTCGCCGGCGCGCGCGGACTCGCGGAACGGCTTCTCGACGGCCACGTGCGCCACGCGCGCGTATCGATCGTAGCGCCGCAGATCGTCGCGCGGGTGCACGCGCACGAGCAGGTCGCATGGCGCCGCCAGCGCGTCGCGACGGATCGCGTCGAGCAGATGGTCGATCACCACATCGTGCCGCGGGTACGATTCCGCCGGAATCGTCGTCAGCGTCAGCAGCCGGCGGGACGGGTCCACGCCGGCGCGGCGGCAGAAGTCCGCGCGCGCGGACCGCGACTCGCCGCGGAAATACGCGTCGAACTGCGGCGGCCCGGCGACGTCGACGTCTGCCGGATCGTAGCCGTGCAACTCGCTCGCTTCCCGCCGCATCGTCGAATTCCAGACGACGAGGCGGTCGAGGCGGCGGATGGGGAGCAGCTTGTTCGTGAGGTTGTCCCAGCTCAGATCGACGGCGACGGTCGGAACGCGGCGGCGAGCCGCGCCGCGCAGCACCGGAATTTCGGCGAACATCAGGCCGGGCGTCGCCGTGGCGACGAGCGTCGGCCGCCACCGCGTCATCACGGCGTCTGCGGAGGGGTCCGACACGAAGCGGTCCGCGACGTCGTACCACCGGCCGTCGGCCGCGTGCGGCGCGAGCGCGCGGCCGAGCACGGCCTTCAGCGCGCGAAAGCGCATCGCGGTGCCGACATGGCCCGCCGCCACCTTGATGCGCACCGTTTCGGTCGTCCGCCGTTCGAGGTAGTGCGCCTGCAGCATGCCGAGCAGACGCTGTTCGAGGCCCGCGGGAACGTGCGGCGGCAGCGGCTCGAACGCGACGCGCGGATGCGCGAATTCGGCCGTGAACGCGGGGTCGGCGACGAGCGGCGTCATCAGCACCACGCGCGCGTCCGGCACGAGGTCCATCAGCCGCGCCAGCACGCCGGTGCGCAGCACGTTGCCCGCGCTGCTGCCGTGGGGGACGACCCACAACAGGCATCGGTTCGCGTTCGCGTTCGGGTTCACCGATCCTATCGAGGGGCCAGCGAGAGGAGCGCGCGCTCGACAACCTGCCAGTCGCCGGGCTCGTCGATGTTCAGTCCGTACGGAGGCGGCATGCGATACGCCGCGACGCGATCGCCGTAGAGGCTCGGCTCGATCGGATCGAACAGCACGTCGGTGCGGAAGAGATAGATCGCGCCGTTCGGAATCCAGAGCGGCGGCATGTCCTGGCGGCGGCCCGGGCGGCGCTTGACCGGCGCGTCGCCGACGAACAGCCGCGCCCAGCCGTCGGCGTCTATCGTCATGGCTCGCATCGGGTGGAAGTGCGCCGGCAGCTCGTCGACGCCGACGACCGAGTCGGCGCCGGTTTGCGAGAGCAGCGCCACCGCGTCGGTGATGTGTGACGGCTGCCGAAGCGGGGACGTCGGCAGCAGAATCATCACCGAATCGGGCACGTAAGCCTCGCGCTCGCGCAGCCACGTCAACGCGTGCTGCATCACGGGCAGGTGCGGCGTGTCGTCGGCGGCGAGCGAAGCCGGGCGCATGAACGGCACTTCGCACCCGCGCGCGCGCGCAATACCCGCCGCCTCCTCGTCGTCGGTCGACACGATGACGCGATCGAACGCCCCAGACTGCAGCGCGGCGTCGACCGTGTGCGCAATCAGCGGCCGGCCCGCGAGCAGGCGGGTGTTCTTGCCGGGGATCCCTTTCGATCCCTTTCGCGCGGTGATCACGCCGAGAACGGTCATCAGCTGTCGGCGCCGGGGCCGCGGTAGGCCTTCAGAAAGCCGGCGGCGATCTTCCGGTGGCCGGCGGCGCTCCGGTGAACGTCGCCGGGAACGAAGTCGCGGCGGAGAATGCGCTCGACCTCGCCGGCGTCCGCATCCTCCGACACGAAATCGGGAAAGTGATCAATCAAGCCGACCTGGCGCTGAGCGCACCGCGTGCGCCAGTAGTCGAGCTGGTCCTCGGCGTCCGACAGGTCGACGGACACCACCAGCGCATCGCACTGCCGGCCGACGCGATCCGGCAGGTAGCGGTTGCCGGTCACGCCCGCGGGCCGCCCTCGAGATCGTCCCACTGCACGAGGCGATCGCGCGCGATCGCGCGAGCCGCGACGCGCCCCACCACGTCGCCGAGCTGCCGCGCCGGGATGCCGGTGCCCGGCCGCTTCGGCCACACGTCGGAGGCGGCAATCGTCGCGCCGGCCGCCACGTCGCGCAGCGTGACGATGCTGTGGTGCGCCATGTTCCGGACGTCCTGCTCTCCCGGCTGGATCGTCTTGACCGCGCCGCGCGCGCGCTCGATCGCGCGAACGCCGCGCACGACGTCCGCGAGCTCCGCGGGCTCCATCGAACCCTGCTGATCCGGACCCGGCAGCGACCGCGACGCGGTGAAGTGCTTTTCGAACAGGCTCGCGCCGAGCGTCACCGCGGCGAACGCCAGGTAGCTGCCGGTGGTGTGATCGGAAAAACCGACGGGTACGCCATACCGAGACTGCAGGGCGGGGATGCAGTCGACCTGAACGTGCTCGTACGGCGTCGGGTACGTGGACGTGCAGTGCATCAGCGCGAACGGCGCGCCGACCGCACGAACCGCCGCGACGGTGCGCTCGATCTCGTCCGGCGTGGACATGCCGGTGGAGATGATCATCGGCTTCCCCTTGCGCGCGATGTGCTGCTGCAGCGGCACGTTCGTGAGCTCGCCCGAACCGGTCTTGAACGCCGGCACGCCGATCGACTCCAGGAAGTCCGCGGCCTCGCGCGAAAACGGCGTCGACAGGAAGACGATGCCGCGTTGCGCCGCTTCGTCGCGGAGCCGCACGTGGTCGTCGCGCGACAGCGCCGTCCGCGTCAGCAGATCGAACAGCGATTCGCCGACGTACGCCGCGGTCGCGCCGCCCCGCAGCATCTCGTGCTCGGGAAAGTGCGTCTGGAACTTGATCGCATCGGCGCCGGCGTCGGCCGCCGCACGGACGAGATCGAGCGCGATGCGCAGGTCGCCGTTGTGGTTGATGCCCGCTTCGGCGATGACGAAGCACGGGAACCCGGGGCCGATCGGCCGGCCGGCGATGGTGATCGAAGGGCTCGTCATGGTCAGGTGCTCAGCGGCGCGGCGTCGAAGAATCGTTTCTGGGTGTACAGCTCGGCGTCGACGAGCCGCCCGGCAATCCGCTCGCTCGTGTCCGCCCGGTAGTAGAGATGCGACGCGGCGTAGCGGCCGTGCCGCAGCTGGCGTTCCACCCCGCCGCGAATCTCGCGTTCGTCGTACGACACGTGGACGACGTTCTCGGCAGCGAGCCGCCCGCGCTGCCGCGCGCCGACGTTCACGACCGGCGTGCCGAGATACGACGCCTCCTTGATCCCCGCCGACGAATTGCCGACCAGGCACGCCGCCGCCTTCAACATCGCGACGAACTCGTCGGCGCCGACGTTGGTGATGAACCGCGTGTTCGCCGTCGCCTGCTCGTGGTGTTCGCGGAAGTGGCGGATCGTCTCCGACATCTCGGCGGTGCCCGCGTCGGGATTCGGCCAGAACCAGATCGTCTGCATCCCGACGGCGCCGATCGCGCGCAGCGTCGATTCGAGGTGCGTCCGGTTGTCGCGCTCCGTCGTCACCGGATGCTGAATCACCATCAGGAACGGACGCGACACGTCGATGTCGCGGCCGACGCCGTGCCGGTTGACGATGTCGGCGGTCAGCGCGGTCGCGACGCGCGAGGCGCGTTCGACATCGAGCGAGCCGACGTTGAAGACGTAGCGCGGATCCTCGCCCATCGCGAGCACGCGCCGATGCGCGTCCTCGTTGGTGACGAAGTGGAGGTGCGCGAGCTTCGTGATGGCATGCCGCACGCTTTCGTCGATGCTGCCGCTGACGTCGCCCCCCTCGATGTGCGCGATCGTCTTGTTCAAGTACGCGGCCGCCATCGCGATGGCGAGCTGCTCGAACCGATCGCCCGAAATCACGACGATGTCGGGGTCGGTCGCGTGGAGTCCGTTGGTGAACTCCAGCGCCGTCAGGCACGCCGTCTTCGCCATCGCCACGTGATTCCCGCCCTCGATGACGTTGAACATCGGCGCCGAGATGTTGAAGCCTTCCGACTCGATCTCCGCCGCGATATGGTGGCTGTACTTGTCGAGCAGAATCGAGCCGCCGAGCATCAGCTCCAGGTCGACGGCCGGATGCGCGTGCAGCTTGCGGATCAGAAGCTGGCTGCGGCCGTAGTACGCGCGGTTCGTGATCGGGAAGCAGATCCGCCGCTTGCCCGTGCGCGGGTGCCGGCTGGCGGCGGTGATCAGTGTCTGCATGGATCCATCCGCGTCAGACGCGCGCGGGATCGTGATTGACGACCACCGTCTTCCACTCGCAATACACGTCGAGCGCTTCGGTCCCGGGCTCGCGGAAGCCGTTGCCCGAGTTCTTGACGCCGCCGAACGGCATGTGCGGCCCGGCGCCGTACGTCGGCCCGTTGACCGAGACGAGCCCGCCGCGGTACCGCGCGACGAACTCGGCGATCCGATTCGGGTTCGCGGTGTGGATCGCGCCGGTCAGGCCGTACGTCGTGCCGTTCGCCAGGCGAAGCGCTTCCTCGAAATCGGCGACGCGATACAGGCACGTCACCGGCCCGAACTGCTCCTGCTGCGACAGCTCGTCGTCGTGCGGCACGTTGTCCAGCACCGTCGGCGCCATGTAGTACCCGGGGGCGAGCGCGTCGACGCGGCGGCCTCCGGCGAGCACTCGTCCACCGCGCGAGACGGCGTTCGCGACCGCGCAGAGGAGCCGGTCGAGCGCCTGCGCAGAGATCACCGGTCCACAGTCGTCCTCCGGGCCCGAACCGATCTTCATCGCAGCGACGCGCGCCAGCATGGCGTCTCGAAACCGCTCGTAAACGCGATCGAAAACGATGATGCGGCTGCCGGACGCGCAGCGCTGCCCGGCATCGACGAACGCGGACGCAGTCGCCTGTTCCGCCGCCAGCTCCACATCCGCATCGTCGCAGACGACGAGCGGGTTCTTGCCGCCGAGCTCGAGGCAGACTTTCGCGAGCACGCGGCGGCCGCTGACCTGCTGCTGAATCAGTTTGCCGGTCGGCACCGATCCGGTGAAGCTGATCACGCCGGCGCGGTCGTCGGCGACGAGCGGCGCGCCGACCTCGGGGCCGAGCCCCTGGATCGCCGAAAAGACGCCGCGCGGCAGGCCCGCATCCTTCAGGAGCTGCGCGAACGCGACGGCCGTGTACGGCGTCAGCTCGTGCGCCTTTGCGACGACCGCATTGCCGCAGACCAGCGCGGGAAACGCCTTCCACGCGATGCCGGCGAGCGGGCTGTTGAACGGCATGATCGCCGCGCAGATCCCGATCGGCGATCGCTCGGTCCGGACGTGGCGCGTCGCAAACGGGCTGCTGATGGTCTTCCCGTACAGACGGCTTCCCTCGCTCGCCATGAAGCGGGCCAGATCGGCCGACGAAGCCACTTCCGCGATCGCGTTCCTCCACGGCTTGCCGGTCTCGGCGCGAACGATCTCGGCGAACGCGCGCTCGCGATCGCGCAGCAGCGCCGCGGCCCGGAACAGGATGTCGCCGCGGTGCATCGCCGGCAGGCGGCCCCATTGCACGGAGGCGCGTTCGGCGGCGGCCAGCGCGCGATCGACGTCGGCGGCAGTCCCGCGCGCGACGCGGGCAAGCGGCCGATCGTCCACGGGGCATCGTTTCTCGATCGTGTCGCCGCTCGACGCGGCGACCTCTTCGTCGTCGATCCAGTGGCGGACGTCGCTAACGTACATGGACGGAGGCGCGGCGAAGGGCGCGGACGGCGCGGCCGATGCCGTCGGCGTCCAGCCCGTGGTGCGCGAGTACTTCGGCGTTGCTGCCGCAGGCGGGAATGTCGGTGAGGCCGAGCGACCGCACGTCCTTCGCGACGCCCAGGCGCGCGATGGCGGCGGCGATCATCACGCCCTGCCCGAGCGCGACGTAGTGATTGTCGAGCGTGACCACCGCCGGCACGTGCGCGAGCGTCTCGCGCAGCCACGCCTCGTCGATCCGGTTCAGCCACGGCAGATCGATCACCGCCGCGTCGACTCCTTCCGACGCGAGCGCCTCGGCCGCGCGCCACGCATTCGCCATCAGCAGCGGCCCGTAGCCGATCAGGGCGACATCGCGCCCCTCGCGCAGCACCGCGCCGCGCCCCTCCTGCAGGCGGTACGACGCCGGCAGCGAGAACGGCAGATCGAGCGGCACGTTGACGAACCGCAGGTAGGTGCTCGCCGGATTTTCCGTCACGGCCCAGCGAATGGCGAGCCGCGACTCGCGCTCGCAGCACGGCTCGATCGCGACGAGGCCGGGCACCGATCCGACCGCGGAGATGTCGCGCACCGACTGGTGCGAGTGTCCAGGGCCGCCGGGGACGACGCCCGCGAGCGTCGCGGTGTAGATGATCTTCGATCGCTCGGTCGCATTGTTGTAGATGTGCTCGTTCGCGCGCGTCGACAGGAAGCAGGCAAACGAATGCACGACCGGCAGCACGCCGGCGCGCGCCATCGCGCCGGCCGCCGACACCATGTGCTGCTCCGCGATCCCGCACTCGATGAACCGGTCGGGCCGCTCCGCCTTGAACCGCTCGATGCCGCAGTCCGACAACAGATCGGCGTCGAGCACGACGATGTCGCGGCGCTCGTTCGCGAGGTCGAACAGCTCCTCGCCGTACGCGGCGACGAGCCGCTCGGGCTGCTTCGGGGCGACGCGGGTCGGCTGCGGTGCGTGCGCGATCGCGAGCGGCGGCTGTCCATGGGCGGACAGGCGCGCGTCGATCCGATCGGTCAGCTCGCGAACGGCCGCGACGTAGTCGGCCAGCGAGGGCGCGCCCGCGTGGAAGTGATACGTCGCGTCGCCGCACGCGATCCCTTCCATGAACGACACGCCCTTGCCTTTGATCGTGTCGGCGACGAGCACCTTCGGCCGGTCCTCGATCGTGCGGAAATGCGCCAGCGCGGCGGCGATCGCACGGAAGTCGTGACCGTCGGCGCGGCGCACTTCCCATCCGAACGCGCGGAACTTGTCTTCGATCGCGCCGAGATCGCTCACCGCGGCGACCGTCGAGTCCGATTGATACTTGTTGTGATCGACGATCGCGACGATTTCGCCGAGCCCTTCGTTCGCCGCCGGCTGCAGCGCCTCCCAGATCTGCCCTTCCTGCAGCTCGCCGTCGCCCGTCATCACGAACACGCGACCGCCGGCGCCCGTGTACCGGTGCGCGCGCGCGAACCCGTATGCCTTCGAGATCCCCATCCCCAGCGATCCGGTGTTCGTCGCGATGAACGGCGTGTCGACGTCGGGATGGCCGGGCAGTCCGCCGAGCCGGCGGAGGCGATGGATCAGGTCGAAGTCGAGCCGGCCGAGCGCCGTCAGGAGCGCGTAGAGCGCAGGCGCGTCGTGTCCCTTCGACGAGAAATAGGTGTCGGCGCCGCGCGCGCCGCTGTTGGGATCGGCCAGCTCCTCGGTCCACAGCCATGTGATGAGATCGGTCGAGCTGAAGCTGGACCCGATGTGGCCCGATCCCGCCTGCATGATCATGTAGAGCGTGTTGAGCCGGCAGACATCCGCGAGGAGCGCGGCGCGCTCGACCGGGTCGGCCGCGGCACGGCGCACCGCCGCGATCGTCTCGAGCGGCACGAACGTCAGCCGATCGTCGCCGCCGAGCGGCCGATCGGTGTGATCTTTTTCACCCATGACGCGTGCCGCCTATCTCGCGGTCCAGCCGCCGTCGACGACGAGCGTCGCGCCGGTCATGTAGGCCGACGCGCGCGACGCGAGAAAGAGAATCGCGCCGTTGTAGTCGTCGACCGCCGCCATGCGTCCGAGGATCGTTCGACGCGCGTACTCGGCGACGAACGCGTCGGCGTGCTCCGGCTCTCGAACGCCGCCCGGCACGAGCGTGTTGACGCGCACCGGAATCCGCTCGTGCCCGCAGTAGTCCGCAAGCCACCGCGTGAAGTTGACCATCCCCGCCTTCGCCACGCTGTACCCCACCGGCTTGAACCATTCGCCTCCGTCGCGACGATTCGACGCGTACATCGCCTGCTCCGGCGTGACGAGGCCGTAGGTCGACGAGATGTTGATGATGCTGCCGGCGGCGCGCGTCGACGCGCGAAACGCCGCGAGAAACGCCTGCGACGCGACCAGCGCGCTCGTCAGGTGCGAATCGAGCATCGCCCTCCACGCCGTCGCCGGGTACCGCTCGAACCGAGCGGTCTCGAGCGCCGCGTCGGCCGGCGAGGAGCCGAGTCCGGCGTTGTTGACGAGGATCGTCGGCACGCCTAGGCGGGCGCTGACCTCGGCGACCGCGCGATCCACGGCGGCGCGATCGGTGACGTCCACGCGATGCGTCGACACGCGCGCGCCCGATGCGACGAGCGCCGCCGCCGCCGCGCCCGGCTCCGCCACATCGAACAGCGCCACCGACGCGCCGGCCGCCGCGAGCGCCGCGCCGTATTCGCATCCGAGGCGTCCGACCCCGCCCGTGACGATCGCGACGTCGCCGTCGAGCGAGAACAGCTCCGCCGGGACGCGCCTGGCCGTCATAGTAGAGTAGCGCTCCGGTGGCGACCGCCCATTCGACGACCGCACCGATCCGCGTCGCGCGCATCATCACGCGACTGAACGTCGGCGGACCGGCGATTCAGGCGGTCGAGATGAGCGCGCGTCTCGAAGCCGCCGGTTACCACACGCTGCTGATCCACGGCCGGCTCGCGGCGGGCGAAGGCGACATGCGCTATCTCGTCCCGCCGGATCCCGCGTTCGAAGTGGCGGCGGTGCGCGCGCTCCGACGCGAGGTGGCGCCGGTGGCCGACGCCGCAGCGGTGGCGCGCGTGTTTGGCGCGTTGTGCCGGTTCCGGCCCCGCATCGTCCATACCCACACCGCGAAAGCCGGCACCGTGGGGCGCATCGCCGCGCTGTTGTACAACGCGACGGCCGGCCGTCGCGCACCGGCCCGTCTGGTCCACACGTATCACGGCCACTCGCTCGAGGGCTACTTCGCGTCGCCCGCTGCGCGGACGTTCGCGGCCATCGAGCGCGCGCTCGCGCGGCGCACCGATGCGATTGTCGCCGTGTCGGCGTTGCTGCGCGACAACCTGCGCCGCGATCACGCCATCGACGCCGCGCGCTTTCCGGTCGTGCCGCTCGGATTCGACCTCTCGCGCTTCGCGGCGGTCGACGACGGCGCCCGCGCGACCGCCCGCCGCGGCCTCGGCATCGATCGCGACGCCCACGTCGTCGCATTCGTCGGCCGCCTCACGGCGATCAAGCAGCCGCGCGCCTTCGTCGACATCGCGGCGCGCCTGCTGGCGGGCGATCCGCGGCTGCAGGTCCTCGTCGCCGGCGGCGGAGACCTCGAAGCCGAGATGCGCCGGGCCGCCGACGCCGCTGGTCTCGGCCCGCGGATCCGGTTCCTCGGCTGGGTGCGCGACCTCGTGCCGGTCTACGCGGCGTCCGATCTGCTCGCGATGACGTCGCGCAACGAGGGGACGCCGGTCGCGCTCATCGAGAGCCTGGCGTCGGGCGTCACCGCGGTCGCCTTCGCCGTCGGCGGCGTGCCCGACGTGCTCACCGCCGCCGACCTCGGCGTGCTGGTCGCGCCCGACGACGTCGACGCGTTCGTCGCGGCCGCCGCCGCGCTGCTCGCCGATCCCGATCGCCGCGCCGTGATGGGCGCGCGCGCCCGCGCCTCGATGCTCGATCGCTACGGCATCGATCGGCTCGTGCGCGACCTCGACGCGCTCTATCGCGATCTCGTCGGATAGAATCCGCGAATGTCCCGGCGCGCGTCGCTGCTGCTCGTCGCCACCGTCGCGCTCGCGCACGCGGCATTCTTCATCGCGTACCAGCGTCCCGACTGGACGACGCAGTGGACGGACCAGAACGGGTACGTGATGCTCGGGCGCGCGCTCGCCGAGACCGGCCGCTTCACCCGTTTTGCGGGCACCGCGTCCTACGTGCCGGAGGCGATCCGGACGCCAGGGTATCCCGCGTTCGTCGCGGCGATCGATCGCGTGTTCGGCGAAAGCCACGCGGCCATCGCGTGGGCGCAGGCCGTCCTGTTCGCGTGCGTGTGTCTCTTCGTGTACGGCATCGCGCGAGCGATCACGACGGACACGGTCGCGCTCGCAGCGGGTCTCGCCACGGCTCTCTACCCGCCGCTGCCCTATTACGGCGCGCTCGTGCTGACCGAGATGTGGACGACGTTCCTCGTCACCGCGGCGATGGCGGTGTGGATACGCGCGCTCCGCGGCAACGCAGTCGGCGCCTTCGTCGCGAGCGGCGTTCTCCTGGCCGCCGCGGCGCTCACCCGCCCGTCGTTCCAGCTGCTGCCGCTGTTCCTCGTCGCGCCGCCGCTCGTCGCGGCGGTCGACCGGCGGCGATGGTGGCGCGGCTGCGCGGTGATGCTCCTGACCTTCACCGCGGCCGTCGCGCCGTGGATCGCCTACAACGCGGCATACTTCCACGCGCTGACGTTCTCGCCCGCGGGCGGTCCCGGCCGGCAGGTCTTCGAAGGATCGTGGCAGACCGCGCTGCCCGGTCGCCTCGAAGCCGAACTGACCAGCACCGCCGATGCCGCGCACAGCCGCGCCGAGCTCGACGAGGCGGTCCGCGCGATCGCCGTGCGCGAGCACCGGCCCGCCGAGCCGCTGCTGCGCTACGTGCACCAGCACCTCGACATCCAGCGCATCTGGTTCGAACCGCGCGAGCCGCGCGCGCGCATGGCGGCGCGCATCGAGGCGGACCACGAGTACCTCCGGGTCGGTCTCGACAACATTCGCCGCGACCCCATCCGCTGGGCGTTGGGGCGCCTGACGCGCGGCACGGTGCTCTTCTGGGCGGCAGAGATTCCGATCCGCTACTCGGACATCAACCGCGTGCCGACGATCGCCATCCGCTGGCTGTGGGCGGCGCAGATCGGGCTCCTCGCGCTCGCCGCCGTCGGCGTGATTGCGCTCGTCCGCGCGGGCGCGCGCGTCGAAGCGGGCGCGATCGTCGCGCTCGTGCTGTACGTCAGCGCGGTTCATATTCCGATGTACTCCGAGGCGCGGTATTCGCTGCCGGCGAAGCCGGTGGTGCTGCTGCTGGCGGTCGTCGGCGCGGCGTGGCTGCGCGACGGCGGGCGTCGATGGCGGGGCGCGGCGGGCTGAGCGGCGGACAGGCTACCGCCCTCTCAGTCACAGGCGTGGCTGCGGGAGGCCGACATTGCAAGGCTGAATTGCGTTCAGATATTGAACGACAGCGGTGACGCGTTGTCAAGCGGCTTTCCCGCCGTCTCGCGCTTGGCGACGCGCACCGAATGTGCCAGACTGTTTTCCGCCGGCGAGCTCCGCCGGCTTCCATGCCCACAGCGTCCGCGCAGCGCAGCCGATCGGTGGTGGCGATCCCCGCGTACAACGAAGCCGCTACCATCCGCGGCGTCGTCGATCGCGTGCGCGCGGACCTCCCCGACTGCGATGTCCTGGTCGTCAACGACGGCTCGCACGACGACACGGCCGCCGCGCTCGCGGGCAGCGGCGCCGTCGTCGCCGATCATCTCTGCAACCTCGGGTACGGCCGTGCCATTCAGACCGCCGTCCTCTACGCGACGCGCGGCGGCTACGACCGCCTGATCACGCTCGATGCCGACGGGCAGCACGACCCGGCGCAGGTGCGGCCGCTGCTCGCCGAATTCGACAGCGGGCGCTGGGACCTGCTGATCGGATCGCGCTACGTCGCGACGCGCGGCTACGACGGCGTCCCGCTCGGACGACGAATCGGCATGCAGTTCTTCTCGTCGGTCGTCGGTCTGGTCGCGCAGCACCGCATCTACGACACGACGTCGGGGCTCAAGATCATCGGCCGGCAGACCTTCGTCGCGCTGACCGACTGGAGCTTCATCGACTTCCACGCCGAAGCGCTCGTCTACCTGATGCGCCTCGGGTACCGCGTCGGCGAATTCCCGATCACGGTGGCCGAACGGCGACACGGCCAGTCGATGTACTCGACGCTGAGCCACATCAAGTATCCGCTGAAGACGCTGCTGATGGTGGTGCTGAGCATGGTGCAGGCGAGCATGATGCGGAAGCGGGTGTCATGACGGGCGCCGGCATCGTCGTGTCGGTGGCGATCGGCGCCGGGCTGCTGCTGTGGGTCGTCAACCTGATTCGCCGCGATCGGCTGTACGTGGGCTACGGCGTCATCTTCGTGATCGGCACGCTCGCCGCGCTCGTCGTCCTGCTCGTGCCGGCGCTGCTCGCGGCGATCACGCGCGCCAGCGATGCGCTGCTCGCGATGCCCGCGCTCAGCATCGTTCCGCTGGCGCTCTTCACCTTCCTGATGGTGTACGTGTTCGCGCAGATTACGGTGCTGTCGAACCGCGTGATGCGGCTGACGCAGGAGCTCGCGATCCGCAACGCGCGCGAGGACGGCAAGCTCGAGCCGCGGGCGCTCGAGCCGCGGCCGTGATCCCCTACGATCGGGCGATCGCCGTCGTGTACGACGCGATCGACGTGGTGAACCGGCAATTGCCTGCCGCCCGCCGCCTGCGCAAGGCGCCGGACACGGTCATCGTCGGCCTCGGCGGCGCGCTCGATTCGCTCGGCGTCGTCAATTTCGTGCTCGCGCTCGAGGAGCGAGCGTCCGCGGTCGGCGCGAAGGTCGCGCTGCTCGACGAGGACATGCTGCTCGAAGACAGCCCGCTGCGAACCGTCGACAGCGTCTCCCGCTACCTCGCCGAACGCATGGCCTGATCGCGTGGCTTCGTCAGCACAGCTGCATCTCGTCGGCGATTTCAATCTCGACACGCTCGGGCGCTATCTCGCGCACACGGCGCTCGACGGCGCCGCGATCGACGTCGCGCCGCCCGGACCCGTGCAGGCCGCCTTGTCTGCGGGCCCTCCGGCGCCGGACTGGATCGGCGTCGTCTGGACGCGCGCCGAGATGATCAGCGCGGCGTTTCAGCGCGCCCTCTCGTACGAGCAGGTCGACGTCGACGATGTGCTCGCCGAGGTCGAGGCGTTCGCGTCGGCGGTGGCGCGCTACGCCGATCGCGCCCGCGCGGTGTTCGTGACGACGTGGGTGTCGCCGCCGTTCGTGCGGGGATGGGGAATGCTCGACCGCCGGCCCGGCCTCGGCGTCGCCGACCTGCTGGCCCGCATGAACGTCGCGCTCGCGGACGCGCTGCGCTCCGACAGTTCCGTGTTCCTGCTCGACGCGGGGCGCTGGCTGACCGCCGCCGGCAGCCGCGGGTGGTCGCAGAAGGCGTGGTACGCGGCGAAGTGCCCCTTCTCGCCCGGGGTGCTCGCCGAAGCGGCCGACGACATCGCGGCGGCGATCGACGGCCTGACCGGCCGCGCACGCCGCGTCGTCGTCCTGGATCTCGACGAGGTGCTGTGGGGCGGCAGCGTCGGCGAAGCGGGGCCGCTCGGCGTTCGTCTCGGCGGCCACGATCACGTCGGCGAGGCATTCGTCGATTTCCAGCGGGCGCTGAAGGCGCTCACGCGGCGCGGCGTGCTGCTGGCGATCGCGAGCAAGAACGACGAGGCGGTCGCGCTCGACGCCATCGATCGGCATCCGGAGATGCAGCTGCGGCGCGACGATTTCGCGGCGTGGCGCATCGACTGGCGCGACAAGGCGGCAAACGTCGCGGCGGTGCTCGCCGACCTCAACCTCGGCGCCGAGTCGGCCGTGTTCATCGACGACCAGGCGATCGAGCGCGAGCGCGTCCGGTCCGCCGTTCCCGGCATCCTGGTCCCCGAGTGGCCGGCCGACCCGTGCCTGTTTCGCGAAGCGCTCGGGGCGCTGCGATGCTTCGACGCGCCGACCATCACGATCGAAGATCGCGCGCGGGCGGGGATGGCGGCGGCCGAGCGATCGAGGCGCGCGTCCGCCGCGGCTTCGGGCACCGTCGACGAGTGGCTGCAGTCGCTCGACGTCCGCGTCACCGTCGAGCCGCTCGATGCCCGCAATCTCGATCGCGCGACGCAGCTGCTGAACAAGACGAACCAGATGAACCTGTCGACGCGGCGGCTCACGGCAGCCGACCTGTCGGCCTGGGCGGCCGCGCCGGATCGTCTCGTCCTGACGTTCCGCGTGGCGGATCGCTTCGGCGACTCGGGGCTGACCGGTCTCGTCGGCCTGCAGTTCGCCGGTTCGGAGGCGCGGCTCGTCGACTTCCTGCTCAGTTGCCGGGTGATGGGACGTCGGGTCGAAGAAACGATGCTGCACGTCGCAATCGCGCACGCGCGCAGGGGCGGCGCGGCCATCCTCACTGCCGACCTGATCGCCACGCCGCGGAACGGACCGTGCCTGGAATTCTTCAAACGATCGGGGCTCTCCTCCGCGGGCGCGACCAGGTTCACCTGGGACACCGCGTCGCCGTACGCCTGCCCCGCAGCCGTGACCGTCAGCGAGCCGACGTGAGCGTCACGATCGAACGCTGCGCGCCGCACCAGGCCGACGAGCTCGTCCGCTTCATCGACGACGAGTGGGAGCGCGGGCACGTGCTGGCGAGCAGCCGCGCGCTGCTCGACTGGCAATACAAGAACGGCGATGGCAGCTATTCGTTCCTCGTCGCGCGTCAGCGTGGCACGATCGTCGGCATGCTCGGGTACATCTCGACGAAGCGATACGACCCGTCGCTCGCCGATGCCAACGTCGTGTGGCTGACGACATGGAAGGTCCGGGCCGATGCGAACGTCGCCGGGCTCGGCTTGTCGCTCCTGCGACATGTGGACGAGACGGAGCGCCACGTGGCGATTGGGGCGATCGGCTTCAACCCGGCGACACGGCCGATGTACGCGGCGCTGGGGTACCGCATCGGAGAATTGCCGCATTACGTCGCTGTGCCGAACCGATCGCCGGCGGCCCGCGGCCTTGCTGCGGTGGAGGTCGACGGTGCCTCCCAGTGCGATGGGCTTCGAATCAGCAGCGATCGCGGGCGTGTTCCGCAGAAATCGCCGCGCTATTTCAGGACGCGGTACCTCGAACACCCGTTCTATCGATATCGTCTTGTGTCGCTGCGCGACGGGGACGCGTGCGTCGGACTGCTGGCCGTTCGGCTGGCGGAGCACGACGGACTTCGCGCGCTGCGGATCGTCGACTTCCTCGGCGATCCCGGCGCGCTGGCGCAATCCGGAGGGGCGATTCAGTCGATGATCCGCGAGCACGACGCCGCGTACGCCGACGTGTACAACGCCGGCATCGACGCCGACGTCTTCGCCCACGCCGGATTCCGCCTCGTCGATCCCGACGGCGACACGATCGTCCCGGACCACTTCGAGCCGTTCGAGCGGAAGAATATCCGGCTGTGGTACGCGATCCGCACGGTGGCGTTGCCGATCCTGTTCAAAGGCGACGCGGATCAGGATCGGCCGAACCGCCTGCCATCCAGGGCCGCATGAGCGCCGCGATCACCACGCGCTTCTCCGCGGCCGATCAGCGCACGTTCGCGGCGCTGTCCGGCGATCGCAACCCGCTCCATCTGGATCCGGTCGCCGCGCGACGTGTCGCGGCCGGCGAGCCGGTCGTGCACGGGATGCACCTGCTGCTGCGCATGCTCGACGCCCGGGTTCGCCGACGGCCCGCATCGGACATCCGCATCGACGCGACGTTTCTCCACCCGGCCGTAGTCGGCGAGCCGATCGGCATTCGCGTCGACGCAGAGGGGCAGCTCGTCGCGGAAGCCGGAGATGCGCTCGTGGCGCTCGTCACCCTTGACGCCGGTCGCGAGCCGACGCCTCGCGTCAGCGTTCGCAGCGCCGATCGGCCGCAACCGATCCCGCCGCGACCCCGCGTCCGATCGCTGACCGACATCGCCGGCGCCCATGGCGTGCTCGCGCCGAAGACGTCACCGGCGGCGCGGCGCGCGTTTCCGGCCGCGGTCCGCTCGCTCGGCGCCGACATGGTCTGTGCGCTCGCATCGCTGTCGGCGCTCGTCGGCATGGAGTGTCCGGGCCGCGATTCGCTGCTCTCGGCCGTTCGGCTCCGCATCGAGCCGCAGGCGCGCGTGCCCCGGATCGCGTGGCGCGTGTGCCGCGTCGATCGACGATTCGGTCTGGTTCGTATCGACGTTGCAGGCGATGGTCTCGCCGGCACCGTCGACGCGTTCGTGCGGCCCGGCGTCGTTCCCCCGCCGCCATTCTCCGCGGTGGCAGCGAGAGTGCGTCCGGGCGAATTCGAAGGTCAGCGCGCGTTGATCGTCGGTGGATCGCGCGGCCTGGGCGCCGTCACCGCAATGCTCGTCGCCGCCGGCGGCGGACTGCCGGTCGTCACCTATGCGGCCGGCGGCGCCGACGCGGCGGCGATCCGCCGGACCATCCGGGATGCCGGGCACGGCGTCGAGACGCTCCGCCTCGACGTCACCGCCGGCGATGCGGCGGACGTCGTCGCTCGCGCCGTCCGGCGGTTCGACATCGCCGACGTGTACTTCTTCGCGTCGCCTCGCATCTTCGCGCGACGCGGCGCCGCGCCGTTCGATGCCGCGCTGTTCGATCGCTTCGCCGCCGTGTTCGTCCACGCGTTCGCGCGCGTGTGCGCGGCGGCGACGCGCGACGGACGCGCGCTCGACGTGTTCTACCCCTCGTCGCAGGCCGTCGCCGAACCGCCAACGGCGCTCACCGAATATGCCGCCGCGAAAGCGGCGGGCGAATCGGTGTGCCGGGCGATGGAACGGTCGACAGAGAAGCTGCGCGTGCTGGTATCGAGACTGCCGCGCGTCGCGACCGACCAGACCGCCTCGATCGTGCCGGCGGCCGCCGCGGATCCGCTCGACGTCATGCTGCCGATCGTGCGGGAGATGCACGTCGAGGCCGCGGAGAAGACGCGGTGACGCCGCCGAACGGATCGCTCACCGTCGTGATGTACCACTTCGTGCAGCCGCGAGATGCCGGACCGGTCCGCGGGCTCGCGCACCTCGACGTCGCCGCCTTCCGCGCGCAGCTCGCCCACATTCGTCGTCATTACACGCCGGTGTCTGGCGACGAGGTCATTCGCGCGTTCGTCGAGGGTGCGCCGCTGCCGCCGAGGGCCGCGCTGCTGACGTTCGACGATGGGTATCGGTGTCAGTATCGGGACGCGCTGCCGCTGCTCGAGGCCGCGGCCGTGCCGGCGCTATTCTTTCCCGCTGCGGCGTCGGCGCTGGATCGGTGCGTGCTGGACGTCAACAAGATTCAGTGCATCCTGGCCACCACGCCCGACGTCGGCGAGCTCGTGGCGACCATCGAGGCGGCAATCGACGAGCGCCGAACGGATGTGCCGCTCCCGTCGGTTGCCGAGCTGAGGGCGCGGTGTTGGAAGAAGTCGCGCTGGGACGCCGAGCCGGTGGTCTACGTCAAGCGGCTGCTCCAGCACGCGTTGCCCGAACCGGTTCGCCGCCGAATCGTCGACGACCTGTTCGAGACGCGGGTGTCGGCCGACGAGCGGGCCTTCGCGGACGAGCTGTACATGACGGTCGACCAACTGCGCGATCTGACCGATCGCGGCATGACGGTGGGGGCGCACGGCGATCGCCACCTGCGCCTGCCGACGCTCGGCGAGGCGGAACAGGCGCGCGAGATCGACGGCGCGCTGCGCGTTCTCGACGCGCTGGGGACGGCGTACCCGCCGTTTGCATACTGCTACGCCAACGGCGAGTACGACGACCGCAGCATCGGGCTGCTGCGCGCCCGCGGTTGTGCCGTGGCGTTTACGACACGATCCGATGTCGCGGATCCGGCCGCCAGCGACGCGCTCGCGCTGCCGCGGCTCGACACCAACGATCTGCCGACCGAGGCGAACGCATGAAATTCACCGTCATCGGGCACGCGTGCCTGTTCATCGACACGGGCGCCGAGCGCATCCTCGTCGATCCCTGGCTGTCGGGTTCGTGCTACTGGCGCTCGTGGTGGCACTTCCCGCCGAACACCGAGATCCGCCCGGAGTTTCTCGAGCCCGATTACGTCTACGTGTCGCACCATCACTTCGACCACTTCCACTACCCGTCGCTGCGGCGCATCTCGAAGACGGCGCGGGTGCTGATTCCGCGCTTCGGCGTCGACGTGTCGCCGGGCGAGATGCAGCAACTGGGCTTTCAGCACGTGCGCGAGCTGCCGCACGGCGAGGTCCTGACGCTGCCGAGCGGCACCCGCCTCGCGTCGTACCAGTACGGACCCGACGACAGCGCACTGGTCGTCGAGCGTGACGGCATCGTGCTGGCGGACATGAACGACTGCAAGATCAAGGGCCCCGCCGTCCGGCCGCTGCTGAAGGCCTTCGGGCCGCCGACGTTTCTGTTCAAGAGCCATTCGTTCGCGCAGGCGTACCCGAACTGCTACCAGATCGCCGACGCGCGCGACGCGCAGCTGATGACCCGCGAGGACTTCCTCGAGACGTTCATCGACGCGATCCGCGAAATGCGGCCGCGCTACGCCGTGCCGTTCGCCAGCATGGTGGCGTTCCTGCACCCCGAGAGCCGTCAGTGCAACACGTACGCGGTGCGATCGCCGGAGGTCGCGGAGGCGGTGGCGAAGTCCGACGTCGCGTCCACGACGAAGCCGGTGCTGATGGTGCCCGGCGACACGTGGAGCTCCGACGCCGGGTTCTCGCTCCAGCGCCACGACTACTTCGAGCGGCAGGACGAGTGGATCGCGCGGCTCGCGACGGATGCCGCGCCGAAAATCGCCGCCGAGGAGGCGCAGGAACGCGCGATCCCGCTCACCTTCGCGGCGTTCGAGCGCCACTTCGGCGGCTTCCTCCGATCGCTGCCGCCCTTGATCCACCTCGTGCTCCCGCGGCCGATGGTCTTCTTCGTCGCGTCCGATGCGCTGCCGTACTGGACGCTCGACTTCCGCGCGCGGACGGTGACGCGGCGCGCGGCGCCGCCGGCCGGCTACGCCGCGATCGTCAGGATCGGCGACGGCATCCTCGCCGACGCGATTGCGAAGAACGTCGTCGCCTTCGTGCACATCTCGATGCGGATCCGCATCGATCTGGCGCCCGGCGGCGTGCAAACCGATTTCCTCTTCTGGGGATTGCTGTCGCTGCGGGAGCTCGGGTACCTGCCGCTGCACCGCGCGGCGACGCCGCGCGCGGCCCGCGTGCTGTGGCGGCGGCGCGCCGAAGCCTGGGGCCTCGCGCGCTCGCTGGTCGCTCAGAAATCGGTGGGCGAAAAGGTGATGGGAACGCTGATGAGCCGCGGCGTCAGACGCTCAGGGCTCCACTCGTAACGCGGCCCGACAGCCGGACGATCTGCGGCGCGGAATGGTCGTGCAGCGCGTTGCGCGTGTCCACGACCGGCACGCCGCTGTCGACGAGCGCCTTCCAGTTGAACACCGAGTGATCCGTGCAGATCACGATGCAGTCGGGGCGGCGGCGCAGCGCTTCCGCTTCGGGGACCGCTTCGAACGCGTGCGTCCCTTCGTTCAGCGACGGCACGTACGGATCGCTGTAGGAGATCGCGGCGCCGCGGCGCGTCAGCAGCTCGATGATGTCGAGCGCGGGCGATTCGCGCATGTCGCCGACGTCGCGCTTGTAGGCGACGCCGTAGAGGTGGACGCGCGAGCCGTTCACCGACTTGCGGCTCTCGTTCAGCGCGTCGACGACGCGGTCGACGACGAACTGCGGCATCGCGCCGTTGACCTGCCCGGCCAGGTCGATGAAGCGGCACTCGAATCCGTGCTGGCGCGCCTTCCAGGAGAGATAGTGCGGGTCGATCGGGATGCAGTGGCCGCCCAGGCCGGGCCCCGGATAGAACGGCATGAAGCCGAACGGCTTCGTCTTCGCCGCGTCGATGACCTCCCACACGTCGATGTCCATCTTGTGGCACATCTGCGCGATCTCGTTCACGAGGCCGATGTTGACCGCGCGGAACGTGTTCTCGAGCAGCTTGACCATCTCGGCGACGCGCGTGGAGGTGACCGGGATGACGGTGGTCACCACCTGCGAATAGAGCGCCGACGCCGCCTGCGTGCTGGCCGGGCCGTGGCCGCCGACGATCTTCGGGATGTTGCGCGTCAGGTACGTGGGGTTGCCCGGGTCGACGCGCTCGGGCGAGAACGCGAGGAAGAAATCGCGATCGGCCTTGACGCCGCGGCCTTCGAGCATCGGCAGCGCCACTTCGTCGGTCGTGCCCGGGTACGTCGTCGATTCGAGGATGACGAGCTGACCCGGATGGAGCGTCGCCGCGACCGCTTCGAGCGACTTGACGACGTAGGAGAGATCGGGATCCTTCGTCTTGCGCAGCGGCGTCGGGACGCAGATGTCGGCGACGTCCATCGCCGCGAGCTCGCGCATGTCGGTCGTCGCGCGCAGGTGACCCGACTGCACGACCTTCGCCAGGTCGGCCTGCGGCACGTCCGGGATGTAGCTGCGGCCGCCGTTGATCTCCGACACCTTCGACGTGTCGACGTCGAACCCGGTGACGTGAAAGCCCGCGAGCGCGAACTCCACCGCCAGCGGCAAGCCGACGTAGCCGAGGCCGATGACGCCGATGCGGGCCTGTTTCGCGCGGATGCGCGCGACGAGCGTGGAGGCAGCTGTGTCAGTCATGAGATCCGCTAGAGCGTGGACAGCCGATCGACGAGCTGCGGCGCCGACGCGACACGCTCGAGATCCGCGTCCACCATCATCGTGACGAGGCCCTTGAAGTCGACGCTCGGCGACCATCCGAGCTGCGCCTTCGCCTTCGAGGCGTCGCCGATCAGGTGCTCGACTTCCGCGGGCCGGATCAGTTTCGGATCGAGCTTGACGTGCGTGTTCCAGTCGAGGCCGGCGTGCGCGAATGCGACTTCCACGAGATCGCGCACCGACTTGCTGATACCGGTCGCGATGACGTAGTCGTCGGGCCGCGGCTGCTGCAGCATCAGCCACATGGCCTTGACGTAGTCGCCGGCGAAGCCCCAGTCGCGGTGCGCGTCGAGGTTGCCGAGCGACAGCGTGTCGGTGAGCCCCAGCTTGATCCGCGCGACACCGTCGGTGACTTTGCGCGTCACGAACTCGAGCCCGCGCCGCGGCGATTCGTGGTTGAACAGCATGCCGGACACGGCGAACATGTCGTAGCTCTCGCGGTAGTTCACCGTGATGTAGTGCGCGAACACCTTCGACACGCCGTAGGGGCTGCGCGGGTAGAACGGCGTCTCCTCGTTCTGCGGCACCTGGCGGACCTTGCCGAACATCTCGCTGGACGAGGCCTGATAGAGCCGGATCGACGGATCGACCTGGCGGATCGCTTCGAGCACGCGCGTGACGCCCTGCGCGTTGAACTCGCCCGTCAGCATCGGCTGGTCCCACGAGGCCGGCACGAACGACATCGCGGCCAGGTTGTAGAACTCGTGCGGCCGCACGTCGTCGACGAGGCGCAGGATCGAGAGCTGGTCCAGCAGGTCGGCGGGGCGGATCGTGATGCGATCGAGGATGTGCTGCACGCGCCAGAAATTCGGCGCGCTCGCGCGGCGCACCGTGCCGACCACCTCGTAGCCTTTCGAGAGCAGCAATTCGGCGAGGTAGGATCCGTCCTGCCCGGTGATTCCGGTGATAATGGCCCGTTTGGACATGTGGAGAATCGGACGATTTTAACATGAGCGCGGCCGACGACCTGGAGAAATTCGACCGCGAGCGCCGCGACGCCGACGCGCGCTACAACGACGCGCTGACCGCGTTCGATCGCCTCGTCGCCGATACGCGCGGGCGGCCGCTGACGCCGGACGAGGCCGACCGGCTGGCGCACGCGTTGATCGTGTACCTCCAGCAGATCACCGCGTTCGTCGACACGAAAGATCGCGCGCTCGCCGCCGAGATTGGCGCGCGAATCGCAAGCGTGGCCGGCGCGATCCGGGATATCGATGAGCTGAGGACCCGCCTTGGCGTGATGCAGCGGCAACTGAAAGCGGTGGCCGGTCAGCCGGCGATGCCGCCGCCGTCGGCCGCCGCCGATTCTCCACCGCCGCGGCCACCGGCCGTGGACGACGTCGTCTACGTCGGCTTCGAAGACGCGTTCCGCGGCTCGGACGCCTCGGTCGCCTCGAGAGTCGCCGCCTACGTGCCGATCTTCTCGGGCGCGTCGGACGTCGTCGATCTCGGCTGCGGCCGCGGCGAGATGCTGGCGGCGCTGCGGGCGGGCGGCGTGACGGCATCGGGAGTCGACGCGAATGCCGCGATGGTCGCCGTCGCGCGCGAACGCGGGCTCGACGTGCAGCACGGCGACGCGCTCGCGTTCCTGCAGGCGCGGCCCGACGAATCGCTCGGCGGCGCGATTGCAACCCAGGTGATCGAGCACCTGCAGCCGGCGTATCTGCTGCGGCTGATCGACACGCTCGCGCGCAAGCTGCGGCCGGGCGCGCCGGTGGTGCTCGAGACGATCAACGCCGCGTGCTGGCTCGCCTTCTTCAGCAGCTACATCCGCGACATCACGCACGTGCGCCCGATCCACCCCGAGACGCTGCAGTACCTGCTGCGCGCGACGGGATTCGAGCGCGTCGACATCCGCTTCAGCGCGCCGGTGCCCGACGACGTCCGGATGAAGACGATCGACGTGCCGGCGCCCATCCTGGCGTCAAGCGACCCGACGCACGCTGCGATCGTCCAGGTCGCCCACGCCGTGAACGCGAACGCCGCGATCCTGAACAGCCTGCTGTTCACGCATCTCGACTACGCGGCCGTTGCGTACCGCTCATGAGCGACGTCGATGTCGCGGTGGTCGGCGCCGGCGTCACCGGCCTCGCGTCCGCGCGTGCCCTGGCGCAGCGCGGACTGACGGTCTGCGTTCTCGAGCGTCACCCGCATGCGGGCATGGACACGAGCACGCACAACAGCGGCGTGATCCACGCCGGCATGTACTACCCGCCCGGCAGCCTCAAGGCACGACTGTGCGTGGAGGGACGCCATCAACTCTACGAGTTCTGCAGCGAGCACCGAGTGCCGCATCGCAAGTGCGGCAAGCTGATCGTCGCGCACGACGAGGCGGAACGGCGGCAGCTCGAAGCGCTGAAAGTGCGCGGCGACGCGAACGGCGTCGAAGGGCTCGAGCTCGTCGACCGCGACTTCATCCTGGCGCGCGAACCGGCCGTCAACGCGCTGTTCGCGCTCTGGTCGCCCGAAACGGGGATCGTCGAAGCGGAGGCGCTGGTGAAAGCGCTGCTGCGATCGGGCCAGGACGCCGGCGTCATCTTCCTGCCGGGCACGATCCTGCGGTCGGCCGAGACGCGCGGCGACGGAATGGTGCTGCGCACCGACCGCGAAGAGATCTCTGCCGCCGTCGTCGTCAACGCGGCCGGGTTGTACGCAGACGACGTGTCGGCGATGCTCGGCGGCGAGACGTTCAGGATCTACCCGTGCCGCGGGGAGTACGTGCAGCTGACCGCGTCCAAGCGATATCTCGTGAACGGTCTCGTCTACCCGCTGCCGCCGAAGCACAGCCTCGGCGTGCACCTCGTCAAGACGATGAGCGGCGATGTCTGGCTCGGGCCGACCGCGTCGTTCCAGGAACACAAAGACGACTACGAAGGCCACCGCCTGCCGGTCGAGGCGTTCGTCGAGCCGGCCCGCCGTCTGCTCCGCGAGATCAGCGTCGACGATTTGCGGCTGGGCGGCAGCGGTATACGGGCGAAGATCCACCCGCCGAGCGAGGCGTTCGCCGACTTCATGATCCGGCGCGACCGCGTCAATCCGCTCGTCGTCCAGGCGTCGGGGATCGAGTCGCCGGGATTGACGTCATGTCTCGCCGTCGGTGCGCTCGTCGCCGACCTGGTCGCGGGGCGTAGTCAGACGAGAATCGGCAGGAGCGTCAGCTCCGAGTAGAGGGCGTCGATGTCGGACGGCGCGATCGCGTCGCCTCTGATCAGCACCGGCCGCGGCCTGCGCACCGCGACGGACGACCCGGTCGCTGGGTACTGCCACGCCGGCCACGCGAGCAGCCGAAACCCGAACTGCCGACGACACGCGCGCGCGACGGTGGGCGCCAGGCCCGCGAACCGCGTGCGATGCGAAGCGTACATCACGTGCCCGAGCGGAACGCCGCGCGCCCGCATCAGCTGCAGTGCGATCGCAATCCATTCGCCGTCCGCGTCGATGACCATCCAGTCCGCACGCGTTGATCGATGGTCAGCGACGAGTTCCGCGATCTCCGGCTGTCGTCCGCGCAGCCACCGCTCGACGGCGTCGCCGCCGACGACGACGGAGGCGGAACCGCGACCATCCGAAGCCCACGGCAGCAACACCCGCTCGACGGGTTCGAGTTCGACGAAGCGGAACGCACGCAGCAGTTCCGTTACCGAGTCGGATGCCGTGAAGTTCGTGTAGACCGCGTCGGGGTTGTCAGTGGCGCGGCGCACCAACGCCGGCGCGAGCGATCGGAACTCAGGATCGATCGCGAGACTGGTGAGGTTGCAGAACTCCCGTGCGCGTCCACCGACAACACGGCGCGACCGAATCGTCCCGATGGCGCCGACGATGGCGCCGCTGGCGACGAGCGCGACACCAATCGGACCGGCGGCCCACCGTCGGCCGAGCGCTGCCGAAAAGTCGGCAGCCTTGATGCCGCGGCCGATCCGGCGCTCCAGAAATCGCGACGCCGCCGGCAGCAGCGCAGCGTCGATTTCCACGATTTCCACGGCAGGCACGGCGTTCATTATGGCGCGCGAGGGAGCGTCGCGCGGTGGCTCGGGTTTTGCCGAACCGCTCGTGCGCATGCCGCCGCCGGTTTCGTTCACGTTCGATCTCGAAGACCATCGCAGCGGGCTCGATCCGGCGTCTCGCTTCGTCGACGCCACCTACCGCGTCGTCGATCTGCTCGCGACGCTGCGCCTGGCCGGAACGTTCTTCGTCGTCGGCACCGTCGCCGAACGTCATCCGACGCTGGTCCGCGACATCGCCGCGGCCGGCCACGAGATCGCATTCCACGGATTCGATCACACGCCGCTCGACGAAGACGATCCCTCGACGTTCGCGGAGCAGACGGTGCGCGGCAAGCGGCTGCTCGAGCAGCTGGTCGGCCGCGCCGTAGTGGGGTATCGCGCGCCGATCTTCTCGCTCGTCCGCAGGACGATCTGGGCGGCCGACGCGCTTGCCGCGGCCGGCTTCACGTACTCGGCGAGCGTGATCCCGGCGACGAATCCGCGCTACGGCTTCGGCGCCGCGCCGCGGCACCCGTTCCGGTGGCCGAGCGGCGTCCTCGAACTCCCCGCGGCGACGACGGCGTTTGCGGGGGTGCAGCTGCCGTTCCTCGGCGGCGTGTACTTCCGATATCTGCCGATCTCCCTCGTCCTGCGGCGCGTGCAGCGGATGACGTCGGGCGGCCTCTGGACGTACTTGCATCCCTACGATTGCGACCCGGACGAAGGCTGGACGCGCGTCGAGCGGACGACGGTGTTCGAGAGCGCGATTCTGTCCTGCAATCGGCGTCGCACGCTGGCGAAGGTCCGCCGCCTGCTCGCCGCGTGCGGCGGCGCGTGCCTCAGCGATCGCGTGCGCGCGGGCGAATTCGCCGGCGCGCCTGCTGGGCCGATCGTCGGATAGTCAGGAACCGGCCGCCACAGCTGATCGGTCGACATCGCGTCGGTTCGTTCAACGCGGCTGATGCGACGGAAACTGCCTCGCCAAAAACGGTTCGATGCCGCGATAGACGATGTCAGCCACGCGTGCCGCACCGTCCTTCGAAAAGTGAACGAAGTCGTAGAAGTACCTCGAGTCCTTCGGCAACTCTCGAGCCAAATCGACAACGAGTACGTGCTGTGACGCACCGACCGAACGAGTTGCCTCGTTGTACATGTCGAGCGCTTCCCAAGCTTCGCGTCCGTTCTCGAGATCGTTGACGCGCCGCGCCGAGAAGTCGATCGCCGTCGACGGATCGCGTCCGTCGCCGTACAGCGCGGGTTGCGTGATCAGCACTGGTTCCGATCCCATGGCACGGGTCACCTGGATCAGTTCGGCGACACGATCGCGATACCCCGGAACCGCGTCCCGCGCGTGCTGAACCATTCCGCGCTCGGTGTCGGTTCGCTGATCCGCTGGCACGAGCCGATAGTCCAGCTCGGCACCCGTCAGGCCGTACTGGCGCGCGCGATGTGCCCGCCACAGGTTCTGCAGCAGGCTCCCCAGTTGCGAGTGCGTAACGACCCAATCCGCCCAGCGTTCGCGCCTTCCGACGATCCGATCCGTGACGCGCTCGTCGAACCAGTTCGACGTCGTCAGCGCCACATCGTTCAGGCCGATGAGAAACAGGACGACGCGCGGCCGTAGTTGTGCCACATAGTCGCGCATCAGGAGTAGATGGCCGTACGTGGACTGACCATCGATCCCGGCGTTCTC
>Ga0070741_10003788_pt1 | contig 36544 bp, 39 predicted proteins | sample Coa_R1_4_FD_66440 | JGI IMG/M metagenome (GOLD analysis project Ga0070741, IMG submission 66440) | Surface soil microbial communities from Centralia Pennsylvania, which are recovering from an underground coalmine fire - Coalmine... | ecosystem: Environmental > Terrestrial > Soil > Unclassified ... | reverse complement strand
GACAAAGAGAGAAGCTCTTGATCTCGTTGAAAAGCTGCGCGGCCAAATCTCGTTTTTCAAAATCGGGCTGCAACTTTATACCGCGGAAGGCCCTGAAATAGTGCGCGCAGTTTCGTCTGCGGGCTCCAAGGTTTGGCTCGACCTCAAGCTGCACGACATTCCAAACACCGTCGCTCGAGCCGTCGACTCCGCGAATCGCCTTGGCGTCCAGATGCTCACCGTTCACTTGAGCGGCGGCAGCGAGATGATCCGCGCCGCGGCCACGGCACGAGCACACACGAGTATCTTGCTCCTCGGTGTGACTGTTCTAACGAGCTCGACCGAGGAGACACTGCGCGAAATTGGAATTCACAGCAAGGTTGATGATCAGGTGTTGCGTCTGGCGAAACTAGGTGTTGCCCAGGGAATCGATGGAGTCGTTGCCAGCGCCCACGAAATCAAATCTCTTCGCCGTGAATTTGGTAACAAGATCAAGATCGTTGTCCCCGGGATTCGTCCAGACTGCTCGAAACCGGGCGACCAAAAGCGAACGATGACTCCGCGTCAGGCGCTGGAAGCCGGCGCGGACTACCTTGTCATAGGTCGACCGATCACAGCGGATCCAAACCCACAAGAAGCTGTCGCGAAGATTTTGGAAGAGCTCCGTGCGTAAGTGCCATGTCGAGCGAAAGTCTTGCCCTGAGTGGAGCCGAACGGGTGGAGATATCCCGTGTTATGGGTTTCAAGACCGTTCCACGGGACTACTAGACCTTGCTCGCAATGAGGATTTTTGCTGCGCTCGATATCTATCAAGACCACACGGCTCGCAGCGCGGCAATGAACATGGCAATCGATGAAGCGATCCTCGAATATGCCACGGTCCCCGCTATTCGTTTTTATCGCTGGCAATCCCCTGCTCTCTCGTTTGGATACTTTGGTCGATTTGCCGATGTCGCCAGCTACCAGCGCGAGCGTGATTTGGTCCGGCGTTGGACGGGCGGCGGCATTGTTTTTCACGGAGATGATCTGACATATTCCGTTGTAATTCCCGTCAGCGATGCGGCTTTTTCTGAATCATCGATGTCGATTTACGAGAAAATTCATCGCGCCTTGCGCGAAGTACTTGTCGCGAAAAAACTGAACGCCGTTGTAGTCGGGACCGATGACCGCGGCCTGGGCAGCGCCATGATTCAGCCTGTGCGGACCGGGATCACCGATGCCGGCTACAGTTGTTTCGCGAACCCCGTGCGCGCGGACGTCATCGTGGATGGCCGAAAAGTTGCGGGGGCTGCCCAGCGGCGCACGCGCCGCGGGTTGCTACAACAGGGCAGTATCCAGGGGGTCGATTCTGGCAATCGTTTGGCTGAACGATTTGCGCAGGCTTTGTCCACGAATTGTCATCAACGCGAAGTCGATAGTGCGGTTTTGAATCGGGCAGGAATAATCGCCGGGCAAAAATACGGAAATAAAAATTGGCTGCGGAAGCGGTAATGTAGGACGGCGGTGTCAGTCCGCCGCTTCGTCTAGCGCCTCATAGAAATAATTAAATTTACGCTCGTGTTGCTTTGACAACACACAACCCGCCCCTCTATTCTCGCCTCGTGGAACTCTTCGCGCGTTCACGGCCGAGCTCGCCACCGGACGATCCCGTCCGATTGGCGGACCTGACAGGGACTGCAGCGGCCGCTTCTCCTGCCGGGTCGCTGGCTAAAGTGGCGAAGTTAGTCCAGAGGCATATGGAAGAAGTCGAAGCGCACATTGCGCAGCAGGCGGCCGCTTTTGATCCGGCAATCGAGGGCTACGTCATGTACGCGGTGGGCAGTCGGGGGAAACGTTTACGGCCACTGCTGACACTCCTGGCCGGCGGCGCAACCGGAGAGATCAACCCGGGACACGTCGATCTTGCCGTGATCGTGGAACTCATCCACATCGCGACGCTGGTACACGACGACGTGATGGACGAAGCGGAGCGCCGTCGCGCGCAGCCTACTGCGAACGCGCGCTGGGGAAATTCACTGAGCGTTTTGCTGGGCGATTGCCTCTTTGCACATGCGCTCACATTATCGACAAATTTCGAGAACGCGGACATCGGTCGTGCGATTGCGCGGACGGCTGCGACCGTTTGCTCGGGCGAAATGATCCAGACACAGCGCAAATTTGATCTGAACCTCAGCGTTCAGGATTACTTGCGAATAGTACAAATGAAGACTGGCTCGCTATTCTCGGTAGCGGCGGAATTAGCTGCAGTAATCAGCGAGGCAACCCCTGATGTGATCGAACGATTCAAGAATTTCGGGTTTCAAATTGGGACCGCTTATCAGATCTACGATGATTGTGTCGATCTTGCCGGGAACGAAGGAGCAACCGGTAAAACCCTCGGGACCGACCTCCGGAAGGGCAAGTTCACCCTGCCGGTTTTGATTTTCCTGCGTTCAGCATCGGAGTTCGAGCGGGAACGCTGTTGCCAGCTTGTGCTTGAAGAGCGAGTCGAAGAAATGATCGAGCTCTTAAAGAATGGCGCGACGAACGGAGCGCTTAATGAATCGATCGCCGCTGGCACCGACTTGATTCGCAAAGCACAAGGCGGGCTGGATGGAATCGAGCCGAACCCTTATGGTGAGGCGCTGTTCTTCCTGGGTGACGTGTTGTGTGAGATGTTTGATCAACTTCGCGTCTGATGTCGCGACATTGAAGCGGCGCCCACGTTAAATGTCGCAGTTGAAAATCCGCGAAATGCCGCAGGATGAGCGGCCGCGGGAAAAACTCGCCGCTCACGGAGCGGCAATTTTAAGCGACCCGGAATTAATCGCGATTTTGTTGCGCACGGGAATTCCAGGCGCCAATGCGATCGAAGTCGCACGCAAATTATTGAAGGATTACGGCTCGCTCAGCGGACTAAGCCGTTGCACAGTTGATGAGCTGTCCAAAATGCGTGGCATCGGTTTTGCCAAAGCCGTGCAACTGGTCGCGGCTTTTGGGCTCGGCCAACGGCTGGCGCGCGAAACCTTATCAAAGCAAAAAATCGATTCACCCGAACTGGTCAACGAACTGGTAGGGTCCGAGATGCGGCGACTCCGTAAAGAATCGCTGCGCGTGATCCTTCTCGATACACGTTATCATTTGATTCGAGTTGAGGAAGTGTCGATCGGAAGTGTGAATGAAAGCATCGCGCATCCACGCGATGTCTTTCGGCCCGCCCTTGTCGCTTCGGCTTACGCCGTTATCGTCGTGCACAATCATCCCTCCGGCGATGCTTCACCCAGCCAGACAGACCACGGTTTAACGAGACGCTTGGCTGAAGCCGCCGAATTGTTGCAAATCAGACTGCTCGATCACATCATCATCGGCGCACCATCCGAAGGGAATCCAGGTTATTTCAGTTTCAAGGAAGCAGGCGTTTTGTAGGACGGAAAAATCAAAATTCGAATATCGAAATCCGAAACCAGATGCGCAGTGCAAAGATTCATCCAACCGCGCTTATTGATCCGGACACGAAAATCGGCGCCCATGCGGAGATCGGGCCGTTTTCGATTATTGGACCGCAGGTGACGATCGGTGAAAAAACGATCGTGCAATCGCACGTAGTCATGGAAGGAGATGTCACGATCGGCTCCGGCAATTTTATCGGCCACGGCGCGGTGATCGGCGCTCCTCCCCAGGATGTTTCGTTCTCACCAGAACGAAAAACGAAGGTCGAGATCGGAAACAACAACATTATTCGCGAGTATTGCACCATTCATCGCGGCACAGTTGAAGGAAGCTCGACCAAAATCGGCGATAAGAATTTTCTGATGGCCGGAGCGCACATCGGCCACAATTGCGAGATCGGAAACAACGTTATCATTGCGAACAATTGTTTGCTTGCCGGCTACGTGCTTGTGGATGACGGCGCGTTTCTCGGCGGCGGCTCAACGTTTCACCAGTTCATGCACATTGGACGATTGGTGATGGTGCAAGGCAGTTCCGCCTTTGGCAAAGATCTCCCGCCATTCGTGGTCGCAGCCGAGCGCAACTACGTCTTCGGCTTAAATGTCATCGGACTTCGCCGCTCCGGATTCAGCGCAAACAACCGTGACGAAATCAAGGCGGCCTTCAAACTTGTTTACCTGAACGGGCTGAACATCGCGCAGGCACTCGAAAAAGCAGCAACGATGAATTTTGGCGCCGCGGCGCGCGAATTCCTTGACTTCGTCGCAAACGCGAAGAAACGCGGGATTTGCCCTCTCAAACGCGGCGCCAGGGGCGACGTGTAAATCTAACGAGACCTAAGATCAAAGGCCCCGTCCAGAAACGCGCGTGACGGCAAGCTGGGCAAACTAACTAGCACGAAGCCAGGCCTGGGAGTGAGACACCATCCCTCACATCGCCCAGTTAGATGCTCTCGCCCTCTGGAGTCTGTTCCCCAGCTGCCGCACGAACAATGACAGGACCATTCCTGCTTAAGGCGAAAAACAGCTCGGCCATTCTTCTCGACGCACACAAGGTCTGGGTAGCAGCCCTTCGGGCCAGGCCTGCCGGCGACTAGCGTGGAGTCTTGATGCGCCAAGCGTGGCTCGCCGCCCAACGTCACCGAAAAGGACAGTATCGCTGAGGAAAGGATAATCACGGCGAAAGCCGTGGTCTCATGCGCCTAACGAGACCAAGATGAGCCGCCGCAAGCGGATGCGGCCCATGAACTGCGACTTGAAGGATTGAACTCATTCTGAAACTGGATCGTACGACGGCTCCCGTTCAGCTCCATCGCCTGGTTTGGCCTTGGTGCCATGCGGGTTGCGGTAGGATATGACGCGCTCAATACAGAATAACTGTTCGCAGTGCGAGCGCATTACGGCACCCGTCTGCAGGTTTCTGCAGCAGCATGGCTGGGCATTCTGTAGTGGACTCACTAAGGTACACGGCCGTCTCGCGGTTCCTCCCGGTTCTGCCCCACCGGGATCAGAGGGTTCGGGCCGATCCGCTTGGTGTTGGGATGTTTCGATGCAAATACTGCAATCAGGTTGAACGGCTTACTTCCTGCGTTGATGAATGTGTGCGGTACTCCCGCCGGCACCTTTGCCACGTAAGGGCCGTGGACGGTAAACGTTTTATCACCGATCCAGTATTGAGCGGTGCCTTCAAGTAGCACATGTGCCGCTTCGGTATCATGCACGTGAAGTCCAGGGCCCCCACCGGGGTGCGTCTCGCTGATGATGAACGAGAGCGACTCGAAGCCATACTCATCACCTGTCAGCCGGTGTGAACTCGCCCGGCACCCTGTAGTAATAGTCCAACTGGTCGAAATTGAAGAAGTACGCGGTTGGGTCGTGCGGCTTCTCCGGCGAATGTGTGAACTCTTTGTCGGGCAACTTCGCGTGCGCCGTGGGCGTGGGCACGTCGCCCAACTTTTGCGGGGGTTCAGCACGGCAGAAGATCACGACAACTACCAAAATCGTAAGGACTACTGCGCAGATTAGAAGTCTTTGGCTAGCCGCGTTCATTTCATTCGTGTTTCTCATCGCCGAACAATAGCTTATTTATGGGTCGCCCCATTCCATTTGAGCCGTTTAATGAGAATTAGACGAATATTCGTAACCGGAGACGAACATTTTTTGTCTAATTCGCAATCGTCGGATTGAGTCCAAGCAAAGCGAGCATGCGACCGGTTTTTCCTTTTTCAGCGCGGTAGGAGTAGTAACGGTCCAAATCGCAGGCAGTGCAGACACAGGAATCGTGAATTTGCTTCACACCCAGAGCGCGACATTCCCCGACGATTTTCACCGCGAAATCGACTTCGTAATGCGGCGGGCGAATGCAGGGGCTAAGCTGCACGATCATGTTCGCAGGATCTGACCCGAAGCAGTCGATCATTTGCTTGATCGCATTCCTTACGATCTCGAGCTCGGTGCCTTTGCGACCGGAATGAACCAGACCGATCGCCGGCGTTTTTGGATCGATAACGTAAACCGCGCAGCAGTCGGCGACGTAAACGCCAAGCATGATTCGACGTCGATTCGTGATGATGCCGTCGCAGCCGGGGAATTCACGGCCCACAGCGCCGTGGCTACGGCTATCGACCACCGCAATTTTGTTTCCGTGAATTTGTTGCGCAGTGAACAGCGGCCAATCGACTACGCCAATTGCATTGCGAATTTCGCGATGCGCAGCATCCAGTCTCTTCAGAACTTCGGTTTTATCATGCGAGACGTCGATGCCGGGAATTCTCTGTGTGAATGCGTGCCTACAGATTTCGATCCCGCTCAGCGCGGGAAATTGTTCGAAGGGCAGTTTCACGATTTTAACTCCGAATCGCAAACTGGCCATAATACAGCCAGAGCAAAAACGATGAAAGCGATACGGGGACGGATCACACTCCAAGGCACTTCGTGCGAAATGCCACCGAGGTTTGGCCTATTTCAGACCCCGCACTCGCGGGACTTTCGGAGCACGTGCGCTTCCGCGCCTCGCTTTTGTTTGAAATCCGGATCTGAGCCTCACTTGGAAAGCGATGTTCGGGACCTTCCAGCCGAAGTTCGCAGCGTGCTATCGTCTGCTTTTTTGCGTTTTCCTTCGGCATCCACGCCGCTACCGGTGTAATACGTCTTGGTTTTCGTCGCATGCGGCGTGAGATCAGCGAACATTTCGGTGTAGGTACTTTGCGCGCCGGTGGCCCGGTCAAACTCCGCCAGCGAAGAATTATACCCAAAGAGTGCCTGTAATCGCGTTGACTGTGCCGTGAGCAGTTGGACCTGAGCGTTTAACACATCCAACTGGGTTCCCGCGCCTGCGTCGAGGCGCGCTTTGGCCAGGCGCAACGCCTCCTCGGCTTGCTCGACGTTTTTCTCCTGGCTTTGAATCAGTTCGCTGTTCTGCTGCAAATTTGAGTACGCCTGCTGAATCTCCAACTCAACCTGCCGAACATCATCGTCGTAGGTGTTCTTTACTTCGAAAAGAAGCGCACGTTGTTGAAGGACCTGACCAGCAATCGCGCCGCCGTCCCAGATTGGCAAGCTACCCTGCACCTGGGCGATCCAGCCTTTTGAGATATCGTGCCAACTGGAGTTCACCGGTGAACTCACCCATTCGCCGCCACCGGTGGTGGTAATGGTTGGCAGCCATTGTCCCGCTGCCGCGCGCAGTTGCTCTTTCTGATTCAGCACGTTTGCCCGGGCCTGCTTGAGAAATGGACGTCGTTCTTTTCCCATCTCGATCGCATCCGCCAACCCGATGGTTCGGGGGATGTATGGCATTTCACCCACCACCTCTAATGGCGGGTTTTCGCCGCGCCTTGGCTGGAAATCGAGGCCGAGTGTCTTGGCAAGAACAATCTTGGAAATGCGTAAGTTGTTCTGGGCCGTAATCAGCAGCGGGAGCTGATTGTAGAGCGCGACCTCGGCCTGCAACACGTTGAATCGCGGAACTGTTCCCGCTTCAAAACGGTTTTGCTGGTCTTTTAACTGAGCTTCCAAAAGATGCACGGATTGCTCGTTTACCTTGACCAGTTCTCGATTGACCACGATCTGGTAGAACTGTGTTTTCACAGTTGCAATGAGCTGGTCCAAAACATTGCGGAAGGCGAAGTAAGCGCTGTCGCGTTGAAAGAAAGTCCCCCGGATCTCGGGCCAGCTCGTGCCGTTGAAAATCAGTTGCTTGCCGAGAACGGAGATACTGTAGGACACGTCGCTGAACTCAGTCCCGGATGGCGTTGGGGATGGGTCCGCGATCTGCGATCGCGGTGATTCAACAAGGGGTGAAGCAGCAGCCGCGCCTGTCCCGCCCGTCGGGCCCCCGGTCCTCGTACCGCCAGTCGACGTGCCTGTTGTTCCAAGTATGCGGGCGCCCTGCAAATTCGGATCAGTCCATTCAAAATTCGCGTTGGCCGAGACCTGCGGCAGAACCTGCGCGCGCACCTGGATGATCACGCCTCTGGTTCGTTTGATCTCCTGTTCAGCGTTCAGAAGAGTTGGGTTGCGTTGCAGCGCCATCAGAATCGCCTGGTCCAGTGTAAAAGTGGGCACCTTACCAGCCGATCTTGTCTCGCTCCTGGAGCTCGTTTCGCTGCCGGCAAAACTGGACGGGCCGAGGACGCTGAACATTGCAAAAATTCCCAGGGAAAGAAAAATTTTTCTCATAGTGGTTCGGCGATTAGACGAGCGACAACCACCGTGCGGATCCAACGCTCGCTATTTGATCGCAATCAGATAGCACTGCGGTCTGATAAATGAAAATCATTTCGATTGGCAGTAGTCGTAAATTTTACCGTAAATCTGCAGCCAGGCCTTTTGTTCGTCGGGGGTGAGGTGTTCCAAAACCTTCATCAGATTGCCAACCATTTCCTCTCGAATTCGCCGGACCAGCGCAGAGCCCTTCGGTGTAATACAGACCATTACTTTGCGGCGGTCATCTCGCGCAACGGAACGCACCACGTAACCGAGGTTCTCGAGCCGCGCCACCAAACCGCTCGCCGCTGCCGTGGTGTGCCCCATTTTCTTCGCAATCGCTGACATGGTGAGAACTTCCTTTTGATCGAGGAACGCGAGAAGAAAAAACTGCACAAAGGAAACGTTCCCGGGCGCGAGTTCCTTACAGAGACGCAGCAAGAAACGGCGCTGCATCTCCAGAACGATGTGGGAAAGTCGTTCCGCATCGGCACGAATTTGATCCGTCTGACTTCGTGCAAACGCGGTCAAGGCTCCCGTATTCAACGCGACTAAGCTAAAAATGCGCGCATGGCCTGTCAATCCCGCTAACCCGGGATTCGGCATTCCTAAATCTGCTTTGCCAAGGGTGAGGAAAAGCTATTCCTCGTCTGCGGAGTGAGCGCACCTCGCTAATCCCAAGTTTGGACATCCACAATCGCATCGGCCTTCAACGACTCGCCCGCTGCGATCCGCAGCAAAGCATTTGACTGACTCAAACCGAAAAGCGCGTGCGATTCCTGGCGGCCGATGGGCATGAACATTCCTTTGTCGATTCTGCCGCGCATGTAATGCGTACGATCGCCCTCATTTGCGAGATCGACAGTCAATCTTACCTGGCTTTTCGGCAGATCGAGATCGTTCGCGCCCATCATTTTCAGAATCGCTGGGCGCACAAACTGCAGAAACGTCACGAATGCCGACACTGGATTGCCCGGCAAACCAAACACAGCGCATCCGTCAGCTTCGCCGCAGAGAAATGGTTTACCCGGCTTAATCGCCACACGCCATACGTCGATCCTGGCTCCAAGCGAGCGTAGCGTTGCCTGGACCAGGTCGTGCTCTCCGACCGAGACCCCACCGGTGATGACAAGAATATGACCTTTCATCCCGCGCTGGATCGCTTCCGCCAATCGCTCGGGTTGATCAGGGCAATGTTCGGCTGATGCCACAGACGCGCCGCACCGCTGCATCAGCGCCTGAAGCAACATCAAATTGCTGTCGTAGATTTGCCCCTGATCAAGTTTCCTGCCTGGCATGATGATCTCGTCACCGGTGGAAACGATTGCCGCGTTTACCTGGCCGCCGATCGCCACCTCGGTGAAACCCTGTGACGCCAGGAGGGCGATCGTTGCCGGATGAATACGCTCGCCGCGCCCAAGTATTTTCTGCCCTTCCGCTAAGTCGCAACCGCGCTGTCGAATGAATTCGCCAGGATCGACATTCACATTCACCACGACCCCGTCGCGTTCGCGCGTCGTGTCCTCTTGCATCACAACTGCGTCAGCACCGGCAGGTATCGGCGCCCCGGTAAAAATCCGGACGGCTTGACCAGGAGAAACACGCAGCCGCCGATCAACGCCAGCCGGCTGCTCGCCGATTACTTGCAATCGCGTGCCTTTTTTGGATGAGCTTGCCACGACGGCGTAGCCGTCCATGGCAGAATTATCGAAAATCGGCAGTGGTAATCGCGCGACAACATTACACGCGCTGAAACAACCCAGTGCGTCCGGAAGAGGGACCGTTTGTTCCGGTCTGGGGCTGACCGCTTGCAGAATTCGATTACGCGCCTCTTCCTCGCTGATCATCGCCAACCACTTCAACCCCGAAAGGCTTCCGGGGTCAATTAGCAATCGAGAATTAGCGACTCCGATGAAATCGCGAGCACGCGACAAAGGTCGGTGTTGGCAATCAGCAATTCTTCGCGATATTCTCGCTGCCAGTGCCAGTCCGGCTCCGGACCTTTTGGTGAGGTGGCTGAGTGGTTGAAAGCAGCGCTTTGCTAAAGCGCCGTAGCCCAAAAGGCTACCGAGGGTTCGAATCCCTCCCTCACCGATCTTGCGTCGCGGATCACCATTAAGGGATAGGCGCGTGAGACCAATGCGGCTTAGGCGTATGCCTTGGCGTGGGAGTCGCAGTCGGCGTCGGAGTAGCTGTTGCTGTAGCCGACGGCGTCGACGTCGGTGTGGGCGTTGAGGTTGGCGTCGGAGTAGCTGTTGCTGTAGCCGACGGCGTTGACGTCGGTGTGGGCGTTGAGGTTGGCGTTGACGTCGCAGTCGCTGTAGCCGTGGCCGTAGGCGTCGATGTCGGCTGCGGCGTAGGAGTCGCGGTTGCTGTAGGTGATGGCGTCACCGTTGCGCTTGGAGTGGGGCTAGGCTCGGGTGGGTCGGTCACGAGAGGATGCGGGTAAGCAAAAGGCGTGTATCCCGGCATGGGCGTATTGTTGAAGTAATGCTCATCGAGCCTGACCGTTGCTGAACCCACATCGAAGTTTACACGATGCGATTCAGAATTGTTGTTCCACGAGTAACACGGCTCAGTCATCTGATCGTTCCACGGAGGCGGACGCACAGGCGGGTTTCCTGTGATGAAAGAGCCGCCCGCCCTGCCACTCCCATCCAAAACTTGCATCACCCTGCGAATCTCTAACGTGTCGCCAGCGCAGAACCTCATCGTTCCAGGCGAGGGATACCCCCCGTTGTCCGTGTATGTGATGCTGTTTGCGGTGTTGCCTTTGATCTCGCCAAAATTGAGCGTCCCAGAGCCGCAGTTGTCGCTTGTGCGGCGCAGCACGTAGCCGACCCATTGATTCGGTGGCCAGTTCGCTCCCGACACCGTGACTGTCGTACCAGAACTGTTAGCGGCTGCCATGCCGGTGAAATAAGTGGTAGCGCTGTTTACGTCCCATGCGTTCGTTCCATCTGCTCCGCTCCAAGGTGCGAAGGTCATGTGCGTCCTGTAGTTTTCCAACGAGAAGGTCGTCAGACCGTCCCAATAGCCGCTTATAGAATTCTCGTGCATAAGCACGACGCCAGAACGGGAACCGCCAATGAACTTATTGAGGTTCGTCCCGATGAAATTGTTATTGTAAATTTCCATTGCCCTGCAACCGCGTCCTCGACCTGTGCTCTCGGTTCCGTGGTTGGTAACAACGCCGTCGTGAACCTCGTTATATCTGAAAATGAATCTTGCTCCATTGTAGGCGTCAGTAACACCCTTTTGCGCGGGCGGAGGATTGTCGGTAGTAAAAACGTTGTCCTCGATGAACAGAAACTGCGATGAACCGAATCCCGTCGGAGCAGCCCACGAACCGTCACCGTTGTCCTGCCCGTCCCAACGCGTGCCGTAAATATCGAGAGGCGGGCTTAGTCTGTCGATCACAAACGTATTGTGATCGACCACGCCGATCACGGTATCGTTTACAAACTGGCCGTTAACATTGTTGAGCTTGTTATGATCAAAACGAAATGTGGAACCGTTCATGTTTGACCCGTCAATGTGAATGATGCCCCCCGGAGCGTTTTTCTGAGAGCCGCCACCATCCTGAAATTCAATGCCGGTAATTCTGGACGGGTAGTTCGCAGCGAGTGTCCATTGAATGAGTTGGCCGGATTGCACGCCGTCCCTGACAACGGTGCTGCCCACGCCTGCTCCTTCCAGCGTGATCGCCTTGTTGATGTTGACTCGCGTCGCCCACGTGAACGTTCCTGCTGGTAACACAATCGTGTCGCCGTTTTGGGCAAGCGTGTCGTGGATGTATTGCACGTTTGTGGATGACCCATCAGAATCATAAACCGCTGCCAGCGCGGAAAAGCTGCTCCAGCTCAACGTAATCGCGGCACTCGCCCATCCGACCAGAGATTTGAACATGTCTCCCCTCAGTCTAATTAGTCTCAGCCTGGCGTCGATAGACGCTGATGACATCAAACGACGACAGATGTGTCAAGGGTAAATCTTTGAGGACTTTTTGGCCTTTTTACGCTAAAGGCCAGGCGTCCAGGGCTCGACAAATTCCCCACTGCCTGCAAAATATTAGGAACCTTCGCCCTCCAGTTTCCGTAGATTTAAGTATGTGGAACGTTGAACGGTTCCCAAGCCGGCTAAGATGAAAAAGGATGCCCGCCTAACGATTCGAATTCCGAAGGAACTAAAGGTTAGAATTGACGAGATTCATCGCGTCTACGGCGTCGCGTTGCCAAAGATAGCAAATGAGTCCCTCAAAGCGTTTTGCGAATACGTCGAGGAAAAGAAACAAACGCCGACTTTTCCACTGAGCGTTGGGCCCCATTTGCCTACGGGTGAAAAGTCAGCTCGCGCTTTGGCTCGCGGTCGCCGAGACATTAACAACCGCGGGCGACACAGAATATAAACCTCACTCTCTCGCGCACCGGGCCCGATTCGAGGCCCACGACCAAAGGACAGGCAAACAGGCAGTTTTCCTGACCGACAAGACGAACGACAGATCGTTATGCCCGGCAGTCGGCGACAATCTGGGGATAGACCTTCAGCACCCGCAGGGCCGTAGCCTTTCGACTCGCAGGACCTTCACGCGAAGGTTGGTTGGCGAAGGCTGGTTGAGCATCTAAGCTCTTGCGTGCGCACCGAATCTCTTCACATCCAGAACTTCATCGAGGGCGAATTCGTCGAGCCAAAAAGCGGGGAATACCTCGACAATATTGAGCCCGCGACTGGCAGACACTATTCGTTAGTCGCGAACAGCGACGCGCGCGATGTCGATGCTGCGGTCGCCGCCGCAGAGAAGGCGTTCACTGAATGGTCGAAAATACCGGTATCCCGGCGTTCGAAGATCCTGCTGCGCATCGCTGAATTGATCGAACGGGATCTGGAAAAGCTCGCGCGCGCCGAATCGATCGACACTGGCAAGCCGCTCTCACTGGCCCGCACCCTGGATATTCCGCGCGCCGCAAGCAATTTCCGCTTTTTTGCGACCGCGATTCTGCACACCGAGTCCGAAGCGCATACCACGGATAATGTCGCCTTCAACTATACGCTGCGGCAGCCACGTGGTATCGCTGGATTGATCTCGCCGTGGAATCTTCCTCTTTATTTGTTGAGCTGGAAAATTGCGCCGGCCATTGCGGTCGGAAATACGGCGATCGCGAAGCCGAGCGAACTGACGCCAATGACTGCTTACATGCTTTGCGAGATCGTACGCGAAGCCGGTCTGCCGAATGGGGTCCTGAACGTTGTGCACGGCACCGGCCCAAATGTCGGTGCAGCAATCACCGCGCATCCGAAAATCAACACCATATCGTTTACCGGCGGTACCGTGACCGGTCGCAAAGTCGCCGAAGCATGTGCGCCACTATTCAAGAAAGTCTCGCTCGAGTTGGGTGGGAAAAACCCGAACATTGTTTTTGCGGATGCTGATCTGGAAGCGGCAATCGCTGGAAGCGTACGCTCTTCGTTCGCAAACCAGGGTCAGGTTTGCTTGTGCGGATCGCGTGTGTTTGTCGAGCGTTCCGCTTACAGGGATTTTGTGGAACGCTTCATCGAGAAGGCTTCGCAACTGAAAATGGGCGATCCCCTCGACGAGAAGACCGACCAGGGCGCGATCGCGAGCAAGACCCAGCTTGAGAAGATCAAGTTCTACGTCGATTTGGCGCAGAAAGAAGGTGGCAAGGTAGCGCTCGGTGGTAAAGCGCCGGAATCGATCAACGAACGTTGCCGTGAGGGTTATTTTTTTCGGCCGACTGTGATTACGGGTCTGCCAGTCTCATGCCGGACAAATCGCGAAGAAATCTTCGGGCCTGTTGTCACTATCACACCCTTCGACAACGAAGACGAGGTAATCAATTACGCCAACGATTGCGACTACGGTTTGGCGTCGAGCATCTGGACACAAAACCTAAGTCGCGCCCATCGCGTCGCTGAACGGATTAACACAGGTACTGTTTGGGTGAATTGCTGGCTTGTGCGCGACCTGCGTGTTCCCTTTGGCGGCATGAAACAGAGCGGCGTCGGTCGCGAAGGCGGCGAAGAAGCATTGCGCTTTTTCACCGAACCAAAGAACGTCTGTATCGCGAAATGACGCCCGATGAGCGAAGACACTTGGGACGAAATTCGGGAAGCACGCGACAAGGGCTTTGCTGCAGGCATCGCGACACAGGCGCCTACTTACACGCGGACTTGGGTTGTAAAAATTCCTCGACGAGCACGCCAAGCACAAAACGCAGTTGGCCAAATCCTCAGCCCAAAAAATCGGGATCGTCGACGTGATCACCGGCCAATGAACAACTGAGTTGATCGTTGATCGACAATTGCCGATGGTCGGATATGTGCCGAGCTATCAAGACACTTCACAACTTCAACCCACCGGCGACAGAGGATGAGATTCGCGCTTCGTCGCTTCAGTTCGTACGCAAGCTGAGCGGTTTCACGAAACCTTCCAAGGCAAACGAGGCAGCTTTCAATCGCGCCGTCGATGACGTCGCTCATGTCGCGCGACATTTGCTCGATTCTCTTGTGACCGCCGCGCCGCCGCGCGATCGCGCAGTGGAAGCGATCAAAGCGCGCGCGCGATCGGTGAAACGTTTCAACTCTGCACAGGCCATCACGATGGGTCATAATCATGGTTGAGAAAACGGCTGCGCTATCTCGTCTCCGTGATGGAATTCGGTTTATCCGTTATATCTGCAATCCCGATAAATGAGCGAAAACATCGAAAGTTCGCGGGCGCCCGAACCGGTAGGCGCATTTCCGCATGCGAAACGCGTGGGGAACCTGTTGTTTCTCTCTGGAATCGGTCCGCGCAAGCGTGGCAGCAAGGAAATTCCCGGCGTGATGCTCGACTCAGCTGGCAACATCGTCAGTTACGATATCGAAACGCAATGCCGCGCTGTGTTTGAAAATGTGCGCCTAGTGCTCCAAGACGCCGGCGCGAGTTGGAACGACATCGTCGATGTCACGGTCTTCCTCACGAACATGAAAAAGGATTTCCCGATCTACAACAAACTTTACGCCCAATATTTTTCCGGTGAGGGCAAACCAAACCCTACACGCACGACGATTGAGGTCGGCGCGTTGCCGACGCCGATTGCGGTCGAGCTGAAGGTGATAGCGGCGGTGGGGTAGGAACGGCGCGCTGCGCTCCGGATGTCGCAGCGCCATGTCACTACGTGTTTCAATTCGATGTTGGATGTTGAGCGTTGGGCGTTGAACGTTTGGTTTCGATCATGAGCACAAGCAACAACGAATTCCGCATTCTTGGCGCCGACCACACCGGCATCACTGTTTCGAATCTTGAGCGCTCACTGGGATTTTGGCGCGACGTGCTAGGCTTCGAGCTCTCACATACTGCGCATCAAACCGGTGAAATGGCCAGTGAGATCACTGGCGTTTCAGGCGCTGAGATCAAGCTCGCAGTCCTGAAAGCACCGGGTGGCCATAAGATCGAACTGCTCGAATATCTCGCGCCGCCCGAGCGTAAACGGCATGTCGACCTTCAACCGTGCGACGTCGGCCTCGTGCACGTCGCACTTATCGTCGATGACCTCGAAACGATCTTGCGCGCGATCAACGCCTCCGGTTGGAAGGCCGCCGGCAAGCCTCAAACTCTTCAGGCGGGACCGAACGCCGGTAAGCGCGTCGTGTACGTTCGCGATCCTGATGGCACGACAATTGAATTCATGGAAGTGGCCCGCTAGCCTGAGGAGGCACGGCGCGCTTCGGTCGCCGGGGCAACACATCGTAGCGCGATGTCCCTACCCGTGAAATTGAGCGTTGGACGTTAGGCGTTCGACATTGGACGTTTGATGCCGTCTTATGACCTTTTCTACTGACGAAAGTTTCGCGCGGCAACTCGATGCTGAGGATCCACTGCGCTCTTTCCGGGACAAATTCTATCTTCCGCCCGGCAAAGATGGCAAACCTCTGATTTATTTTGCCGGCAATTCGTTAGGCCTGATGCCAAAGGCGGCCCGGGCCATTGTCGAAGAGGAATTGGACAACTGGGCGAAGTTTGGTGTCGACGCGCACCACGCAGCCGACACGCCGTGGTACACCTATCACCAGGCATTGCGCGAACCGACTGCGCAGCTTGTCGGCGCGAAACCGCTGGAAGTGATCTGCATGAACAGCCTCACGGTGAATCTCCATCTCATGATGGCGACTTTTTATCAGCCGACGAAATCGCGCTTCAAGATTTTGATGGAGGAGCCGGCGTTTCCTTCCGACACGTACGCGATCAAAACGCAAATCAGGCATCATGGGCTCGATCCTAACGATTCGCTTATTCTCGCGCGACCGCGTAAGAATGAGTTTACAATCAGAACCGAAGACATAATCGATTTGATCGAAAAGCACGCCGATCAACTCGCAGCGGTGATGTTTGCCGGTGTGAATTTTTTCACGGGTCAATTGTTCGACATCGAGAGAATCACTGCTGCAGCGCAAGCACACGGCATTGTCGTTGGGTTCGATCTTGCCCACGCCGTCGGAAACGTGCCGCTTTCACTCCACGACTGGAATGTCGATTTTGCTGTCTGGTGTTCGTATAAATATCTGAACGCAGGTCCCGGCGCGGTCGCCGCCGCGTTCGTGCACGAGCGTCACGCCACTAATACCAAGCTGCCGCGGCTCGCCGGATGGTTCGGCAACGATCCGAACACGCGATTCCGATTGCACCTGGAACCGGAATTTATCCCGGTGGCGTCGGCCGACGGCTGGCAAATCAGCAATCCGCCGATATTCTCAATGGCGCCATTGCGCGCGTCACTTGCGATCTTCGACGACGCAGGCGGAATGGAACCGCTGCGCGCAAAGTCAGTCAGGCTTACCAGCTATCTTGAATTTCTGTTAAAAGAGATCGGATCGAAAAAGTTTACCGTCATCACGCCGCGCGAGCCCGAAGCTCGGGGTTGCCAATTGTCGATCCTGGCGAACGAGCATCCAAAGGAATTATTCAGCAAACTTCAAGCCGCGGGCGTGAAATGCGATTTTCGGGAACCGAACGTGATCCGAGTCGCCCCTACACCGCTCTACAACACGTTCCAGGACGTCTGGCGTTTTTCGCGAATACTCGCCGAGGAATGAAGGTGCTCATTGTCGGGCGCGCTTGTACTTGGAACAACAACTATCGCCACAGCGGAGAATCGCACAGCCGGATACGTTCTCAACGGTGACGTTCTCAAGAATCAGCAATGGGTTTCACCGAGCGTGAATTCAACCGCGGACGGCAGCCTGTATTTCACCGTCGAAGATCTCGCAAAATGGGACGAAAAATTGGAGGCCGGTCGGGCGCAAGCGCTGGATACATCGCAAAGCAAATCGCCGGTTCGAATGCCGCTCGTGTTTAGCCAGGATTGTGATACGATGCGACTAGTCGTGCCAGGCGCGACACTCGTTGCTCTTGGTTTTCATATGGTCTTCTCCAGCTTTTTTGTGAGCACTCTTGGGATTCGCGAAAAATGAATCTGTGTTAGCTGACCCGGCGTGCGGTTATCGTTGCAATTGCATTCAAGAGATGCGAAAACCCTGACCAGGAATGAACATGCCGAAAATGATACGCCCCGTTATGTGGGTTGCCGTGTTCCTTGTCCTGATTCATCCGACGTGGGCCGGAGACGAGCGATCGATAAAGGATTTGGCTAAGGCGCTCACGAAGCTTGCGCCCGACGTCGATCCCGGCGAGGCCGAACAAATATCGTTGAGCGCTCATACCACGGCACGCCGCCTCGCCCGCGAATATCACGTCGTCCTAAACCCGGAGTTACAAGCTTTCCTGGTCAACGTTGGCCTGCGAAAACGCGGCTGGTGCGGCCATTGGGCGGCCGATATTGGAGCGCGATTAAAAGAACTCAAGCCCAAGACGCTCGTGCTCCACTGGGGCGTAGCCTACGACCATACTTCGAGCGAGAACAATTGCCTGGTCATAACGGCACGTAATCAACCCTTCCATGACGGAATCATTATCGATGGCTGGCGGAGAGCTGGCCGGTTATTCTGGTGCCCAGTCGTAAAAGATGACGAGTACGAAGTGGAACAGCATTACGGCCATTCCGGAATCACTGCATGGCGAGAAAACATGCAATGGAGCGCGTGGTTACAGGATTACGAACCAGCCAAGCCGAAGTCCAAGAGAGCGGCGGCGGCCAGCAAAGTAAATGAAGTGAAATCGGCCCGGAATGAGCAGCGTAGTAACGACCTTTCGAGCCAGCCGATAGTGCCGTAGATGTGCGGCGGGGCGATCTGGACGAACTCACGCCAGTCCCTGTCCGTCGGTTAAGATTTCCTGGATGGCAGCTAAATTTGTTCTCATTGGCAGCGGCCTTGCCGGCGGATTACTGGCAGCATATCTGGGACGCCGCGGCTATGATGTCGATCTCTACGAGCGACGGGCCGATCCCCGGGAAGGCAACATTGTTGGCGGACGCTCGATCAATCTGGCGATTTCGACGCGTGGCATTCACGCCCTCGAACAAATCGGAATCGCTGACGAAGCGCTGCGCCACGCGATCCCGATGCGCGGCCGGATGATTCATGACAAATCCGGCACACTGCATTTCGCGCCTTATGATGTCGATCCCAGGAAGTGCATCAATTCGATTGGGCGCGCTTCGCTTAACACCACGGTCATCGAAGCGGCACAGCATTCGAATGTGCGAGTTTATTTCAATCACAAATGTACTGACGTCGATCTGAACGAGGCCGTATGCCAGTTGGAAACAGAGGCCGGCAAATTGACCGTGCGTGGCGATGCAGTGGTCGGAGTGGATGGCGCTTTCTCCGCGGTGCGGGCCTCCATGCAGCGAAACATCGAGAATTTCCAATACAACGAGAGCTATCTCGCGCATGGATATAAAGAGCTGACGATCCCGCCTGCGCAGGATGGAGCATGGCGAATCGAGAAAAACGCACTTCACATTTGGCCGCGCAAAAGTTTCATGATGATCGCGCTGCCGAACCCGGACGGCTCGTTCACCTGTACGCTCTTTTGGGAATTTGAAGGCCCGCGCAGTTTCGCCACAACGAAAACAGATGACGATATTCGACGCTTCTTCGATGAAGAGTTTCCTGACGCTGTTCCCCTCATGCCGACGCTGCTCGAAGATTTCAAAAACAACCCAACCGGCTCACTTGTGACGATTCGTTGTGCGCCGTGGTATCACCGTGACAGGGTCTGTCTGCTCGGCGATGCCGCCCATGCCGTGGTTCCGTTCTACGGGCAGGGAATGAACGCTGCATTCGAAGATTGCGTCGTGCTCGACGAATGTCTGGAAAAATTCGGCAATGATCGCGAACGCGGATTCGCGGAATATTTTTCACGGCGAAAAGAGAATGCCAACGCACTCGCCGATCTGGCGATCGGAAATTTTATTGAGATGCGCGATAAAACCGCCTCCAGGACATTTCGCGCGAAAAAGAAACTCGACCATCTGCTCGAAGGCGCATTGCCTGGCGTGTATCTGCCCCTATATACGATGGTCACCTTCACCCGTATCCCGTACGCGCAAGCGGCGCGACGTGCCCGTCTGCAAGATCGAATTCTTTACACCGCTCTCGTCACTCTTGTCTTGTTGGGAATCCTGGCACTCTCAGTTTTGCTCGGCCGGTCTACGCGACAATGAAATCCTGAATTTAATTTGTCGCTTCAGAAAAACCTGACGGCTTTAAAGCCGTCGAGTTTAACGAGCTGCTTTCTTGCGCTTGAGACTCGCTCGAGGCCCTCTTGAGTCAACACGCCGATGTGCTTCCTGTTCCAGGGCAGCGATGACCTCGTTGAAACCCTTGATATCGACGGCGCTAACGCGATGGATAACAGAGCGTTCCAATGCGGATAAATGACGCTCGACGCGCTGAGCCAGTTTTCGCCCTTTTGCAGTTAGGCTCACGACGAACGTGCGGCGATCTGTTTTGCCGACTGCGCGCGTGATCAACCCTCGCCTTGCCAGCCGATCCAGAATGCTGGTTAAAGTCGATCTCTTGTGCGCGAGGCCGCGGTGGAGATCACCCACGTTGGCGCGACCGGAATGAGCAAGCAACCCTAATATATGCGCTTCTCCCTGCGTCAACCCGCGTTCCCTCAGGTCATCAAGATAAAGACCGATTCGGTGCGTCGCACGGTGGACTGGGTGTACAAGTCGCAGTGGCATCGATTGAAAGCGGCTTCAGATCCGGTTCCACCCATGAGGTTCGCGCTTCATCACTGAAAAGCCGTTCTGCCGAATAGTAGGCGAGCGGAAAATCCTTTTCCAGCAATTGCGGATTAGCATGCACGATCTTTTCCAGGCGTTCTCCGCAACCGGCCGCGCGTACGCGTGCGAGAAAATTCACCCAAAATAATGTGATGGTCTCATGATATTTTTCCGGTTTGCCGCCGGCCGCGGCGAATCGGCGCAGCGCCTGGCGCATCTTATTGGCAGCCTGCTGCACCGATGAGGATTCGCCGAGATAGACCCACGCTACGTGCAGGTGCGAAACATGATGGAAATCTCTGTTGGCGATTTCACCGCGTTCAAGCGACCGTGTTAATTCCACGTCAGTCATGAATGCCGTCCTTCGCCAGCGCTTCGTTGATGGCCGTTTCCCAATGCATCCGCTGTTCTTCTGCCCAGTGTGCGTCCAGCTTGGCAACCTCCTCATTTCCCTCCAAAGCCAACGCGGAACGCCGATACGTGATTGTTGCTTTGCAATGCTGCTCGCCGTCGGGAACGACGTGAATCTTGATCTCGTTAGCCGTCAACGCAGGTGTGATAACCACATATTCCACCCTTCCGTTCGTAACGTCGTAGGTAGTCAGCAGCCAGAGCCGATCCTTTCCGTGGCCGCTTGCCGTTGTGAAAACGACACCCTCGCGCTGTATGCCCTGCGCCGGGTGAATGAAACGCGGCGCCCAATCTGGTGCCCACTCTGCCTCAAGCACCGGTCCAAAAAGGGGCGTCACATCGGCGACCGCACCGTGTAATGCGATTGTGAAGGATTGTGTCCGTTGTTCGGGCACTGTTGTTCTCGCTTCTCCGGCCGATGCCACTTGAACCAGCGCAAGGCCACAGGCACACATGGTAAAACAGATCTTCATATAATATCACGATATCGTAATATCCGATATCGTCAATAATAAAGGTAGTTATTGGACTTTGGCGAGACGAATGCGTGGGCGACCGACAAAACGATGGACGAAACAGCTCGGCCAAAAATGGAGCGCCATCATCTGCTGCTCGAGGGGGCTAGTCCATGGCCCGCAGTTAGTTCATTTGAATTGTAAACACCCGGGCGGGCTTGGTATTTTTCTGTGATGCACCCACAAACGCGCCTGTTTTCTGTTTTCACCATCAGCTGCCTGCTTTTCACCCCGCTTCTTCGCGCACAGGACAATCCGCAAAACGATCCTGATTTGAAGGAGATGTTAAAGGAGGCGGAGGAAATGCAGAAGGAAGCAAAACAGCTTCAGAAAGACAACCCGACGTCGCCAGACACAAAGAAAAAACTCGCGGACATGCTTTCCCAAGCGAAAGAAGAAGAAGCCCGGCAGGAGGAGCAGGAAAAACGTGAAAAGGAAAAACTGCAGGCGGCGCTGAAGAAGCAACTCGAAGCGCCGGGACCGGTCGTATTACCCGATTGGACACCAGCTACTCCCGAATTCAAGGCTGCTGGAGCGCCAACGAGAAAAATCGTCGATGACCAGGTAAAAATCGTTCAGACAGGCACGTCACCGCTTACTCCAGAGAAAATAGCGGACAGCTGGCAGGCGGCAGCAACTCGGGCGAACAATCTCAATCAGAGCCTTAACAAGATCAGTGTTAACGACAAGATCACGAGAATCTTGTTTCTCAGCACGCGCACCGATCCCAAGCAGGACGTGGAACTCGAGGCCAGCCGTGAGCCAGACAGCAAAGTTACACAGGTCGAAATTTCCTCGCCTTTACCAAAGCCGGATATCCAGAGCGATTGAAGGTCCTCTGCAAAGCGAAGATTTCATCAACTCGTCCCATAAGTCGCACTGTCATGTTGAGTGAAGGGAAAATGTCTGTGACTTATTGGCTTAACTGGAGCCCTCCGAAAAAGATGATCCTAGATTCCTCGCTTCGCTCAGAATGACATTATAACAGATCTCGCGGCGAAAGAGAACGCTCTCCGCGCGACGATAACTTGCAATTCGCGTGAGCCAGGATTAACAAAATCATACTATGGCCGACACATTTGTTCCAATGATCAGCTCCGGCGTTGCCGGGCCACTTGGGGTTCTTCATCTTCCCCGACTCTGGCTAAAGGTCTCGCTTGAATCACAGGGTAAACTCGCGCCTGGTTATCCGGGCATCGGCAGAGGATTTGATGCGATGACTTGTGCCGCGCTCGGACTCGAAGAGCAGGCAGTTAAAGATTACATCAAACAGAATAAACCGACCTATCCGGAGTTCGAAGCGTGGGTGAAGAAAAACGCGAAGTCGCTCAATCGGGACGCGGTTGAAAAGCATAACGCCGCAGTGCGCGGTTACATTCACGATGATGAAACGCGCAAGCGGGTCCTGGGGGCCTGCGGCCTGGCTGATGACGCGGCCGCCCCTAAAGACGCAGTGAATCTCAATAATCTGGACGATTGGTACGAGTTTCATCGAGCGGTGCTCGCATAAGCTCGAAGAAAACACCGTACATCCCGCTCGACGCTCGATATCGAGTCGCGTGGCAACGACCGCGGTACTCGATGCTAGGCGCTTGATGGGATCATCCGGATTCAAGTTTTGTCATCCAGTATCCAGCATCTAGAATCCAGAATCGATGCCTCAAACACAAACAAAAGCAGCATCCGGATTTCGCAAGACGATTGAGACGTTCGAAGCTGGCGGCAAGAGCTTGTCGCAACGATATTTTGTTTCCTGCGAGATTTTTGCAGAGGAGCGAAAGAAGATCTTCTCCGAACAATGGGTGCTCGTTGGCCATCAAAGTCAGATCGCAAGACCCGGCGATTATCTCATCTCAGAAGTCGCTGGTGAAAGCCTGGTCATTGTCCGGGATAAACGCGAAGGGATACGTGGGTTTTACAACGTCTGCCGGCATCGCGGAAGCCGACTAATCGAAAACACGAACGGCCAGGCCGCGGCAATTCAATGTCCTTATCACGCGTGGACCTATGCGCTTGATGGAAGGTTGATCGGTGCTCCGCACATGGATGATGTTCCCGGCTTTGACAAAACTGACTATTCACTATGTCCGGTGCATCTCGGTTTGTGGGAAGGATTCATCTTCGTAAATCTGGCAGATTCCCCTGTTCCGCTGGAAGAATGGTTCATCCCATTAGCGGGAAAATTTGCGCGCTGGAATTTGCCTGCGCTTCGCTCGGCGAAACGGATCGAGTATGATGTACGAGCCAATTGGAAATTGATCTTCGAAAATTATTCGGAGTGCTATCACTGCCTTGGAGTGCATCCGGAGCTTTCGAAAATCTCGCCGTCTGATTCGGCGGAGAATGATCTGACCAAAGGACCGTTCCTCGGCGGATTCATGCGAATCAATAAGAACAAGAGCCTGACGATGAGCGGGAATGCCTGCGCCGTGCCGGTGGGCGACTTTGGCGACGAAGATTTCCGGCTAGTTTTCTATTATTCGATTTTCCCGAACATGCTGCTGAGCCTGCATCCGGATTATGTGATGGTGCATCAACTTCGGCCGCAATCAGCGCAGCGGACGCTGCTCTTCTGTGATTGGTTGTTCAATCCGGAAGCATTCAAACGCAGCGATTTTGAACCCGATGATGCGGTTGAATTTTGGGACACGATCAACAAGCAGGACTGGCATGTGTGCGAGTTGAGCCAGCAAGGCATCGCATCCCGCGCGTATGAACCCGGACCGTACTCTGCGCGGGAAAGCATTCCGGCGGCATGGGACCGTTATTATCTTCGCTTCATAAATTGAAGCACAGAAGCAATACTGGATTCTCGATCCTGGATTCTGGATTAGGACGGAAAAGAATCAGGTTTTGTAATGGGAGGATCCAGCGCGGCTTCGCCTCGTTAAAGCGTTAAATCGTTGAAACGGTAAAGCGTTGCGGCGAGCATGCACTCATGCCTTCGCTTACGTACGCCAGTTACCTCGATCTGGAAAACCTGCTTGCCCTTCAGAAACCGCGCTCAAGCCCCCCGGAACATGATGAGATGCTCTTCATCATCATTCATCAGACCTATGAGCTTTGGTTTAAGCAGTTGCTCCATGAGTTCGAGAAAATAAAAAGAAATTTTTCGGCGGGCGATCTCTTCGGCGCCATACACACATTTAAACGTGTACGGACAATTATGAAGGTCTTGGTTGCACAGATAGACATCCTTGAAACGATGACGCCTTCGTCGTTCTCAAGTTTTCGCGACCGGCTCGAGACGGCATCGGGATTTCAATCGGTGCAGTTCCGGGAAGTTGAGTTCATGCTCGGATACAAGCGCGCTTCAACAGTGAAGTATCTAAAACCGGATTTCCCGGGCTATGATCGGCTTCAACAGTTGCTGGATGAACGGAGTGTGGTGGATCATTTCTACGATTTCTTGGAAACGCGCGGCGCACAGGTCCCGGCGGACTTAAAGAACCGTGACCTGACGCGACCAAATGCGCCCGATGAGCGGGTGCAGACCGAAATTCTTCGGCTGTACAAGAATTCGCCGGAATGCTCGATTCTATTCGAACTAATGACCGATTTCGATGAGGGCATCCAGGAGTGGCGCTATCGGCACGTCAAACTAGTCGAGCGAACTATCGGCGCGAAGAAAGGCACGGGCGGATCGCCCGGCGTCCCGTTTTTGAAGGAGTCGCTGTTCAGGCCGGTATTTCACGACTTGTGGGCCATCAGGCACGAAATGTAACGGCACCGGGCAAACGCCGAACGCTCGAGGCCCAACATCCAACATCGAAGTCAAAGGCCAAGAAATTCGCGGGCAGTGCCTGAAAGCAGTTGCGTTTTCTCTTCGGCTGAAAAGTTCGTCGATTCGATGAGGCTGCCAGCGCATTTTTCGCCTAGCGGAAAAGGATAATCCGAACCGAGCGCGACACGTTGCGCACCAAAGAGTGTGATAAGCGTTCTGAGCGCGCCGGCGTCGTGGACCAGTGAATCGACATAAAATCGCGCAGACGTTTTAGCATTGGCCAAATAACTCCGCGGACTGATTTTGTTATCAATCGCGACCAGATCGGGGCGAACATAAAACGCGTGCTCAATGCGACCAATGGTAAACGGAAATGCACCGCCGCCGTGGGCAAATGCGACACGCAACTTCGGGAACCGCTCGAAAACGCCGCCGAAGATCATGGAACAAATCGCGAGACACGTTTCCGCCGGCATGCCAACAAGCCAGGGCAGCCAGTACTTGGGCATGCGTTCCTTGCCCATCATATCCCACGGATGAACAAAGATGGCGGCGTTGAATTGCTCCGCGGTTTTCCAGACTACGTCGAGCGAACCATGATCCAGGTTCCGGCAATCTGCGCCGTGACAATGTTCATTTGGATCGACATGTGTGCCGATCTCGACGCCACGCAAACCCAGCTGGTTTACGCAACGTTCGAGTTCCTGAGCGGCCAGATCGACATCCTGCAAGGGGACCGTTCCCAGGCCGACGAACCTATTTGGATTTTTCCTGACGACTTCTGCGATATGATCATTTAACAATCTCGAAAGATCGAGGGCATCCTTTGGCCTCGCCCAATAACTAAACATCACCGGCACGGTGGAGAGTACCTGCATTGAAACGCCGGCAGCGTCCATCTCTTCGATCCGGCGCCTTGGATCCCAAACGTTGTCCGTGATCTCGCGGAAGACGCGGTCCCCGATCATCATGCGAGCGCAGCAAGACTTGTAATGATCAAGCCTTATGAATCCGCTGTAACCGTATTTCGCGTCGAGGTCCGGCCAATCGCGCGGCAGAATGTGAGTATGGAGGTCGATTTTCATTCAAACGAGCAAACGTCCAACGCTCAACATCGAAAACAGAAAGGGCCGCACCTTTATCCCTCCTCCTGCTCTTGCTCTTGACCGAGTTTCTATAGCGATTCCACCGGCTGCGCTTTTTCGACTTTCTTGCCGCATTTCTTGCAGGTGCGACGCGCATCGTCATTCCAGAAATCGAGCATTGCCTGGCTGAAATGCTCAACGATGTCTGCACAGTCGAAATGGATATCTTCAACCAATGCGTCGCAATTCTCACAGTAAAAAATAACGTGCTCTTTTTCTCCCGGCGGCCGGCGGCGCTCGACCACGACACCAATCGTATCGGGCGGACGCTGCGGGGAGTGCGGCACATTCGGCGGGATGAAAAATGTTTCTCCTTCTCTGACGATATGGTCCACGATGCGGTCGTCTTCGCGGACACGCACCTTGATGTCGCCCTTTAGTTGATAGAAATATTCCTCCGAATCGACGAGGTGGAAATCGTTACGCGCGTTGGGTCCTTTGATCACCATAACGAAAAAATCGCGGCCGTCGTAGAGATAGCGATTGCTCACCGGTGGCTTGAATTTTTCGCGGTTCTCCTCGATCCAATCCTCCAAATTAATCGGCGGCTGCACAGTGGTCATAAGAGTCACCGTATTTCTGTCAGCCTGAGGCGTCAAACCGGCCTTGACCCGCCGTCGTCGATCTTTTCCGCCGATTCCCGCCGGCAATGTCGTCCGTATGGAAAAGAGTTTGCCTCTGCGCGTCACTTAGCTACCTGCCCTGCCCAGGCGCGCCGGTCGTCGTTTTCGACCCAAGTCTGCCGCGCCTCCGGACATTCCCGGTTGCCACATAATTTAAGTTGAAGCGGCCTAACTAAACGCGGATAAATATCCGCCTTCATGAACCCTGGTTGTTTCCTCCGCATTGCAGGCGCAGGCCTGATCGCCGCGATCATTTGCGGTTGCGAGACTGTTCCAGAAGGTCCTTTCCCTCGCGCGACTGAAGTGGGTTGGTGGAACGACGAAGGCGCTTCCGGGCCAGCGAAGATCGTCGTTCATATCGGCGAACAGAAGGCTTACTTTTACAAGGGCAAACGTTTGGTTGGCGAATCCACTGTTTCCACCGGAAAGCCAGGGTTTTCTACACCGCCGGGCCACTACACAGTCTTGTCAAAAGATGCAGGTCATGTCTCAACTGTATTCGGGGATTATGTGGATGATTACGGCAACGTCGTGAGATCAAACATTGACTGTCGAAAGGATCGCAAGCCGCCCGGTGCACATTTCGACGGCGCCCGAATGCCGTATGCGATGTTTTTCCGAGGCGGTTACGCAATGCATCAGGGTTACGTTCCCCCATTCGCTGCCTCGCACGGTTGCATTCGCCTGCCAGGGCAGATGGCGATCAGATTTTTCGAGAACGCTCCGGTAGGTACGTCCGTAACGGTAACGGAGTAGAGCTGCGGAAGGGATTGGCTCCTTCTGCTTCAGAGTTACCGCGATAGATTGTGCTAAAGTATCGCCTGCATATGAATCGGAGCATCATTGATGACGAGCGCAGCAGCGCGATGCGGTTGGACGTTGAGGAATTGCAACGCTACTCGCGCCATCTCATCATGCCCGAGGTTACATCCGAGGGACAAAATCGACTCAAAGCTGCTCGCGTGTTGTGCATCGGTGCCGGAGGACTTGGATCGCCGGCCGCTCTTTATCTGGCAGCCGCTGGCGTTGGAACCATCGGGATTGTCGATTTCGACAACGTCGATCTGTCCAATCTTCAGCGCCAAATTCTTCACGGAACAAAGGACATCGGTCGTGGCAAACTGGAATCGGCGAGGGATCGCTTGCACGACGTCAATCCGCAGATCGAGATCGAATTACACAAGTGTCGTTTCTCCAGTGAAAACGCGTCCCAACTTGTAACCAGGTACGATGTGGTCGTTGATGGATCGGATAATTTCCCGACGCGATATTTGTCAAATGACGTCTGTGCTTTCGAGCAAAAGCCCAATGTGTACGGCTCCGTATTCCGTTTTGAGGGACAGACAACGGTGTTCGCGCCCCATTTGGGCGGACCCTGCTATCGCTGCCTCTTTCCCGAGCCGCCACCGCCGGAGTCCGTTCCGAACTGCGCGCAAGCGGGAGTGCTTGGCGTTTTGCCGGGGATTATCGGCATGCTGCAGGCAATTGAGACGTTGAAACTAATTTTGGGCATCGGCGAGCCACTCGTTGGACGTCTTCTTCATTTCGATGCGCTTAAGGTAAAATTTCGCGAACTCAATCTGCAGCGCGATCCGCAATGTCCGGTCTGCGGCGAGAAACCGACAATCTTCTCGCCTGTAGACTACGAACAGTTTTGCGGAGTGCGAGACGAGGGAACGATACCGGAGATGTCCCCGCACGAACTAAAACGAAGGATGGATGCGGGAGAACGATTCGAATTAATCGATGTGCGCGAACCGTTTGAATACGAAATTGCCCGGATCGAGGGCGCGAAATTGATCCCCCTGGGAGAAATTACCGAACGGTTGGACGAGCTGGGCGGCGAGCAGCCGATCATAGTTCACTGCCATAGTGGAAAGCGGAGCGCGCAGGCTGCGCGATTGCTGCAGCAACGCGGTTTTGCAAATGTTTACAACCTTGAAGGTGGAATCGATGCGTGGTCGGACCAAATCGATCCGAGCGTGCCGAAATACTAAGGGAGGATTTCAGTTGACCACTACTTTAAGGCGACGGCCAATTGATCCGCACTCGGCACTCCACGCCATAGGGCTATCAATTCGCCATTTCGTCCGAACACGAAAACGCGGAAATCCGTTGCTCCCTCCGGTTCGCCAAGCTGCGACGATATTGAGCCGTCAAAATCAGTTGCAACGAAAATGTCTTTTCGCGCCTCGCGCACAATCTTCTTTTCGTCATATCGGGTCTGCAGCCGTTTTGCTTCTTGGTTAACCTGGTGCCGGATGAACGCAGTGGCGATTTTTCGCCCTACCACGGTGTGTCTTCTCGCAAAACGAATAACAGTGATCATCCTGTAATCTGGGTTGCCGAGGCAATATTCCGGAACACGGTCACCCACGGTGCGCGCCTTTTCCCTATCTGCAGGCGTCGTCAGCACGATTACAGTCAGATGCCCATCAGCTGTAGAATGTTTGTTTCCATCAATATCGACAAAACTGAGCGGGTAAGTTGCTCCGACCGAAAGGGCCCCGCGCAGGGGCGCAAGCAAAATCAATGTTCCGATGCAGAAAAAGAATTGAAGTGCGCGTGGGGTCACAAGTAAGCAAATTGGCGACAATGTGGTGCCGTGACAAGATTCTGCCTGCGTGCTCGATTTTTCCATTGTCTGGGATGATCCGTGGGGCCCGTGTTTGGCTACCTACTCTTCTTATGTTTGGCTTAACTGCCTGCGATCGCATAGGCGCTTCGCGCCAGGCGCAGTTGGTCCAGGACGCAGACACTAAATCGGAGCAGGGAGACTTTGCGCGCGCGATCAACTTGTATGAGGCGGCACTCGATGATTCCGAAGGCATTCGGAATGCTGAAGTTCACTACAAACTGGCTCTTCTTTATGACGACAAGTTAAACGACCCCGTGAGTGCCCTGCATCATTTCAGGCGTTACCTCGAATTAAGCCCGACCGGCGCACATGCCGCTGACGTCAAGAGCTCAATAAAACACGATGAAATTGCTGCACTGACCGCATTGTCCGGCGATTCCGTTATCACTCGAGCCGAGGCGGCACGATTGCGAAATGAGAACCTTAATCTGCACAAGGAACTTGAAGCACGCGCGGTTCCGGTGCGAACTACTACCGACAAATCGGCACAGGCAAGCGACACAAGCTCAAAAAAGACCGTTTCCAGGAAAGGAGACCGAAGCTACGTCGTGCAATCAGGCGATACGCTCTTCTCCATTTCACGAAAGTTTTATAAATCACCCAGGCGCTGGAAAGAGATCCTGAACGCAAACAGGAAAAGCATTCGCGATCCCAAAAAGCTCACGGTGGGCCAGACCCTGGTTATTCCCTAGGAACGGGACCCCGGCAGGATTACCCGAAGCGTTAGTCCTGAGAACGGCGCTGCCCGAAGATTCGCGAAGCAAAAAATTCCTCTTGACACCTACGACCGCTTTCTGACACAAGGCTCGCTCAACGTGCCCCCTAGAATGAAAGCGTCGGAGCGTCGGAGCGTCGGAGTTTTGCCGCACCAGCCGGTGGGAGGGCAAGCTTTTTTCTTGTCAACCTAAGAGGCGCCTCGAATTCATCCGGCCGCCGTTCATCTGTAGCCGCCTCGCTGTGTCGAGGCGTACCACCCGTTTTATCCGGCATCAAGGATCAAGCTGGCGGTGCATCCAGCATCATTTTACCCAATCAACCGCATGAAAGGAACAAACATATGAAAACAATGTTGTTTAACATCCTGCCAGCCATCTGCCTCTGGCTTGGTATCTGTTGCATGGCCACTGCCCAGGAAGCGCCCGTGGCCCAGTCCGATCAGATCACTCAGGATGGTGTCATTATTCAGGGTGACGGAAGCGACACAGGAAGCTTCGAAACTGTCACCGTGGACGCCGGGACGGAGTCCAGTGTGACCTTGCAGTTCCCTGTAAGCATGGCTGGGAAGCCGGTCGCGGTTGAAGCGCTTGATGGCGGTACGGTCACCAGCGATGGCGGCACGCCTACCGTTGCTGTGGACGGGTCCCTGGCATTTTCGTTTTCTGTCACTACCCAACCCGGCGTGCACCGGGTAATTGTGGTCGATCCCAACGCCGACGCGGACTCACCACACATCATCGCGCTGGTGCGATTCGAAGTGCCCCCACCTGGGCAATAGGAGGACAAACGTATGAAATCCCTCGCTTCCTCCAAAACGCGCAACCTCCAACGTCCAACGCTCAATACTCACCGCTGCGCAGTCGCAACCATTGGGGCCTTGCTCTTAGCTCTTAGCGCCCCCTCGCTCCACGCCCAGGTAGGCAACGATAACCCGACAGGGGCTGCCGGAATCTTCAATGGCAATCTCGAAAACACCGGTGTGGACCCTTGGACTGCAAACGCTGCAAGAAGCATTACTGATATAGCTGTAGCTGGCGCGGTAGGCGAGTATCCACTGGCCTTGGTTCGCATAGCAAATTCGCGTGCTCCCAGCACCACCGAGGTGTTCGGCTGGTCTGGCGGTTGGAATCATAACTATAATTGGATTATGGAGGATTCAGCGCACACGAACAACTCGAACTACCCTGCCCGCTATACGGTGGAGTTTCCCGACGGGCGGGTGGAAACCTTCCGTGCTGTGACGTGGGATACTTACTACCGGTTAGGCCTGGTCCAAACACTCCTGCACAGACCGGCTCTGCTGGCGTGCGCGAGCGGCTCCAGCCAATCCACCAGGAGAACAACAACCTGTACGCCGACCTAATCCTGCCCGATGGCGGAAAGGTAGAGTTCCTAGCCTTACTGCGTACGGATGCGCAAGGCAACTATTATTACAAATACAAAGCGACCGCTATCATTGATCCCTATGGGCTAAGGACCACCCTGACCTGGGAGAATTACTTCAACGGCACGCGGAAACGGCTGGTTAAAGTGCAAGAACCGGCTGGCCGCTATCTTCAATTCACTTATACGGGAACGAACAGCCCTCGAATCTCCCAAGTCCAGGAATTCATTAATGGCGTCGGCGGACGGACAGTGCAGTATTCCTATATCTATTGTAACGGGTGCAGTCTGGGACAGGTATTCTACTACGCTAATACGCAATCGAATGAGCATTGGACAGCGCACTATCAGTACACCGGCTCGAATATAGGCGGCGACATGCCGCTGCTGCTAAAAACCTGCGACGATCCGATGTGTCCCGGGATGAAGCGAATCTCTTACGAATACAAAACAGGCACGAACGCCGATCAGACGGCGGCGGTTTACGGACAGGTTTGGAAGGTGAGATACTGGGATGGAACACTAGGAAACGAAAACAACGGACCCGTTGTGTCCACGTTGACTGTCGGGACTGACGGCGTTCATACCGGTTCCGTCTATCGCAAGGAAACGCGCGGAGACAGGGTCGAGCGCACATTTATCTACAACGGCGCTGGGTCCGGGTATCTCGGCTGGGTCTCTGATTTCACGGGCCATCAATCCACCCTGGGTTATGACGATAAAAAGTACGTCGACTCAGTTACTAATTTCAACCGAGTTACAACCAATTACACTAACGATCCGATCACCGGGAATGTAACCCAGATCCAGTTTCCACTCACGCAAGACGACACTCCGGATCAGAATTCCCAACCAACGGTCAGTTACGAGTATTCGAACTATTATTATCTCCACATCGTCACGGACGAAGGCGGGCACCAGACGATCATCCAGCGCAATGATGGTTTGAACCGAGTCACTGGCATTGTTTATCCCGATGGCGGCGCCGAAACATTTTCATTATATAATAATTTTAATCAGGTGTTGACGCACGGGATGGTGACTGGCGGCACCGAAACGTTCACCTACGACTTGCGTGGGCTAAAACAGACCTATCGCAATCCAGATACCGCTACTGGCAACCCAACGGCCCGCTACTATTACGATACTTTGGATCGGCTCTCCGACATCACCGATGTACTCGGAACCACTGATCGCGATCAGAATCACACCACCAGTTTCACCTACAATGACCGTGGCCAGGTCTTGGTAATCACACTGCCTAAGGACGTTAACAATGGTAATACCCGCCACACCATCACAAACGCGTACAACCCAAATGGCGACGGCACCTTGGTTTCAGTGACCGATGAGCTCAGCCACGTCACCAGCTACGAATACGACGATTATCGCCGGCTGAGGAAGGTCACTCCGCCGATACGCGGTTACAACGACAACAGCGAGCATCCTACCCAGTATTTTACGATGCAAACGGCACGGGCGACGATTATAAATACACCGATTCCAAGGTTACCTACGTCAAGCTTCCAAGCGGCAAGAAAATCAACACTCTCTATGACGACAATCGGCGAAAATGGCAGGTCACCGTTGGATACGGAACACCCGACGCCGCCACGACCGTTTATACCTATGATGGTGCAGGCAATCTACGAACGATCACGAATCCGCTCGACCACGACAACACAACTATCGACTATGATGATCGGAACCGGCCAAGCGCAGTTCACGTGCTTAGTCAGGTGACGAGCTTCCAGTATGACACCGCTGGCCACAAGTATAAGATCATGCGTCCCAACGGCCAAGTCATCACTTACGAAGCCTACGACGCGATGAACCGACTTAAACAGATGCGGGTCCAGCAAACGCCTGATCCGGATGCGGTAACCCAATACGAGTATTACGCGCCCGGAGAGGGGCAACCGGTGGGTTTACTTCATACCATGAGGGACCCACGGCTGGTGGCGCTCAATAATGGCGAGGCTTACACTTACGAGTACGATACAATGGGCCGCAAGAAGAAGCTGACTTACCCACTTGATTCGTTCAATGTGCGGCGCAACGAACAATGGAGCTACGACACAGCCGGCCGGCTTTGGACCTTCACCAATCGCGATGGCAAAGTACAGACTTTCAGTTACGATGCCTTGAATCGCATGACGCACTTTCAATGGACCAGCGGGGCTGCGCCCTCGGTAGATTTCGGCTACGACGCGGCGTCGCGCGTGACCAGCATCAATAACGCGAGTGCCAATATTACTCGGCAGTATTACAACGATAATCTGCTTTATAAGGAGACCGAGCAGATCTTGCTCAGCGGTGGAAGGTCTAAAACGGTGACTTACACCTATGACGCCGACGGCAACCGTGGGAATATTCAATACCCGGATGGCGGCTACAATTTCAATTTACACGTACACTGGGCGCAACCAACTCAAGACCGTAGGCCCCTGGGCCACATACACGTATGACACCCGGGGCAATCTGACCAGGCGCGATCTGAATAATTCCACCTACAGCGATTATCCAACGTACGACACGTATGATCGCCTGGGGCGGATGGTGCACCATTTCCACAACAACACTAGTCGCTCATTCGACTACGGGTACGATAGTATGAGCAACAACCGCACATGGACGAAGCGAGAGGACGATAGCGGGGACGTGTTTGGATATGATCTGAACGACCAGGTGACGGCGTGTTGGCTGGATATCCTGAGCCCCGATCACACGGATGTGGGCGATCAGACAATTTTTTACGATGGCAGCGGGAATCGGACTACCTTTGAGCCTTAGGACTTGCTGGAGCTGTACACGATTAATTACCTGAACCAATATACCTTTCGTAATGTGACCGAGCGTGATGACCTTGATACGCGCCCGACGCCTACGCCGCGTCCGCGGCCCTCTCCCACACCGCGTCCCACTCCGCCAGGACAACAGGCGGCCGCGTACGGCTACGCCGGCAACATGACAAACGGATTTGATGGTTCCACCTATCAGTATGACGCGCAGAACCGGCTTCTAAGTACCAGCACAAATGGCACAACCATGAGTTTTGAGTATGATGGGCTGAATCGGCAGGTCCGGCGCAGCGCGACCAACCAGCCGGACACGTTCAACGTGTGGGATGGCTGGGATTTGATCGAGGAATATCAGAGTGGCGGTAGTGCCACCGCCTTTTACTTATATGGCGCCGACGGCCTAATCGCCTCCGCGCAAGTAACCGCGAATCAGTTCAATTACTATTACCAGGATGGCAGTGGCAACACCTCTTACATAGCGGACGCGAATGGAGATTTGAAGGAATTGTACCGTTACGACTTACAAGGCGCGCCCACGTTCTACGATGCTGACGACAATCAGCTATCAGCCAGCGCCCGAAACGTGCGCCATCTCTTCACCGGCCAGCAATGGTACAATGACATCGGCCTGTATGATATGCGCAACCGCTTTTACTCCCCCGACATCGGCCGCTTCCTCCAGCCCGACCCAATCGGGTTCCGGGGAGGGAATAATCTGTATCGCTATTGCGGTAATAATCCGGTGACCAGATGGGACCCATTCGGGCTGCAGGTGCCTATTATAACGGAGAGCAAAGGGACACCCGAAACAGAGAGGGTCACTGTCGTAGGAAGGGATCCTGAAACCGTTGGCGGCGGTGGCGGACCCGGTGGGGGCGGTGGTGGAGGCGGCGAAGGTGGTGGTGGCCACGGTCTCCGGGGTAGGTTAACTCTTAATGGTCTCAGCCGCGAATACGTTTGGCCCGCGCGAAACAGCAATTCCAACACGCTCCAAAATCCACCAGCTCAAAACCCCCCGTCATCAAATAGGTTTGGAAGCTTTGGAGTTGGACCTCCGGGTATTTTTACCATCGATGTGGCGACAGTTATAGAAAATGGGCTTGAGCCAGGATTAAAGAGTTTTCAACGCGCCACGGTGAATGTGTTGGGAGAGGTTGTCGCGCAAGACAGCTGGGTTGGATTCACCTACAATCCCTTTCACGGAACGTATGAGAGAGGTCATGGCCTATTTGCTGCGTACTCGTCTACACCTCCCGGAATGTTTCTCCCTTCATTTAACGTTACCATGCAGGGCCATGCGACTTCGGCGCTTTTACCGGCTCAGCTGTCAATCGACTATGAATTCAACATAAACGTCAATCTTGCTTCCGGGATGCTGAGCGTCAGTGGAATGCATGACGGGTATCCATCATACACTGTAACGGTAAATGGGGAGACGCTGTACTATTTTCACGAACATTTCTTTGGCGATCTGCTCGAACCCATGGATGTGTTCGTCGGAGGAGGGAGATAATGATGCACAAATATTGGCAACGCTGGCGGAATGAGACACACGAGCTATTTTGTGTTGTTTTCCTGGTAGTGCGAGTTAGCGCATTCGCGGAGCCAGACTCGCATGGAAATGATATCGAAATGCATCAAACAACAGGCGCTGACAACACGGCCTCTTGGCAAACCCAAGATTTACCGAACATGCGGCTTCGATTCAAGCTCCCGCACAGCTACAAGCAGAAGCAATGGGCAGTTGCCTTCGGCTCTGGGCCCATTGCAACGTTCCGGCTTGGCGATTTCAACCAAATAGATTTCAGGGTAGAAAATGCCCGAAATGCCGATCCGGAAAACGCAAAAGTCGGCCTTCAAAGAGACTACGTCGACTACAAAGAATGGCAGCAGCTCCTCGACGGACATAAATGGGTTGTACAGACATTCCAGGGCGGCGGTCAAATCATTGACGAAAAAGGAAAACGCTCGCCGTACTGTGTACATGCGACATGCGCACCGGATGAGAAACGTCTACTATCGATCCATGCAGTTTTGGAAAGTCCGGAACGACAACAGGAGGTTCTTGCAATGCTGAAAACAATCGAGTTTTACTGATTGGAAGAACGCGCATCAGGTTGTGGGATTGGAAAGATTGAAAGGGGCGAGAGAACGAAAAAAGGGGTCAGGTAGCATGAAAGCAGTTTGAGTTTGGTGTCGGCGTGAGGCAAACGACATCGAAAGGAGACTGCATTCATGAACTACGTTGGAGTTGATATTCACAAGCGCTACAGTGTGCT
>Ga0070741_10003785_pt1 | contig 36566 bp, 23 predicted proteins | sample Coa_R1_4_FD_66440 | JGI IMG/M metagenome (GOLD analysis project Ga0070741, IMG submission 66440) | Surface soil microbial communities from Centralia Pennsylvania, which are recovering from an underground coalmine fire - Coalmine... | ecosystem: Environmental > Terrestrial > Soil > Unclassified ... | reverse complement strand
CTCGTCGCGATCACGGCGCCGTGCGCGTTCGTCGACCCGTGGGCGGGCGCGCTGATCGGGTTCATCGCCGGCGTGCTGGTCGTCTACAGCGTCTTCTTCTGGGAGGCGCGGGGTATCGACGATCCGGTGGGCGCAATCTCGGTCCACGGGGTGAACGGCCTCTGGGGCGTGCTGTCGGTCGGTATCTTCGCGAGCGGTCAATACGGCGCGGGCTGGAACGGCGTCGTCCGCGAGGAGATGGTGAAGCTCTACGGCTCCGACGGCGTGCGCGGGCTCCTCTACGGCGACTTCTCGCAGTTCGTCATGCAGGCGATCGACTGCACCGTGCTCGCGATCTTCGCCTTCCTGATGGCGTATGCGTGGTTCAAGCTGAGCGACCTGATCACCCCGATCCGCGTCAGCAAGGAGACGGAGATCGAGGGGCTGGACGGTCCGGAGATGGGAACGCTCGGTTACCCGGACTTCCAGATCCATCCGGGTCAGCGGATGGCGGGATAGAGGCCGCGGACGGCTATTCGCCGGAGCCGCCCGGCAGCGTGAAGCCGAAGATGCGCTCGCCGCGCCCGACGAACTGGTGGCCGTAGATCCCGCCGCGGCCGAACCCGAGGCTCGGGGCGAGCGGCAGCGGGTACGGGTAGTACGGGTACGCGGGATACGCGGCATAGCCCGCGTACCCGGGGAAGTAACCCGGGACCCGGGAGCACGGGGGTACCGCGGAGCCGTAGTCGGAGTAATAGATGGGGCCACCGAACGCTCCGAGCGGCTGAGCGGCGGTGGGTCGAGCAAACGCCATGAGCAGAAACGCGCCGAGTACCGTCACGAGCGCTTTCATGGCGACCGCAACACGCGGCGGGCTCACTGGTTGCGTCCTCGCCGCCGCCGTCTGGCTCGGCGGGGTCGGCTGTGCGCCGGTGCGGCTGCCGCCCGGCGACCTGGATCCGAGTGCGACGTTCGCCGCGCACCAAATTCACGAGGGATTTCTCATCGATCGCCTCCGTGCGGGTGGTACGGGGATCGTCGAGCCGGCGCCGTTCCTGCATCTCTCCGGCGCTCCCGAGTACCGCGTGCGGGTCGACCGCGCGACGGTCGGGACGGTCCGGCTCCTCGCTCCGGCGGCCGTCGAGTTGCGGGAGACGAGCCTCCCGGAGCCGGGCGAGGTCGAGCCGGCGTGGGACGACGGCGCGATCCGGCTCACGGTCCGCGCCGACGGCGGTCGGCCACTCCGGGTAGGGCCCTTTCGCCGGATCGGCGGCAGCGGCTACAGCGTCCTCAGCCGCAACGCGCAGACCGTGCTCGACGTCCGCGGGACGTACCGCGCCCCCGTCGTCGACGAGCGGGGCGTCACCATGGGCTGGTGGGAGGTGCGCATCGCGGAGCCCTACGGGCCGCGGCTCTTCCAGGGCGTCCTGCCCGACGTGTCGGCGACCGAGGGCGCCGGCGTCACCGTCGCGCTCGACTCGGAGGTCGACTGGATCGTGAACCACACGCTCGACGTCTACCGCGGGACGTCGAGCGGTCACGTCCTCGACCGCTCGCCGGGCGGGCGCTGACCGCCGCCGCGGCGCGCGGCGGACGGTGACGGTGCGGACCGTGTACGCGGCGCCGTAGCGCGCGCCGCGCCGACGCGCACGCCGCTCGCGACACGGCGGTCGGTGTCGGCGTGCGGTGCGGTCGACGTGTCGTCCGCGCGTGCGGCCGCCGTCCGCTCGGCCGCGGCGCCCGGCGCCGCGCTCTCCCGCGCATCGGACGAGCTCGTCGTCGTTCGATCGTCGATCGCGTCGCAGCGCGGACATGCTTGAACGCCGCCGGCGGCCATGTGGCGCGCGGACACGGCGCATCGTCCCCCGAAGGTCGTTGTCCCGTCTAGCTATTTCGCTACGGCCGTAGTGGCCGCTGTGTCGGCGGCCGGTCGGCGCCGGGTTTGCACCTGAAGTCCGTCAACGCCCGCCGCGATCCGCAACAGCGACGGGTCATTCCCCAAAATATTCTTCTCGAGGTGGTGCAATCATGACGACGCTATTCGTGCGCCCGGCGACCGCGATTCGCTCCGGACAGGTTCTCGTCGTGCTGCTGGCGGTGCTCGCCGGCTCCATGGCGGATGCGGCTTCGAGCAGGGTCCGCTGTCGGAGGGCATGTCGCGAGCAGGCCGACCTGTGCTCGGGAACGACGACTGAACGCCGGGACTGCAAGCGGCGGATCATCCACGCGTGTCGCGACGCCGTCTGCACAGCCACGACGACGCTCGTCCCGACGACCACCACCTCGACCACGCGCCCGTCGACCACCTCGACCCTGATCCGCGTGTCCCCGACCACGCTCCCGCCACCGCCGATCACGCTGACCACGAGCACGACGACGCGTCCGCCGACGACGAGCACCTCGACGACGCGCCCGGCGCCGACGACCACGTCGACGACGCTGCCACGCGCCAATGCCGCGCCGCGCGCGAACGCGGGAGCCGATCAGTTCACCCAGACGCTCACGGCGATCACCTTCGACGGGTCGGCGTCGTCGGATTCCGACGGGACGATCACCGCCTACAACTGGACGTTCGGTGACGGCGCCACGGCGTCGGGCCGGACCGTCAGCCACAGCTATCGTACCGCCGGAACCTACACCGTGACGCTCACCGTGACCGACGACGACGGCGCGCGTGCCAGCGACACCGCCACGGCCCACGTGAGCAACCGCGCGCCGGTCGCGAATGCCGGCGCCGACCGGACGGCAGCGGTCGGCGCGGCCGTCGCTTTCGACGGGCGGGGCTCGAGCGATCCGGACGGCACGATCTCCTCGTACAGCTGGGCGTTCGGTGACGGGACGACCGCGAGCGGCGCGACCGTGAGCCACACCTACGGCCGGTCCGGCACGTACACGGCGACGCTCACGGTCACCGACGACGCGGGCGCCGGCGCGAGCGATGCGGCGACGATCACGGTCACCGCGAGCGGCGGCAACCACGTCTGGTCGAAGACCTTCGGCGGTCCGGAGTGGACGGACAACGTCGTCCCGCAGGCGACCGCCGTCGTGCCGAACGGTAACGTCGTCGTCGTCGGGTACTTCGCCGGGACCGTCAATCTGGGTGGCGGCGCCGTGACCAGCACGGGCGGCGACGACATCTTCGTCGCGGAGTATGCCGGCACGGACGGGCGGTACCTCTGGTCGAAGCACTTCGGCGACACGAGCCACGACTTCGCGACGGCGGTCACGGTCGATGCCAGCAACAACGTGCTCGTCGGCGGAAATTTCAGCGGCTCGATCGACTTCGGCGGCGGCGCTCTCACGACCACCGCGTCGAGCCCCTTCCTCGCGAAGTTCTCGGCGAGTGGCGCGCACGTCTGGTCGAAGCTGGTCTCCGGGTCGACGAACGGGTCGGTCACCGGTATCGCACTCGCGGGTGACGGCACGCTCTTCACGACCGGCACGTTCAACGGCAGCGCGAACTTCGGCACGGGCGCGATGACGAGCGCCGGCTCGTGGGACGGCTACCTCCTCGCCACCGCGAGCACGGACGGCCACGCACTCTGGGCGCGGCGTTTCGGCGGCAGCCAGATCGACACCCCGCGTGCCGTGACGGTCGACGCGTTCGGTCACGTGACGGTCACGGGCGTCTTCCAGAGCACCGCCGACTTCGGCGGCGGTCCGCTCGCGAGCGCCGGCGGCTACGACATCTTCCTCGTACAGTATGCGACGGCCGACGGCCGCCACGTCTGGTCGAAGCGGTTCGGCGACACCGGCAATGACTACGGCGTCGCGATCGACGTCGACGCGGCCGGCAACCTCTTCGTCGGCGGCGACTTCCACGGCACGGTGAACTTCGGCGGCGGCGCCATGGTCGATCCCGGCTCCGCCTCGGCGAGCTACGTCGTCGCGTTCTCGTCCGCGGGGACGCACGCCTGGTCCAAGATGTTCACGACCGATTACTACGACGTGGCGATGAAGGGTCTGACCGTCGATCGGAGCGGGAACGTGGCGTTCACGCTCACGACCGTCGGCGCGATCGACTGCGGCGGCGGCGCGCTCCCGATGAGCGGGGGCGGTGATCCGATCGTCGCGGAGCTCTCGGGGGCGGGCGCCCATCTCTGGTCGAAGCGCTTCCCGAGCGCGAGCCAGGCCTACAACGCGAGCGCGGCCATCGCGGCCGACGGCACGGGCAATGTCTTCGTGACGGGTGAGTTCACGGGCACGATCGACTTCGGTGGCGGCCCCGTGAGCGACGCGAACGGGCGGACCCGCGATTCCTTCGACGGGTTCCTCGTGAAACTCGGACAGTAGTCGCTCCGTCCGAGCGTCCGATCGTTTCACCGACGCCGAGGTCTCCGGACCTCGGCGTCTTTTTTTTGTCGATGCGGCGGCGAGGGGACGGGCGATCGCGTAGCGGCGTTCACGAGTAGAGGTCCTTCCCATCGTCCGCCTGTCGCGGCGCCGTCGCCGGCTTCGTGAACGGCGGATTCGGGAGGCGGACGATGCCGCGCGCCGCGAGGAGCGCGTGGTACTCGGCCTTGTCCGCCGGGACGGGCCGCGGATCGCCCGCCCACGTCTCGAACAGCAGCGCGCCCTCGGGGCCGGCGACGAGCGGCCCGAACGTCGCGCCCACCTCGAGGACGACGAGCGTCCCGGGCCCGGAGCGTCGCTCGCCGATCGTGAGCTCGCCCTCGACGACGTAGACGAGATGATCGCTCGCGTGACCGTGACGCTCGATCACGACGTGCGGATCATAGCGGCCGAGGACGACCATCCGCCGCGCGTTCCACTCGAGGAACTTCTCGTGCACCGAGACCCGCCGCTCGCCGTGCTGCTGCGCGATGACCTCCGTCCACGGGACGTCCGCGGCGTCGACGAAGGCGAGCCGCGGGGTGCGCGGCGAGCGGGCCGGGTGGCCGCGCCAGGGCCGGTTCCCGAACCGGTCGAGCGAGACGGCGTCGCCGACGGGACGCCGGGTGGTCGGCCCGTAGCGGCCGATCGGCCAACCGAGCGGCACCATGGCGACCGGCGTGACGCTCCACGGGAGTCCGAGGATCCGGCGGGCGGCCCGGTTGCTCCAGAGCGGCATCGTCACGAGGTTCGCGCCGAGGCCGACGGCGCGGGCGCCGAGCAGCAGGTTCTGGATCGACGGAAAGATCGATCCGTACGTGCTCGCCGCCACGATCGGCGGGAAGGCGACGCGTGATCCGCGGATGCACGCGACGACGAAGACGGGCGTCTCCTCGAAGTGCTCGACGCTCCAGCTGACGGCCGCGTTCATGCGCTGCGTCTTCGGGTCGTTCCGCGCCTTCCAGGCGGCGATCGGCCGATAGAGCCGCCACATGCGCCGGTTCTGGCGCGCGAGCTTCGCCTTCACCGCCGGGTCCTTCACGACGATGAACTCCCACGCCTGCGAGTTCTGTTGGGTCGGTGCCTTCTGCGCGAGCTCGATCAGCCGCAGCACGAGCGCGTCGTCGACCGGGTCCGGCCGGATGCGTCGCACCGACCGCTGGGTCGTCATGGCGTCCTCGAGCGACATGTCGAGGCCGGGAACGTCCGCCATCGTCGCCTCCCTCGTTCTTGACGGTCGCGTAGCCCACGTCGTACGCGGCGTACAAGCTGGACCCGATGTGGTTCGCGATGCGGAGGGAGGATCTCGGATTCCTCGGGCGCGCGCCCGTCGTTCACGTCGCCGAGGCGGCGGTGTCGGCACCCCGGGCCGCCGTCTTCACCGCCCTCGTCGACGCGCGCTCGTGGCGCCAGTGGTTCCCGAACGTCCGCGAGGCGACGTACACGAGCCCCCCACCGCATGGCGTCGGCACGATCCGCGAGGCGAACGTCGGCGGCACGCGCTGGGTCGAGGAGATGATCGCGTGGGACGTGCCGGTGCGCTGGGCGTGGACGGTGACGCGTGCGTCCGTGCCGTTCGCGACGGCGCAGGTCGAATCGTTCGAGTTCGCCGACGCGGCGGACGGCACCCGCGTCCGCTGGACGCTCGCCCTGGAGCCGCGCCTCCTCGCCCGGCTCGGTGCGCCGTTCGCCGCCCGCACGATCCCGCGCCTCTTCGGACGCGCGATGCAGAACCTCGACGCCTACCTGAGGTGATCATGGAGAAGAGCGCCCGCATCCTCGGCGACGTCGCCACCCGGCTCCTGTTCGAGAACGAGCGCGTCCGGATCTGGGAGATGGACCTGGCGCCGGGCGAGCGGTCCGCGACCCACCGGCACGACGTCGACTACGTGCTGGTCCAGATCGACGGCGACCGGATCGCGGCAGTGCCGGAGCCCGACACCGCCGGCGCGTATCGCGACTACATCGAGGCCGACGTCCTCCCCGGACGGGCACGCTACATCGGGCGCGGCGGCATCGAGACGGCCGTGAACGTCGGCGGGCGCCGGTATCGCGAGATCCTGATCGAGCTCAAATGATCAGGTCCCGAGCGACTGGTCGAGCACCTCGTGAAGCCGGTCGAGGTCGACCGGCTTCGAGAGCGCACCGGCGACGCCGAGCGCGCGTCCCTGCCGGTCGGCGTCGCCACGGGCCGAGAGCACGATGACCGGGATGCTGGCGAGATCCGGATCCTCGAGCTGGTGGGCGCGGAACTTCCATCCGTCCATGACCGGCATCATCAGGTCGAGCATGATGAGCGACGGCCGGGGGCTCCGCTGCAACGCGAACAACGCCTCCTCGCCGTTCGTGGCGGTGCGGACGGGGAAGCCGTGGCTCTCGAGCTCGACGACCATCGCCTCCCGCAGCAGATCGTCGTCCTCGACGACGAGGATCGGCCCGATGGTCGATTTCATCATCGACACCTCCTGCACGGGACGGAGTGCAGGGTTCGTGCCGCATCGGCCCGGCGCGGGATCGCGGCGTCGCACCGTCGCGCGACGCGACAGCGGGTTGGCAGCGTGTCGACGGGAGGCTATAGACCGCGACGACGGTAGGACGCCGCGTGAATCAAGAAACGCCTCCCGATGCGAAGCTGACCGAGGCCGCACAGGCCCTCGAGGTGGAGCTCCGGCGCTACGAGGAGCTCGCCGTCCGGCTCGGACGCGAGCGGCTCGACTCGGAGAAGACGCTCCGCCGCGCCGCCGACGCGCTCCGCGCGCTCCAGGAGAGCGACGCGCGGCTCGGCCAGCACGTGCAGGCGCTCGTCGCCGCGATCGGCGTCGCGCGCGAGCGGCAGCAGGCGAACGCGGAAGCGGTCCAGGCCCAGGCCGAGCGCGTGCGCGAGCGGAGCGAAGCGCTGACGCGGCTCCTCGGCCGCTGGCAGACGCTCGGGCAGGATGCGGCGGAAGTGAACCGCATGGTGCAGCAGTACGCGACCGCGCGCGAAGGAAACGGGGCGGACCGGAGCGCGCCGGGCATCGGCTTCGACGAGGTCGACGCCCGGCTCGGCCGGCTCGCCGACGACGCCCAGGAGCTCGCGACCAGCGCCGACGCCGAACGCTTCGCGGACCTCGGGCGTCAGGCCGAATCGCTGCGCGTCCAGCTCCTCTCCGCCCGCAACAAGCTCCGCCTCCTGCAAAGCGACTAGGGCGCGACCGAAGACTTCAAGCGCGACCGAAGACTTCTTCGGTCGCGGAAACAGACGCGAGTTTGTGGCGCTCGGTCACGCGCGACCGGGATGCCGCGGCTGGCGAAGCCAGCGCGGCAGAACCGACACGCGCCGTTCGTTCAAATCTCGTCGGTGCGAGTCCACGCGTCTAGGATTGAAAGCGGGTCCGGAACCGGGCGCGTTTCTTTGCCGCGCTGGCTTTGCCAGCCGCGGCATGTCGGTCGCGCGTGAACGCGACGTCTCACCCTCGCGTCCGGTCCCGCCCCGAGACATGCGTCTCGGGGCGCGCTACTCGGCGGCGGCGTGGCGTCCCGGCTGCGCGGCCGCCGCGGCGCTCTGGACCGCCCGCAGCAGCTCGTCCGGCTTCACCGGCTTCGCGATGTGGTTCACGAACCCCGATGCGAGCGCGTGCGCGCGCTCGCGCTCGCCGGCGTACGCCGTGAGCGCGATCGCCGGCAGACGCCCGTCGCCGTTCCGCGCGCTGGCGTGGAGCTTCGCGAGGAGCGCGTAGCCATCCTCGCCCGGGAGGCCGATGTCGCAGAGCAGGAGGTCGGGGCGCGCCGCCTCGCAAGCGGCGAGCGCCTCTTCCGCGGATCCGGCGGCCGTGACCGACGCGCCGGCCTGCGAGATGAGCAGACACAACGCTTCGCGCGTGTCGGGCTCATCCTCCACGACGAGGACATGAAGGCCGTCGAGGCGGGACGTGCCGTCGCTGCGCGGTCGCTCGTCGTCCGCGGGGGCGGCGTCCCCCGTGCTGGCGGCGGCGGGGAGCGTCACGACGAACGTCGCGCCGCGGCCTTCGCCGGCGCTGTGCGCCTCGACGTGGCCGCCCTGGAGCTCGACGAGGTGCCGGACGATCGCGAGGCCGAGCCCGAGCCCGCCGGCCCGCCGCGTCGTCGAGCCGTCGGCCTGCCGGAACCGGTCGAAGACGTACGGCAGGAAGGTGGGCGCGATGCCCTGGCCCGTATCGGCGACGCGCAGCTCGAGGTCGTCGCCGCGCTGGCGGAGCGCGACCTCGACGCGTCCACCGCGCGGCGTGAACTTGATCGCGTTCGAGAGCAGGTTCCAGACCACCTGCTGGAGACGGTCGGGGTCGCCGACGACGAGCCCGCCCGCGGCGTCGACCGCGCGGACGATCCGGATCTCCTTCGCATCCGCCGCGGCCATCACGCCCTCGATCGCCTGCTCGGCGACCGCGCCGAAATCGACCAGGCGCGAGTTCAAGCGGAGCTTCCCGCTGATGATCCGGGAGACGTCGAGCAAGTCGTCGACGATGCGGGCCTGCGCCTTCACGTTGCGCTCGATCGCCTCGACCGCGCGCGCCGTCGTCTCGGGGGTGACGGTGCCGCTGCGGAGCATCCACGCCCACGACAGCATCGCGTTGAGCGGCGTCCGGAGCTCGTGCGAGACCGTGGCGAGGAACTCGTCCTTCAGCCGGTTCGCCTCGTGCGCCTCGCTGAACAGCCGGTTCTCGATCGCGATCGACGTCATGTGCGCGAGCTGCGCGAGGAGGTCCTCCTCCTCCTGCGTGAACACCGCCTCGGGTTTTCGCGAGACGAGCACGAGCCCCATGTTCCGCCCGTCGCTGCCGATGAACGGCACGGCGAGCTCGCCGCGAGTCGTGCGGCACGGACGGTTCGTCCGGACGACGACCGACGAGAGCGCCGCGTCGCCGTCGTCCTCGGCGGCGCGGCCGGGCGGCGTCGCCGCGTGGTGCTTCCGCTGGGCGTCGAGCGTGGCGAGCGCGACCGCGCGCTCGGCGCCGAGGATCTCGCGCGCGCGCGTCGTCACGACGTCGAGCATCCGGTCGATCGAGACCGCGGCGTTGATCTCGAGCGACGCCGCCGTGAGGCCGTGGAGCTGCGCCGCGCGCTGGCGGAGCGACTCGGCCTGCCGGCGGACCTGTGCCGTCGAACGGAACAGGTCGACGAGGACCGAGACCTTCGTTCGCAGCACGTCGGGGACGACGGGCGTCATGATGTAGTCGACGGCGCGCAGCGAGTAGCCGCGGACCGCATGGTTCTCGTCCGGGAACGCCGTCACGAAGATGATCGGCGTCTGCTCGGAGCGCGCGCGCTTGCGGATCAGCGCGGCGGTCTCGAAGCCGTCCATCCCGGCCATCTTCACGTCGAGGAGGATGACCGCGAAGTCGCGCTCGAGGAGGCGGCGGAGCGCCTCCTTCCCGGAGCTCGCGGTCACGATCTCGACCGGGAGCGTCGCCAGGATCGCCTGGAGCGCGACGAGCTTGTCCGGATTATCGTCGACGATGAGGACGCTCGCGGCGGGAAGCTCCATGGTCCGATCCCCTCGCTATCGATAGAGCCACACGCGCATGAGGGAGAGCAGCTGGTCCGTGTCGATCGGCTTCGCGATGTAGTCGGACGCGCCGGCCTCGATGCACTTCTCGCGGTCGCCCTTCATCGCCTTGGCCGTCACCGCGATGATCGGCAGGTTCCGGAAGCCCGCGCTCCCGCGGATCGCGCGGATCGTCTCGTACCCGTCCATCTCGGGCAGCATGATGTCCATCAGCACGATGTCGATCCCGGGCGTGCCGTGCAGCATGGCGATCGCGTCGCGCCCGTTCTCGGCGGAGAGGACCGCCATCTGCTGGCGCTCGAGCACGCTCGTCATCGCGAAGATGTTCCGGATGTCGTCGTCGACGATCAGAACCTTCTTGCCGGCGAGCACGGCGTCGAGGTCGTGGAGACGCTCCAGCATGCGGCGCTTCTCGTCGGGAAGCCGCATCGCCGCGCGATGGAGGAAGAGGGCGGTCTCGTCGAAGAGCCGCTCCGAGGCGCTCGCCCCCTTCGGGATGACGGCCTGGGCGAGGCGCCGCAGGCGTTGCTCCTCGGCCTGCGCGAGGTCGCGCGCGGTGTAGACGATGATCGGACGGTCGCTGAAGCGCGGCGACTTGCGGAGCTCCTCGATCAGCTGGACGCCGTCCATGTCCGGGAGACCGAGGTCGACGACGCTGCAGTCGAACTCCTCCTCCTCGACCGCGGCGAGCGCCGCCTGCCCGCTCCCGACGGCCGTCGTCCGGACGTCGCCGTTGCCGATCAGCTGGACGATGTTGTCGCGCTGGACGTCGTCGTCCTCCACGAGGAGGAGGTTCTTCACGGGGCGGCTGATCCAGTCCTCGAGGCGACTGACGGCCGCGTTGATCGCGTCGCCGCTCAGGGGCTTCGCCGCGACGCCGACGGCGCCGTACGAGCGCGCCGGCTCGAGGTCCTCGTGGACCGAGATGACGTGCACGGGGATGTGGCGGGTCGCGAGGTCGTGCTTCAGCTGGCTCAGCAGCCGCCAGCCGCTGATGTCGGGCAGCTTCAGGTCGAGCGTGATCGCGTTCGGGCAGAGGTCGCGCGCGAGCGCCATCCCCGCCGCCCCGCGCGGCGCGACGACCGCCTTGAAGCCGTGCGATCGCGCGACGTCGACGAGGAGCTGCGCAAAGGTATGGTCGTCCTCGACGATCAGGAGGACGCGGTCGTTCGGGCGGATGTCGTCCCGGTCGTCGGGCACGAGCTCCTCGGTCGCCGCCAGCGCGGAGTCTTCGGCGGGCGGGGGCGGGGGCATCGTCGGGTCCTCCTCGACGATCATGCTGCGGCGCGGGCTGCGGACGACGGCGCCGGACTGCGGGAGGTACAGCTTGAAGGTGCTGCCCTTGTTCGGCTCGCTGACGACCGAGATCTCGCCGCCGAGGACGCGCGCGATCTCGCGGCTGATTGCGAGCCCGAGGCCGGTGCCGCCGTAGCGACGGCTCGTCGAGCCGTCGGCCTGCTGGAACGCCTCGAAGATGATGTGGTGCTTCTCCACCGGGATGCCGATGCCGGTGTCGCTGACGGAGAAGACGACGACGCTCCCGGCACGGTTCAGCAGCTCGTTGTCGGAGCTCCAGCCCTCGCTGGCGAGCCCGACCTTCAGCGTGACGCCGCCGTGCTCCGTGAACTTGAACGCGTTCGAGAGGAGGTTCCGGATGATCTGCTGGAGGCGCTTCGAGTCGGTCTTCAACGACTCGGGCATGCGGGGGTCGACGTCGATCGCGAAGCTCAGGCCCTTCGACTCGGCGACGGGACGGAACGTCCGCTCGACGTACTCCTCGAGGTCATCGATCGGCACGTCGATGACGTCGACGGTGACGGTGCCCGACTCGATCTTCGCGAGGTCGAGGATGTCGTTGATGAGCTTCAGCAGGTCGTTGCCCGACGACTGGATCGTCTTCGCGTAGTCGACCTGGCGGATCGTCAGGTTGCCCTCGACGTTCGTCGAGAGCTGCTCCGCCAGGATGAGCAGGCTGTTCAGCGGCGTCCGCAGCTCGTGCGACATGTTGGCGAGGAATTCGGACTTGTACTTGGACGTGAGCGCGAGCTGGGAGGCCTTCTCCTCGAGCGCCTGGCGGGCCTGCTCGACCTCGCGGTTCTTCCGCTCGACCTCGACATTCTGGTCGGCGAGGAGCTGCGCCTTGTCCTCGAGCTCGGCGTTGCTGCGCTGCAGCTCGCTCTGGCGGATCTGGAGCTCGGCGGCGAGGGACTGCGACTGCTTCAGGAGATCCTCCGTCCGGGTGTTCGCCTCGATCGTGTTCAGCACGATGCCGATCGACTCCATCAGCTGATCGAGGAACGCCTGGTGGGCGGCGCTGAACCGGTCGAACGACGCGAGCTCGATGACCGCCTTCACGAGCCCTTCGAACACAACCGGGAGGACCAGGATGTTGAGTGGGGGGGCCTCGCCCAGACCCGATGTGATCTGGATGTAGTCCGGCGGGACGTTCGTCAGGAGGATCTTCTCCTTCTCGACCGCCGCCTGCCCGACGAGGCCCTCGCCGAGCTTGAACTCGTTGCCGACGTTCTTGCGCTGCCGATAGGCGTAGCTCGCGAGGAGGCGCAGGTACGGCTCCTCGCGCAGGTTGTCCACGGTGTAGAAGGCGCCGTGCTGGGCCGCGACCACCGGCGCGAGCTCGGAGAGGATGAGCTTGCCGACGGTCAGCATGTCCTTCTGGCCCTGGAGCATCCGGCTGAACTTGGCGAGGTTCGTCTTCAGCCAGTCCTGCTCGCTGTTCTTGAGGGTCGTGTCCTTCAGGTTGACGATCATCTCGTTGATGTTGTCCTTGAGCGCCGCCACCTCTCCCTTCGCCTCGACCGTGATGCTGCGCGTGAGGTCGCCCTTGGTGACCGCGGTCGCGACCTCCGCGATCGCGCGGACCTGCGTCGTCAAATTCGCGGCGAGCTGGTTCACGTTGTCGGTGAGGCGCTTCCACGTTCCGGCCGCGCCCGGCACGCTCGCCTGACCACCGAGCTTCCCGTCGACGCCGACTTCGCGCGCGACGCTCGTGACCTGGTCGGCGAAGGTCGCGAGGGTGTCGATCATGCTGTTGATCGTGTCGGCGACGGCGGCGATCTCGCCCTTCGCCTCGACGGTGAACTTGCTCTCGAGGTCGCCGCTCGCGACCGCGGTCACGACCTTCGCGATGCCGCGCACCTGGTTCGTCAGGTTGGCGGCCATCAGGTTCACGTTGTCGGTCAGGTCCTTCCACGTGCCCGACACGCCGCGGACGTGCGCCTGACCGCCGAGCTTCCCGTCGGTGCCGACCTCGCGCGCCACGCGCGTGACCTCCGAGGCAAACGAGGAGAGCTGATCGACCATCGTGTTGACGGTGTTCTTGAGCTCGAGGATCTCGCCCTTCACGTCGACCGTGATCTTCTTCGAGAGGTCGCCGTTGGCGACGGCCTTCGTGACGTCGGCGATGTTCCGGACCTGGCCGGTCAGGTTCGACGCCATGAAGTTCACGCTGTCGGTCAGGTCCTTCCACGTGCCGCCGATGCCCGGCACGCTCGCCTGCCCGCCGAGACGGCCCTCGGTGCCCACTTCGCGTGCCACTCTCGTGACCTCCGCGGCGAACGACCGGAGCTGGTCCACCATCGTGTTGATCGTGTCCTTCAGCTCGAGGATCTCGCCGCGGACGTCGACCGTGATCTTCTTCGAGAGGTCGCCGTTCGCGACGGCGGTCGTGACGGCGGCGATGTTCCGGACCTGCGCCGTCAGGTTGCCGGCCATGAAGTTCACGCTGTCGGTCAGGTCCTTCCAGGTGCCGGCGACGCCCTTCACGTCGGCCTGGCCGCCGAGCTTGCCCTCGGTGCCCACTTCCCGGGCCACGCGCGTGACCTCGGCGGCGAAGGAAGAGAGCTGATCGACCATCGTGTTGACGGTGGCCTTGAGCTCGAGGATCTCGCCTTTCACGTCGACCGTGACGGTCTTCGAGAGGTCGCCGGCGGCGACTGCCTTGGTGACGTCGGCGATGTTCCGAACCTGCGCGGTCAGGTTCGAGGCCATGAAGTTCACGCTGTCGGTCAGGTCCTTCCAGGTGCCGGCGACGCCCTTCACGTCGGCCTGGCCGCCGAGCTTGCCTTCGGTGCCGACCTCTCTCGCGACGCGCGTGACCTCCGACGCGAAGGAGCGGAGCTGGTCGACCATCGTGTTGATCGTGTCCTTCAGCTCCAGTATCTCGCCCTTCACGTGGACGGTGATCTTCTTGGACAGGTCGCCGTTCGCGACCGCCGTCGTCACCTCGGCGATGTTCCGGACCTGCGCCGTCAGGTTCGAGGCCATCGAGTTCACGCTGTCCGTCAGGTCCTTCCACGTGCCGGCGACGCCGCTCACCTCGGCCTGACCGCCGAGCTTCCCGTCGGTGCCGACTTCGCGCGCGACGCGGGTCACCTCGTCGGCGAAGGACCGGAGCTGATCGACCATCGTGTTGACGGTGTTCTTGAGCTCGAGGATCTCGCCCTTCACGTCGACGGTGATCTTCTTCGACAGGTCCCCGTTGGCGACCGCCTTCGTCACGTCGGCGATGTTCCGGACCTGCGCGGTCAGGTTGCCGGCCATGAAGTTCACGCTGTCGGTCAGGTCCTTCCACGTGCCGGCGACGCCGCGGACGTCGGCCTGGCCGCCGAGCTTGCCCTCCGAGCCGACTTCGCGAGCGACGCGCGTCACCTCGGACGCGAAGGAGCGGAGCTGATCGACCATCGTGTTGATCGTGTTCTTGAGCTCGAGGATCTCGCCGCGGACGTCGACCGTGATCTTCTTCGTGAGGTCGCCGGTCGCGACCGCGGTCGTCACCTCGGCGATGTTCCGGACCTGGGCGGTGAGATTGCCCGCCATCAGGTTCACGCTGTCGGTCAGGTCCTTCCACGTGCCGGCGACGCCCTTCACGTCGGCTTGGCCGCCGAGACGTCCCTCCGTGCCCACTTCGCGGGCCACTCTCGTGACCTCCGCGGCGAACGACGAGAGCTGGTCGACCATCGTGTTGATGACGTTCTTGATCTGGAGGATCTCGCCGCGGGCGTCGGCCGTGACCTTCTGCGTGAGGTCGCCGGATGCGATCGCGGTCGCGACCTTCGAGACGTCGCGCAGCTGGACCGTCAGGTTGGTGGCCATCAGGTTCACGCTGTCGGTCAGGTCCTTCCACGTGCCGGCGACGCCCTTCACCTCCGCCTGCCCGCCGAGCTTACCCTCGGTGCCCACTTCCCGGGCGACTCTCGTGACCTCGGCGGCGAACGACGAGAGCTGATCGACCATCGTGTTGACGGTGTTCTTGAGCTCGAGGATCTCGCCCTTCACGTCGACGGTGATCTTCTTCGACAAGTCTCCGTTGGCGACCGCCTTCGTCACGTCGGCGATGTTCCGGACCTGCGCGGTCAGGTTGCCGGCCATGAAGTTCACGCTGTCGGTCAGGTCCTTCCACGTGCCGGCGACGCCCTTCACGTCGGCCTGGCCGCCGAGCTTGCCTTCCGAGCCGACTTCGCGGGCGACGCGCGTCACCTCCGACGCGAACGAGCGGAGCTGATCGACCATCGTGTTGATGGTGTTCTTGAGCTCGAGGATCTCGCCCTTCACGTCGACCGTGATCTTCTTCGTGAGGTCACCGGTGGCGACGGCGGTCGTCACCTCGGCGATGTTCCGGACTTGGGCGGTGAGATTGCCGCCCATCAGATTCACGCTGTCGGTCAGGTCCTTCCACGTGCCGGCGACGCCCTTCACGTCGGCCTGGCCGCCGAGACGTCCCTCGGTGCCGACCTCGCGGGCGACGCGCGTCACCTCCGCGGCGAACGACGAGAGCTGATCGACCATCGTGTTGATGACGTTCTTGATCTGGAGGATCTCGCCGCGCGCGTCGGCGGTGACCTTCTGCGTGAGGTCACCCGACGCGATCGCGGTCGCGACCTTCGAGACGTCGCGCAGCTGGACCGTCAGGTTGGTGGCCATCAGGTTCACGCTGTCGGTCAGGTCCTTCCAGGTGCCGGCGATCTCCTTCACGTCCGCCTGGCCGCCGAGCTTTCCCTCCGTGCCGACCTCGCGGGCAACGCGCGTCACCTCGGCGGCGAACGAGGAAAGCTGATCGACCATCGTGTTGACGGTGTTCTTGAGCTCGAGGATTTCGCCCTTCACGTCGACCGTGATCTTCTTCGACAGGTCGCCGTTGGCGACCGCCTTCGTCACGTACGCGATGTTCCGGACCTGCGCCGTCAGGTTGCCGGCCATCGAGTTCACGCTGTCGGTCAGGTCCTTCCACGTGCCCGCGACGCCGCGGACGTCGGCCTGGCCGCCGAGCTTCCCCTCGGAGCCGACCTCACGCGCGACGCGGGTCACCTCGGAGGCGAACGAGCGGAGCTGATCCACCATCGTGTTGATGGTGTTCTTGAGCTCGAGGATCTCGCCCTTCACATCGACCGTGATCTTCTTCGAGAGGTCGCCGGTCGCGACGGCGGTTGTCACGTCGGCGATGTTCCGGACCTGTGCGGTCAGGTTCGAGGCCATGAAGTTCACGCTGTCGGTCAGGTCCTTCCAGGTGCCGGCGACGCCCTTCACGTCGGCCTGGCCGCCGAGCTTCCCTTCGGAGCCGACCTCGCGCGCGACGCGGGTCACCTCGGACGCGAAGGAGCGGAGCTGATCCACCATCGTGTTGATGGTGTTCTTGAGCTCGAGGATCTCGCCCTTCACGTCGACGGTGATCTTCTTGGAGAGGTCGCCGTTCGCGACGGCAGTCGTCACCTCGGCGATGTTGCGGACCTGGCCGGTCAGGTTGGCGGCCATGAAGTTCACGCTCTCGGTCAGGTCGCGCCACGTGCCGGCGACGCCCTCGACCTTCGCCTGCCCGCCGAGCTTCCCCTCGGTGCCGACCTCGCGGACGACGCGGGTTACCTCGGAGGCGAAGGCGCCGAGCTGCTCCACCATCCGGTTCACGGTCTTGGACGTCCGGAGGAACTCGCCCTGGAGGGAGCGCCCGTCGAAGTCGAGCGCCATGGTCTGCGTCAGGTCGCCCTTCGCGACCGCGCCGATCACGCGCGCCATCTCGCTCGTCGGGTGCACGAGGTCGGCGACGAGCGTGTTCACCGATTCGATCGACGCCGCCCAGAGGCCGCTGAACTCGGACACCGAGGCCCGGTGGGTGATCTTCCCCTCCTTGCCGACGAGACGGGCGAGGCGCTCGAGCTCGCGCGCCATCCGCTGGTTCGTCTCCATCACGTCGTTCACGGTGTCGGCGACGCGGCCGGCGATGCCGGTCCACTTGACCGGCAGCCGTGGCGTGAAGTTCCCCTTGCGGAGCGCGGTCAGGACCTCCAGCAGCTTCCGCTCGTCCACCTGGTCGCTCGGAACGGCGTCGTGACCGTTCGTCTCGGCGACCCCACGACGCCCGCGGCGGGGGCGGGAAGGCGGCGGCGCGGTCTTCGCCTTGGGAGCCGCGGGCGGGAGGTCCGTGGACCCGTTGCTTCTCATGTTTCCTCGCTTTCTCGCATCGATAGCCGCCGGGCCGCATACGGGTGCGGGTCGGCACGCGCGCCGGAACGCGCCACGCAATACCGCTCGTCCGCGCGGTCCGGCATCCCATGAAACCGGGAGGCCAACCTGCCAATCGGAGGGAGCTTCGTGGTGCGGCCGCGCACCCGCTGCCGCGAGTGCGCTTCGGGCCGCACCGGCGCCGTTAGGGCGCCGCGGCCTGCTTGCCCTTGAGCGTCACCTGCCAGCTGCCGTCCGCGAGCCGGCGGCAACGCAGTACGACGCGATGTGCCCCGCACGCCCCCCGCCACTGGTAGATGCTGCCATCAGCCGCGACTGCGATCCAGCGGTGGTCGTCGGCGGGAATCGTGATCTCGACCGGCGTGTCGCCCTCGTTGAACGTGAGCGTGAACTCCGACGTCCGCGGGTCGAGCGCTCCCGACGCGCCGGTGTCGTTCCGCACGAGCGCCTTCACGAGAAAACGTGGACCGAGCTGGCCGCGCACGTTCACGATCGCTCCCCGGTCGCACGACGGCGTGCAGAGGCACGTCGGGTCGCAACCGCCGGGACACGCGCCGTCGTCGCTGCCGTCGCATTCCTCGCCGGTCTCGAGGCGACCGTTGCCGCAGACCGGCGGATCGCCGCCGAAGATGGTCGCGACGAGCTGGTACGCGCCCTCGCCGGCGTTCCGCTGGACGAGCGCGTACCAAGCGCCCTCCGGCGGAAACAGGAACTCGCAGTACGCGTACTGGCTCTTGCCGTCGACCGCGCAGTCGTAGTCGCCGGCCGTCGGCGGGGCGTCACGCTTCACGAAGAGGTCGAAGTCGGTGAGGCCGTCGTCGGTGGCGTGCAGCGCGATCCGGAGCTCGTTCGTCCCCGCGGGGACCCGGAACGCGTAGTCGGCGAACTCCGTCCCCTCGCGGAGCGAGCCGCTCGCCTTCACGACCGCGGTCCGTGGATCGCCGACCTGTGGCAAGCCGCCGCAGATCGTCCGCTCGAGGTCGGGGCCGGCCTCGGCCTGGATCCAGCTCGCGTAGTGCGCGACGCTCGCGTCGAACGCCACGTCGCCCGGGCCGCAGCTCGCCGATGAGCCGCCGGAGGTAACGCCGGCGACCGCCGGACCCGCGCCCAGGTCGACGAAGAGGGGCCCGCCCGAGTCGCCGGAGCACGTGTCGGACTGCGTGCCGTCGAAGCTCCAGCACACCGAGGTCTCGTTGGAGACGTCCTTGGCGCACGGACCCATCGTGACGTCGCCGGAGCGCTTGAGGCCGAAGTCCTGCGCGCTGCCGATCGTGCGCCCGAACCCGACGATCGTCCCGGGCGTGCCCGCGGGCGGCGCCACCGTGCTCACTTGCGACGGCGCGATGCCGGTCACCGGGCGCACGAGCCGGAGGACGGCCACGTCGGCGACCGGGAAGTGGTAGTCCGGGTGGACCGCGATGCTCGCGACCTCGAAGAACCCGGCGTGCTCGAGATAGACGAGCCGGCTGTGCGCGTCGGGTGCTCGCCGGCCCTGGCAGCGGGCGCCGTCCGTCCCGCAGACGCAGTGCGCGGCGGTGAGGAACGTCTGGCAGCCGATCAGCACGCCGGAGCACCAGGACGTCGCCGCGTCCGGATCGCTGCCGAGGAGCAGCGCACCGGCCGACGGGAAGCCGGACGTGAGTCGCCCATGGACGATCTCGGCATGGATTCCCGTCATCCCCGTCGCGTGGCCCGCGACGGACCGAGCGTCCGCGGCGACCACGATGCAGACGAGAACCGCGCGCCCGAGCAGACGCCCGAGCGTTCGCCGATCGATGCAAAGCGCCACGCGTCCGATTGCAGGGGACGCGCCAGCGAGAAACCGCGATCATCCGTGGGGGGCGGCTCGCCGACCGCGCCGTAGGCGCTCCCGTGTGTCGCCGGCGGCACCCGCCGAAGCCCCCGCCGCGCGCCCTGCGGGTCGTTTCGTCAGTTTCTTGCCGGCCCCGGCCAAGAACGTAACTGCCGGCGCTCGGATCGGGCGCGTCCGTCCACTCTCTCCCCAGGATTTCTCTACGCTTTCCGGAATCGCGGGCGCGCATCCGCTTGGCACGGATTCCGCAATCCTGGCCGAGCGCCTGTGCCGACGTCCGTGTCGCGGACTGGCCGTCCGGAGCTCAAGCCAACAAGGAGGAGGAGGAACGGGATGCTGACTGGAGGAATGCGAGGTAGGCGGCTGCTGGCCGGGCTGGCGCTCGTCGCCGTGACCGGGCTCGCGAGCCCGCCGATGGCGGCGGCGAAGGGCTTCTTCGAGCGCGAAGCGCGCCACGCGAGCTGCCCACCGAACAAGACGCTTCGCAGCGTTGAGAAGAAGATCTGTGCGGCGAACCCTCGCCGCGGCGTGATCGTTCTCAGTGCCGCGTGCTGCGTCAACCACAAGGGTCGAGTGAATTGCAAGCAGTTCCAGAAGTGCCCGAAGCGGTCACCGTCGTAATCTCCGAGGTCCGATGGGTCCAGGAAGAAAGCATGGCGGCCTTCGGGCCGCCGTGGCCTTTTCGCTCGTGCTCGGATGTGCGGAAAGCTGTGCGGTCCACCGTGCGGAACGCGCCAAGCCCTCCGACACGCAGGCGCGTAACCCGGTCGCGGTCGGTGAGCTGATCAGCGCCCGCGACCGGGCGCGCCTCGAGGCGATCGTCGCGGCCCGCGTGGCCGCGCCGGCCGATGGCGGCTACCGCATCGGACCGGACGATCTCCTCGACATCCGGATTCCCGATCTGCTCGACGCCGAGTCGAGCTCGGCGCGCGCCGCCCAGGGCAGCGCCGACATCCCCACCGTCGCCGGTGCGCCGGCCTATCAGCAGGGGCTCCGCGTCAACGCTCACGGCGAGGTGAAGATCCCGACGGTCGGTCTCGTCGCCGCCGAGGGACGCACCGCGACCGAGCTCGAGCAGGAGATCGCGGCCGCGGTCGTCAAGGCGGGGATCCTGAAGAACCCCCAGGTGACGGTGCTCGTCGCCGAGTACCGGAGCCGCGTCGTCGCCGTCATCGGCAGCGTCGAGCGTCCCGGGCTCTATCCGTTGACGAAGCCCGGCGCGACGGTCGCCGACCTCGTGTGGGCGGCCGGTGGGCCGAACCGCGAAGCCGGTCGCGTCGTCGAGTTCGTGCCGGCGGGCGAGGGTAAGGGTGGTCCGCCGGCGCCGATCCGTCTCGACCTCGAGGCGATGCTCCATCCGATGGGCGCCGAGGGGCAGATCATCAACCCGCCGGCGCGGACGGGCGACGTGGTGAACGTCGTGCCCGCGGGCAGCGTCCTCGTCGATGGCTGGGTCGAGAAGCCGGGGAGCTATCCCGTGACACGCGGACTCACGGTCACCGGCGCCGTCGCGGCGGCGGGCGGGTTCTCGTTCGCCGCGAACAAGCGCGAGGCGACGGTGAAGCGCATCCTCCCGAGCGGCGAGGATCGTTCGTTCGTTCTCGATCTGGAGGCCGTCGCGGAAGGTCGTATCCAGGACGTTCCGGTCACCGACGGCGACGTGCTGCGGCTGCCGGCGTCGACCTCGCGGGTGATCCCGTGGGGCATGTGGACCGTCGCCAAGGAGATGGTCCACGTCGGCGGCAACGTCCTGCTCTTCTAAGGAGGTGGAGTGGCGGTCACCGAACGCATGCTGTCCTCGCAGGTGGTGAGCCCGGCCGGTGCGCAGATCGCACCCGCGGGCCCCGTGATCGACGCGGAATTCAGCGAAGTCCCCCAGCGTCATCTCCGCGACTACATCCGCCTCCTGCACAAATACCGCTGGCTCGCGGCGACGTGCCTCGGCCTGACCCTCGGCGCGAGCATGCTGGTCACGCTGGTCACGACGCGGCTCTACACCGCGTCGACGCGTCTCCAGGTCGCGCGCCAGGGGCCGATCCAGCTCCAGCTCCAGGAGAACGTCCTCAAGGTCGACGACAGCGACCGGAACGTGAACGGGACGTCGAGCTTCCTCGCCACGCAGGTCGCGACGCTCAAGAGCCGCGACCTCGCCGAGCGCGTCATCCGCGGGCAGAAGCTCGCGACGAACGACGCGTTCCTGAACCCGGGCGCCGAGCGACGCGGTCTCCTCGGCGTGAGCGGTCGTCTGGTGAGCTTGCTCCGCCCGCGCGGCTGGGACAACCCGACGGCGCCCGGCGCCGGCGACCAGACCGGTCCGGCGGCCGACGAGGTGAACCCCGCGCTGCTCGATCGCTACATGGCCTACCTCGTCGTGCAGGACGTCCGCGGGACGGACCTGATCGAGGTGAAGTTCACGACGCCGAGCGCGGGCCTCTCGGCGTTCCTCGCCGCCGCCCACACGCAGGCGTACATGGACGCGAACGAGGAGGCGCGCCGGGCGACCGACGTCACCGCGAAGCAGTTCTTCGGTCAGCAGCTCCGCGAGTCGCGCGAGCAGGTGGCACGCGCCGAGTCGGCGCTCGGCCGCTTCGCGAGCGAGCACCCGAACGTCGCCGTCAACCAGGAGCAGAAGACGGCGGGGTCGCGCATCGGCGACGTCACGCAGGCGTTGACCAAGCAAGAGGCGCTGCGCGTCGGCTACGAGAGCCGGTTCCAGTTCCTGAGCGACCCGGCGAGCGATCCGCTCGCGTACTTCCTCGACAAGCCGGGCGTCCAGAAGCTCCACCAGTCGCTGCTCGACCTGCGGGCGCAGGAGGCGGCGCTCGGCGAGCGGCTCGGCCCGAACCACGTGCAGATGGTCGAGCTCCGCCGGCACCAGGCGGAGATCGAGAAGCAGCTGAAGAGCGAGGTCGCGGTCGAGACCGCCGCGGTGCGCGCGCGGTTCGACGCCGCCCATCTCAAGGAGGACGCGCTCCGCCGGAAGCTCGCCCACCTCGAGGCCGCGCTCGTCGACATGAACGGGCTCGGCGCGCACTACGAGCTGCTCAAGAACGACGTCGAGACCGCGCACACCCTCCACGAGTCGCTCTTGAAGCAGCAGATGGAGACCGCGGTGAACTCGGAGCTCACGCCGTCGAACGTGCGGATCGTCGAGCGCCCCGAGGTGCCGCAGCGTCCGAGCACGCCGAAGGTGCCGCTCAACCTGACGCTCGGCTTCCTCGCCGGGCTGGTCGTCGCCGGCGGCGCCGTCTTCCTCTGCGACTACTTCGACAACAGCGTGAAGAGCAGCGAGGAGGTCGAAGGCTTCCTGCAGCTCCCGACGCTCGCGACCATCCCGAACTTCGCGCTCGCGCGGAGCGCGTCGGGGCGGCCGCTTCCGGCGAACGGCGCCCGGACGAACCCGCTCGCTTCGTCGGCCGTGCACCGTCCGGAGATGGTCGTGCTGAACGACCCGCGCTCCCCGGCGTCGGAGGCGTTCCGCGCGTTCCGGACGGCGCTGCTCTTCTCGACGCCCGCCGCCCCGCCGAAGGTGATCCTGATGACCAGCGCGGGCGCGAGCGAGGGGAAGACGGTCACGTCGCTCAACCTCGCGAGCACGCTCGCGGAGTCGGGGTCGCGCGTGATCCTCCTCGACGTCGACCTCCGCCGGCCCGCCTGCCACCACGTCCTCGGGATCGCGAACGACGAGGGGCTCTCGAACTTCCTCACCGGCCGGGTCGAGCTGCCGAGCGTGATCCGTCCGCTCGATGGCTCGCGCCTCTTCTTCGTGTCCGCCGGCCCGACGCCGCCGAACCCGGCGGAGCTCGTCGGCTCGGCGCGCATGCGCGGGGCGCTCGAGAACCTACGCGACGAGTACGATTTCGTGATCCTCGACTCGCCGCCCGTCCTGCCCGTGACCGATGCCGTCGTCCTCGGGCGCGACGCCGACGGCGTGGTCCTCGTCGTCAAGGGCTACGACACGCCGCGCGAGCTCGTGCGCCGTGCGCGCGACCAGCTCCTCCACGCGAACATCCACCTCCTCGGCGCGGTCGTGAACAACGTCGACATGCACTGGGGCGACCACTACTTCTACAGCCGGTACTACGGCAGCTACTACGGGCCGGGCTCGAACCGGCAGATCGAAGAGTCGGCGGCATGAACGACCGGCTCGACGGCAAGGTCCTCCTCGCGCTGCAGGCGCTGGTCTTCGGCCTGCCGCTCTTCCTCGGCGGCCGGCAGCCGACCGCGGTCGCGGCCGCGTCGCTCGTCGTCCTCGTGCTCCTCGCGCTGACGCTGCGCGAGCGCCGCCGCCGCGGCGAGGCGCCGCACGCCCCGGGCATCGCGGCGCTGGCCGGCTTCGCCGTGCTCGCGCTCGTGACGACGCTCCCGCTCCCGCCGGCGCTCCTGCGCGTGCTCACCCCGACGGCGACGCGCCTCTACACCGACATGCTCCCCGGTTGGCCGGGGGCGGGCGACTGGAGCATCTGGCGCTCGGTCGCGATCGATCCGTACGGCGTGTGGACGGAGCTCGGCCGGGTGTCGATCGCGCTCGGCGTGTTCGCGGTCGTCGTCGCGTATCCGTGGGCGGAAGTCGTGCCGTACGAGAGCGCGCGGGTCCGGGTCTTCGCGCGGCTCCTGCTGACGGTCATCGTGGCCGGGACGTTCGTCGCGGGCCTCGGTCTCCTCGAGCAGGTCGTGGGGAACGGCAACGTCCTCTGGGTGACGGAGAACCCGTCGTCGCCGGGCCGGACCTCGGGACCGTTCGTCAACCCGAACCACTTTGCCGCCTGGCTCGAGATGATCATCCCGAGCGGCCTCGCCTACGCGTTCGCACTCTCGCGCCGGCTGCGGAAGCGGATCGTCCGCTCGACCGAGGCGGGCCGCGGTATGGGCGTCCAGCGGCGCCGCGCGTGGGTGGCAGCCCTCGTCGTCCACCAGCAGCGCCTGTGGGCGCCCGCGCTGGCCGTGGCCGCGGTTCTCGTCATGCTCGTCGCGCACGTGGGCAGCGGCTCGCGCGGCGGGACGGCGGCGCTCCTCGTCGGGCTCGGGGTCGTGTGCGGCGGGATCATGGCGCGGCGGTTCGCCAAGCGGGAGCGGACGTTCGCGCGACGCTGGGCGCCGATCGTCCTCGGCCTGGCGCTCGTTGCGGCCTCGGGCGCGAGCATCGTCCTCTGGGCGATCAGCGAGGTCGACCAGCAGGCGAGCACGACCGCCGACGCCGACGTGAGCCTCGGCAGCCGCCTGGCACTCAGCGCGAAGGGGCTCGGTGTCGTCCGGGACTATCCGATCTTCGGCTCCGGGCTCGGCTCGTGGCTGCATGCCTTCCGGCCGTACGTCGCGCCGCCGGTCGAGGGCGGGATCTGGGACCACGCGCACGATGACTACGTGGAGGTCGCCGCCGAGACCGGCCTCGCGGGGACGATCCTCGTCGTCCTGTTCGCGGTCGCGGTCGGGCGCGCGATGCGGCGGACCCCGTCGGATGCCGACGCCTGGGTCCGCAAGCGCGACATGCCGCGCGGATTCGAGCCGCCCGACTGGTACGCCGCCCTGGGGGAGGCGTCGTACCTCCGGTGGGGGCTCGTGGGCGGCATCGTGGCGATCCTCGTCCACAGCACGGTCGACTTCAGCCTCCGGATGCCCGGCAACCTCCTGCTCGCGATGCTGATGCTGGCCCTCCTCGTCGTGAGCGGCCGGGCGCCGCGCGCGCAGCAGACGCGCGCGATGCCGATCCTCCTCGGGGCATTCGCGCTGGCGCTCGTGCCGCAGGGGGTGAACCTGGCCCTCGGCCTCACCGGCGCCACGCCGCTGTCGCCGCGCGAATGTGCCGAGAAGGCCGAGCAGGTGCAGGCGGAGGACGAGGACGGCGCCGAGGCGATCTCGCTCGGGCTGCTCCATCACGCGCTCGACTGGTCGCCCGCCGACCAGGAGGCGCACGTCGAGCTCGCCGAGACCCTCGGCGATGGCCCGGCGGGCGACGATGCATTCCGCCGCGCGCTCGCGCTCGAGCCGTGGTCGGCGGAGATCCGCGACCGCCTCGCCTTGCGTCTCATCGGCGAGGGCGACGTCGACGCGGGAGCGGCCGAGCTCGAGGAGGCCATGTACCGCTTCCCGTACCTCGTCTCGCACTTCTATCTGAGCCCCGACCTGAACATGGAGCTCGGCAATCCGAAGCGCCTGATCCGCGCGCTCGCCGAAGGCGACACGCTCGCCGTCCGCCTCGCGTCCCTCGAGCCCGCGAACAGCGACGCGATCGAGCGCGGCCTCCGCCGCGCGCTCGCCGACGGCGGGGCGGGCGAGACGCGTGCGGGCATCGTGAACGATCTGGCCGCGCTGCTCGAGGCGCGCGAGCGCTGGAGCGACGCAGGGGCGGTGCTCGCGGCCGAAGCGCAGCGGAGTCTCGACGGCGGTGCCAATCTCGCGCGCGCGGCGCGCAACTTCCTGAAGGCGCGCGAGTACGCGGCCGCCGAGGAGAACATGCTCGCGGCCGTCGTGCACAACCCGGAGCAGGGCGACCTCTACCACGACCTCGCCGTCGACGTGTACGCCGCGCGCGGTGATTTCCAGATGGCGGAGAACGTGCTCGAGGCCGGCGAGCGGAACGCGATCGACATGCTGCCGATCTACGACGGCGTGGCCGAGGTCGTGTCGCAGCGCGAGTCGGCGCGGGACGACTTCGTCGGGCCAGAGGCGCCACGCGAGAGCCACGAAGAGGACGTGATCCCTTGACCGACGCGAGCGTTGCGGCGACGCCGCTCGACGCCGAGCGCTGGTTCGCCGTGTGGACGCGGAGCCAGTGTGAGCCGAAGGTCGAGGACGGCCTCCGCCGGAAGGGCCTCGAGGTCTTCCTCCCGCGCGTGCGGGTCCCGAGCCGCCGACGCGACCGACGCGTCGTCCTCGAGCAGCCGCTCTTCCCGGGCTATCTCTTCCTCCGCTTCCTGCCCTCGCGCGACGGCTACGTCCGGGTCGCGAGCACGGACGGCGTCGTCCGCATCCTGGGCGAAGGCTGGGACGCGCTCGATCCGCTCCCCGACGAGGAAGTCGACGCCGTGCGCCGCATCGTCGCCGCCGACGAGACGGCGCGGCCGGTGCCGTGGGTCCGCGTCGGCGACCGCGTGCGGATCGTCCAGGGCGTGCTCGCCGGGATCGAAGGGTTCGTCCAGGAGTGGCGGGCGGGTCGCGCCACGTTCGTCGTGAGCGTCGACCTCCTGCAGAGAAGCGTCGGCGTGGAGCTCGACGCCGGAGCCCTCGAGCGCGTCTAGCGCGCGAGGCTCGCGGGCCGACGCCGAAGACAAAAGCACCGCGAAGCGGCTCCTGTAAGCCGAGGGGCGAAGCTGTCGCCGCCTCGACCATCCCCAACGAGAAGGAAAGAGCGTGTGAAGTGCGTCGTGCGTGATGGACGTGCGGCGCCGCGGACCGAAGAGGTCCCGCGGCCGGCCGCCCGCCCCGGCCACGTCCTCGTCCGGACCGCCGTCTCGCTCGTGAGCGGCGGCACGGAGCGCTCCGTCGCGGAGTTCGCCGGCCTCTCGCTCGCCGGAAAGGCCGTTCGCCGCCCCGACCTGGTGCGGCAGGTCGTGGACAAGGTGCGGCGGGACGGCCTCTGGGAGACGCAGCAGGCGGTCCGCTCACGGCTCCAGGTCGCGGAGCCGGTCGGATACAGCTGCGCCGGCATCGTCGTCGAGGACGGCACCGGCGAGCATCCGGTCGGCTCGCTTGTCGCCTGTGCCGGCGGCGGCCACGCGAGCCACGCCGAGTACAACCTCGTCGCGCGGAACCTGGTCGCGGCGGTGCCGCCGGCCGTGTCGGCGGAGGACGCGGCGTTCGCGGCCGTCGGGTCGGTCGCGCTGCACGCGGTGCGGCTCGGTCGATGCGGGCTCGGCGACAACGTCGCCGTGATCGGCCTCGGTCTCATCGGACAGATCGCCGTTCAGCTGCTCGCGGCGGCCGGCTGCAAGGTCTTCGGCCTCGACCCGATGCCCGCGCGGACGGCGCTCGCCGCGGAGCGTGGCGGCGCGCAGATTGCGACGGATCCGGAGGCCTTCACCCGCCTCGTCGACGAGGCGACGGGGCATCGCGGCGTCGACGTCGTCCTGATCGCGGCGTCCGCGCGCGACGGCGGACCGGTCAGCGCGGCGACGGCGGTCGCGCGCGCGCGCGGCCGGATCATCGTCATCGGCGACACCGAGCTCCACCTCGACCGGCGCCCGTTCTACGAGAAGGAGCTGCGCCTCGTGGTCTCGCGCTCCTACGGACCCGGCCGCTACGACCGCGACTACGAGGAGCGCGGCGTCGACTACCCGTACGAGTACGTCCGCTGGACGCTGCAGCGGAACATGGACGCGTTCCTCGGCGTCGTCCCCCAGCTCCGGCTGGCGTCGCTCGTCACGCATCGGTTCCCGATCGCGGAGGGCGATCGGGCGTACGAGCTCCTCGTCGGCGAGCGCCGCGAGCCGTACCTCGCCGTCCTGCTCGACTACGGCGACGGCCGCGACCCGGATGCCGCACCCGAGACGATCCCGCTCGCGTCGTCGACCCGCGAGCCGGTCGCCGACGTCGGCATCAGCGTCGTCGGTGCGGGGAACTACTCCCGCGCGACGCTTCTGCCCGCGCTCGAGAAGCTCGACGGCGTCCGGCGCGTGAGCGTCGTCACGGCGCGCGGTCTCAGCGCGTGGGACGCCGGCCGCCGGTTCGGGTTCGAGCGCTGCTCGACGGACCTCGCCGACGCCCTCGGGCCCGAGACGAGCCTGGTCGCGATCGCGACCCGCCACAGCGCACACGCGGGGCTCGTGCGCCAGCTCCTCCGCGACGGGAAGGCGGTCTTCGTCGAGAAGCCGCTCTGCGTCTCGGAGGCGGAGCTCGACGCGATCGTCGCCGTTCACGCGACGACGTCTCGACCGTTCCTCATGGTCGGCTACAACCGGCGCTTTGCGCCGCTCGTCGCACGGCTCCGCGCGCAGCTCGCGACGATCGGGCGCCCGCTGGTCCTCACGTACCGGGTGAACGCCGGGCCGCTCGGCAAGGGCAGCTGGCTCGCGGACGCGGAGGAGGGCGGCGGACGCATCATCGGCGAGGCGTGCCACTTCGTCGATCTCCTGATGCATCTCGCCGGCGCGGCGCCGCGGCGCGTGCTCGCGGTCCGTCCGATGGTCGAGGGACGTCCCGGCGACGCCGAGACCTTCACCGCGCTCCTCGAGTTCGCGAACGGCGCGGTCGCGACGCTCGTCTACTCCGCGGACGGCGACGCCACGCATCCGAAGGAGCGCCTGGAGATCGTCGGTGGCGGCGCGGTCGTCGTCCTGGACGACTTCCGGACGCTCACCGTCACGCATCGCGGACGGCGCGAGCGCTTCCGGACGTGGGGACGCGACAAGGGACACCGGGCGGAGCTCGAGGCGACGATCACGGCGCTCCGGACCGGCGGTCCGGTGCCGATCCCGTTCGCCGAGGTCGAGGTCGGAATGCGCGCCACCTTCGCGATCCGGACGTCGATCGCCTCCGGCGCGCCGGTGGAGTTGATATGAGCGTGCAGGTTCTTCTCGTCGCCGGCGCACGGCCGAACTACATGAAGGTCGCGCCGATCTACTGGGCCGTGCGCGAGAACCGCGCGTTGCCGCTGCGTCTCGAGCTGCTCCACACGGGTCAGCACTACGACGAGAGCATGTCGGGCAGCTTCTTCCGCGACCTCGACCTGCCCGAGCCGAGCATCAACCTGGGTGTCGGGTCCGGATCGCACGCGGCGCAGACCGCGAAGGTGATGACGGGCTTCGAGCAGGTCCTCCTCGAGAAGCGTCCGCACGTGGTGGTCGTCGTCGGCGACGTCAACTCGACCGCGGCGTGCGCGCTCGTCACGGCGAAGATCCAGCTCGACGGCGTCGGTCGGCTCGGACGGCCCCTCCTCGTCCACGTCGAGGCCGGCCTCCGGAGCCGCGACCGCCGGATGCCCGAGGAAGTGAACCGCGTCGTGACCGACGCGATCTCCGACGCGCTCTTCACGACGTGTCGCGACGCAACGCCGAATCTGATCGCCGAGGGCATTCCGGAGGAGCGCATCCGCTTCGTCGGGAATCCGATGATCGATTCGCTCCGCCGGACGCTCGCCGCCGCCGAGGGCTCCACGCTGCTCGACGACCTCGGCCTCCGCGGGCGCGCCTTCGGCCTCTGCACGCTCCATCGCCCGTCGAACGTCGACGTCCCGGAGATCCTGGAGATGCTGCTCGACGCGCTCGCCGAGATCGCGGCCGACGTTCCGGTCGTACTCCCGCTCCATCCGCGGACGCGGCAGCGGATCGAGCAGTTCGGCCTCGGCGAGCGGGTCGCGGTCCTCCGCCGGCCAGTGCGACAGGCGCCGCGGCGGGGCATCGTCGGGCTCGAGCCCCTCTCCTACGTCGAGATGCTGCAGGCGCTGCGGGCGACGCAGTTCGTCCTCACTGACTCGGGCGGGATCCAGGAGGAGACGACGGCGCTCGGCGTTCCGTGCGTGACGCTCCGCGAGAACACGGAGCGGCCGGTCACCGTCCTCGAAGGCACGAACGTGCTGGCGCCGCTCGAGCGGCGCGCGATCCCGGCCGCGCTCGACGACGCGCGCCGAAAGGTCGCGGGCGGCGTGCGAATCCCGGAGCTCTGGGACGGTCGGGCGGGCGAGCGGATCGCGACGGCGCTCGCGGAGCTGGTGGAGGGCTGATGCTGCAGACGGCGACGGACGGTGTCGCGGCGCGGGCGCGCTATCTCGGCCGCGTCGTCTCCGCGTATCTCGGCAACGCGCCGAGCCAGCTGACGTTCTGGCACGAGCCGCCGGAGATCAACGAGCACGCCTTCGAGGAGGCCTGCGGCGAGTACTACCAGTGCTTCTTCACGAAGGCGGACTACGACGCACACCAGGACGACGCCGGCATTCCGCTGCTCGACTATCGGGGCCACGTCGGCCTCCAGTACAACCCGATCGCGATCGCGCAGTGGGGGCTCGGGAACTTCAACCTCCATCGGCGGACGGGCGAGCCCGAGCGGGCGGCGCGCTACCTTCGCGCGGCCGACTGGCTCCTTCGGAATCTCAAGCCGAACGACCGCGGCGTCCTCGTCTGGCGGCACGAGTTCGACTGGGAGTATCGCGACACGTTGAAGGCCGGCTGGTACTCGGCGCTGGCGCAAGGGCAGGGCGTGTCGCTCCTCTGCCGCGCGCACCGCGAGACCGGACGGGACGCCTACCTCGAAGCGGCGCGCGCGGCGTTCCACGCGCTCACGGTGAACGTCGCCGACGGCGGCGTCCGGTTGCCCGACGGTCCGGACGGGGCGTGGCTCGAGGAGACGATCGTCGATCCGCCGACCCACATCCTGAACGGGTTCCTGTGGGCGATGTGGGGCGTCCACGACTACGCGGTCACCTCGGGGGAGCGGACCGCCGAGGAGCTCCTCGGGGCGTGCGCGCGGACGCTCCGGCGGCACGTCGCTTCCTTCGACTGCGGGTTCTGGTCGCTCTACGAGCAGTCGGGGACGCGGCTCCAGATGCTCGCGAGCCCCTTCTATCATTCGCTCCACATCTCGCAGCTCTCGATCACGGCTCGGCTCCTCGGCCTTCCGGAGCTGGAGGAGTGGTCGCGGCGGTGGCGCGCGTACGCCGACGATCCGCAGTGCCGGCGGCGGGCGCTCGTCCAGAAGGCGCTCTTCAAGCTGCTCTACTACTGACCATGCACGTGCTCTTGATCCATCAAGCATTCGCCGGCCCGAACGATCCGGGCGGGACACGGCATTACGAGCTCGGGCGCTCGCTCGTCGCGAATGGCCACCGCGTGACGATCGTCGCGAGCGCGACGAACTACCTCACCGGGCTGTCCGGCGACGGCGGCGACGGGGACCTGCCCGCCGGAATGCGCATCATCCGGGTCGGCGGCGGCTCCGAGCTCCACCGGAGCTACTGGGCACGCGCGAAGGCCTTCGTCGCGTTTGCTCGCGCCGCGCTCGCCGCCGCGCTCCGCATCGAGGACGTGGACGTCGTGTGGGGGACGTCGCCTCCGCTGGTGCAGGTGCTACCCGCGTGGCTCGCGTCGCTCCGCTGCCGCGGCGGCCTCGTGTTCGAGGAACGGGACCTCTGGCCGGAGTTCGCGATCGGCATGGGCGTGATCCGCGACGGCGCGCTCGCGCGCGCGGCGGTCGCCTTCAAGCGGTTCATGTACGCGCGCGCGCGAACGGTCGTCATCAACTCCCCCGGGTTCCTGCCGTTCGTCCAGCGGCACGGCGTGCCGCGCGAGAAGATCCACGTCATCCCGAACGGGGTCGACGTGACGCAGTTCCACCCCGAGGAGCGCGGCGACGACCTTCGTCGCGAGTGGGATGCGGACGGCCGCTTCGTCGTCCTCTACGCCGGCGCGCTCGGTCCGGCGAACGGGCTCGACGTGGTCCTCGACGCGGCGCGGTCGCTCGCCGACACGGCGGCGCTCTTCGTGCTTCTCGGCGACGGCAAGGCACGGCCGACGCTCGAGCGACGTGCAAGGGAGCTCGGCCTCTCGAACGTGCTGTTCGTGTCGGCGAAGCCGAAGCATCTCATGCCGAGGTACATCGCGGCCGCCGACGCCTGCCTCGCGACGCTCCAGGACATCCCGCTTTTCCGGACGACGTATCCGAACAAGGTGTTCGACTACATGGCCGGCGGACGCGCGGTGCTCCTCGGGATCGACGGTGTGATCCGGGAGGTCGTCGACGACGCGAACGCCGGCCGCTTCTTCGCGCCCGGCGATGCCGACGCGCTCGCCGCGGCCGTCCGCGAGCTGCTGGCCGATCGCGCCGCGACCCGGGCGATGGGCGAGCGCGGTCGTGCGGCGGTCTGCGAGCGGTTCGATCGGCGGACGCAGGCGGCGCAGATCGAAGCGCTCTTCCGGGGGCTGGTCGGGCGCGATGCCGCGGACGACGCCGCCTTCGTCGAGCGCGGCGCCGTCGGCGATACCGCTCGCGGCCGCGAGGCCGCCGAGGTGCGGGTGCTCCGGTGATCCCGTCGCGCACCGACATGGCGCCGCGGATGCGGCGACCGGGACGACCGAGCGCCGATCCGTCGCGGCAGGCGAAGATCCACGTGATCCTGCTCTCCATCGCCGCCGGGTCGTTCGGCATCTTCACGATCGTCGACTCCTACGTCGGCGGCGGCTCGGTCTCGGGCGAGCCGGACTGGGTGCTGCCCGCGGCGCGCTTCCTCGTCCAGCCGCTCCTCGTCGGCGCGTGGCTCGTGCTTCGCCGTCGTGCGCGGCGGCCGATGATGGTGCTGCCGGACGCGCCCGGCGTCGTCGCGATCGGTCTCGCGCTGTGGTTCATCGTCGGGGCCGCGGTGGCCGACGATCCGGTCGCGAGCCTCGGCCGTGCGGTGCCGTTCCTGTTCATGATCTGGGGCGCGTTCTGTGTCGTGGGGCCGAGCCTCGCGACGCCGGGTGGAACGCCGGCGCTCTTCCGCGCGGCATTCGTCGTGTCGCTGCTGCTGGCGTCGTCGGCGGTCGCCGGCGCCTTCCTTGGCCACCAGCCGACCTGGGGCGTGTCCGGAGATCGCTTCTACGGTCCGCTCAGCGCGACGACTCTCGGTCCGATCTGCGTGACCGGGCTGCTCGGTGCGCTCGTCGTGTGGAAGGTGACGGCCAAGCGCTTCGCGCGTCTGGTCGTCGTCGCCGCGTCGCTCTGGCTGCTCGCGGTCCTGGTCGTGGCGCGGGCGCGCGGCTCGTACGTGTTCATGCTCGTCTCGGCGTGCGTCTACTTCCTTTTGGTGTCGCGTCGGACGATGGCGATCCGGGTGTGTGCCGCGGCGTTCGTCGCCGCGCTCGCGCTGGTCGTCGCCTGGAACTGGTGGAGCCTCGATCTGTCGCAGAGCAGCGTCGCGGCGTACCTCCGCCTCGACCAGCGGGACATGCTGGCGCAGCGCTCCGAGGTTTGGGAGGCCAACGGATCGTTCTGGACCCAGAGCCCGATCTTCGGCATCGGTCTCGGCAACGAGGCGACGCTGTCCGAAACGGCGAAGCGAAGCCACTCGGCCTATCTCTCGACCCTGAACGAGGGCGGCGTACCCGCGCTGACGCTCCTGCTCATCGCGGTCGCTTGGATCGTGGCGCGATCGCTGCGGACGGCGCTCCGTCATCCCCTCGCCGAGCTGCGGTTGCTCGGCGTGCTCGCCGTCACCATGGTCATCGGGACGGCCGCGCTCGGGGCGGTCGAGACCACGTTGATCAACGCCGCGAGCACCAGCAACACGCTCGTGTGGATCACCGCCGGCGCGGCGGTGGCCGCCAGCCGGCAGGTCGCGCATCGGGCGAAGAGCGCGCGCCGCGTCCCCCAGCGGACGTTCGCGGGGCCCGCGCGGCGGATGCCGTCGCCGGCGGTGTGAGCAGGCGCGATGTCGCGGCTCCTGCGCGATTCCGCGTGGACGCTCGTGGCCGAGGCGGTGACCGCGGTCGCGACGCTCGCCGGCGGGATTCTCGTCGCGCGCGCCACCGGCGCCGAAGGGAAGGGCGTCTTCACGCTCGCGACGGGTTTCGCGGCGATCGGCGCGGGCGTCATCGGATTTCGGTGGGAGCGGCCGACCGGGTACTTCCTCGCGCGGAACCGGAAGGACCTGCCGGCGATCGTCGCGTCGGTGTTCGTCATGGCGGCGGTCGCGACGCTCGGCGGCGTGGCGCTCTGGATCGGCTGCCCCGCGCTCGTCTCCGGGACGGTCCTCCGCGGGATCGATCATCGCAGCATCACGGTCGCGACCGGGCTCATCGGCACGCACTTCCTCTTCGTCAGCATCCCGGCGTTGTACGGCGGCCTCCGCGAGTTCCGTCTGCGCTCGATGTTCCTGTCGGCGGCGGCGCTGCCGCTCCTCGTCCCGCCGGCGTTTCTCTACGCGATGGGCGAGCGCGACGTCGCCGTGTATCTGCGCGCGTATCTGGTCACCTGCGGGGCGGTGTACGGCGCGTGGCTGGTCGCGTTCACGACGACGCACGCCGGCTGGCCGCGTGTCGACGTCCGTCTCTGGAAGCGCATGATCCGGTACGGCTCGCTGTCGTACGCGTCGCTCGTCATGGACTTCGTCACCGTGCGGCTCGACCTCTTCCTGCTGAACTACCTGATCTCCTCGACGGAGGTCGGCATCTATTCGGTCGCGGTCGGGATCGCGACGCGGATCGCGAGCATTCCGAACATCCTGAGCCACGTCGTGTTCCACCGGGTGTCGGCGAACGAGATCGGCAACGGCGAGACGACGCGTCGGATCCTGAATCTGACGACGATCGTCATGGTCGTCGCCGGCCTCGCCGTCGCGGCCGCCGGGAGCCTCGTGATCGTCCCGTTCTACGGCGCGGAGTTCGCGCGCTCGGTGGGGCTTCTGTTCGTCATGATCCCGGCCTCGATCGTGTGGGGGCTCTTTCGCCTGCTCGCCTCCGACGTCGAGGGGCGCGGTCGGCCCGGACTCGTGAGCGCGTGCAGCTTCATCGGGAGCGCGGGGATCGTCGTGCTGGATCTGCTCTGGATCCCGCGCTACGGCGCGATGGGCGCCGCGTGGGCGAGCCTCGTCGCGTACGGGGCGGCGTTCGTCTGCTGCACGGTCGCGTTCGCGCGCGTCACCGGGCTCCGACCGTACGGCGCGTGCGCGACGACGGGCGACGACGTGGCGACGCTGGCGGCGACCGTCGGCCGGATCGCGCGCGTTCCGGTGAGGCGGGCATGACGGCGACGCGACCGCGCGTGCTCGTCCTCCAGCCGGCGCTGCCGCACTACCGCGAGCCGCTCTTCGGCGCCGTCTCCGAACGGTGCCGCTCGCTCACCGTCCTCTACGGCGACGGCGCGAAGCGCGGCCTGCATCAGCCCGCGCCGCCGCGTCGCGCGTTCACGGCGGCACCGGTGCGCCACACCGCGGTCGGCCCGATTTGGTGGATGCCGGCGATGTGGGAGGCGCCCGACCGCGCGCGCTGCGACGTCGCCGTGTTCTCGTGGAACACCCGCTACGTCCAGCTGGTCCCGGGGCTCTTGCGCGCGCGGCGGCGATCGGTCGCGACGGTCGCGTGGGGGCACGGGTATTCGAAGCGCGAGCGGCCGTGGCGTCGTGCGCTCCGCGACATGGCGGCGCGGGCGGCGGACGTCGTGCTCACGTACAACGACACGGCCGCGCAGGCGCTCGTCGCCCGGGGCTTCGACCCCGCGCGCGTCGTCGTCGCGCCGAACGCGATGGACCAGACGGAGATCCAGGCCGCCCGCAGCCGGTGGCTCGACACCGGGGCGCTTGCTGCATGGCAGGACGGCGCGAACCTCCGCGGACGGCCGACCGCGCTCTATGTCTCGCGCCTCCTGTTCGCGCACGACCTCGAGGTCCTGCTCGACGCGTGGCGCGTCGTGCGGGGGAGCGTCCCCGAAGCGGTGCTCGTGATCGTCGGCGACGGGCCGGCGCGTGCCGAGCTCGAAGCGTACGCCCGCCGCCTCGGCCTGGACGACGCGGTCCGCTTTCTCGGCGCGATCTACGGCGAGGAGCGGCTGGCGCCCCTCTTCCTCACGGCGACCGTTTTCGCCTTCCCGCGGCGGATCGGTCTCAGCCTCCACCACGCGTTCGGCTACGGGCTCCCCGTCGTCGCGTTCGACGATCCGACCCGGCACGGTCCGGAGTTTGCGATCCTCCGCGACGGCGTGAACGGCGTCATCGTCCGCGAGGACGACGGCAGCGGCCTGGCCGACGCGCTCGTCGCGGTGCTCCGCGATCCGTCCGGAGCGCGGCGGATGGGCGAGGTCGGACGGCAGCTGGTCCTCGGCGAGTACTCCTTCGACGCGATGGTGGACGGCTTCGTGCGGGCGATCGACCGCGCGCGCGAGCTCGCGAGGGCGGCATGAGGCTCTGCTACGTCGCCGACGCGCGCAGCCCGATCGCCCGCAACTGGATCGGGCACTTCGCGACCTCGGGGCACGAGGTGCACGTGATCTCGAGCCACCCGGGGGCGTCGCCGATCGAAGGCGCCGCCTCGTCTCGCGCTGTGCCGCTCGGCTTCTCCGACCTCGTCGCGCCGCGCAGCGGACGGACGTCGACTCGCGGCTCCGGCATCGCGGGCACGTTCGGCGCGACGGTGACCGGCTATCTCGCCGGGTTCCGTTACAGCCTCGGCGCCTTCGACGTGTACCGTCACACCGCCGAGCTCCGTCGCGCGATCGCGGAGATCGAGCCCGACGTGGTCCACGCGATGCGCATCCCCTTCGAAGGGATCGCGACCGCCGAGGCGCTGCGACACGTCCGCGTGCCGCTCGTCGTCTCGGTCTGGGGGAACGACTTCACGCTCCACGCGCGGCGCAACGTCGTGATGGGCGCGCTCACGCGTCGGGCGATCGCACGCGCGGACGCCCTTCATCCCGACGCCGCGCGCGACCTGCGGCTCGCCCGCGAGTGGGGATTCGCCGCCGACAAGACCGCGGTCGTGCTCCCGAGCGGGGGGGGCATCCGGCGGAGCGTGTTCCATGCGGGGCCGGCGACGCGCGCGTGGCGTC